>Ga0228703_1000899_pt1 | contig 19336 bp, 8 predicted proteins | sample McNCre217_Aug_MG_3_FD_178020 | JGI IMG/M metagenome (GOLD analysis project Ga0228703, IMG submission 178020) | Freshwater microbial communities from McNutts Creek, Athens, Georgia, United States - 29-17_Aug_MG | ecosystem: Environmental > Aquatic > Freshwater > Creek | place: USA: Georgia... | reverse complement strand
AAATCAAGCCAATATCTTTTCCAAGGCTTAATCCCTGCTGCTTGATCTGATCTAATAATTCAATCAGGTCGTCCTCCATGACCGTTATGTAGGCCGTCCCTTTTTCCGGTTGGGCTTCTTCGGATACTTTGAAATCGAAGGCATAGTCCCGACAAAAATGCTCGAAGCCTTTGACGATGGCTTTGGGGTAATAACTAGATGCTGGAAAAACCAATTGGATCGTATGATATTTCGCCAAAGCATCCTTCGCTTGCAGCAAGGTTTGATAAATATCCTTTTCGAAATTCTCATAAACGGCTCCGTAAGATCCTTGAATACCCGGCAATAATTTATCTAAGAGGATGAGCTTTTCTTTCGGGAGGGAATTGATAAAATCTACTGCGATGGAATCCCCCTCCATAAAATGCGGAATGATGACGATATGCGAATAGTCCAATTCGCGTTTCGTGATGATTCGCTTGAATAGGTTAAAATCGTTGTTGTAAATATAGAAGTCGATACCCGCCATAGGCCCCATAGAGGCCACAAAGGAATCGTAAATCATTTTTTTATGAACCGATAACTTATTGAATAAGAGGAATATCCGAAAATTAGCCGGGACGCTGCCGGCGCTAATGAAAAATCCCTTCCCGCGCACGGATTCCACGATCCCCAAAGACTTCAAATAATTATATCCCTTCTCAACCGTAATCCGCGAGATATAATGTTCAAAACTTAGTTCATTAATTGAAGGCAAGACATCTCCTTGCTTAATTTTACCTGCTTGGATTCCTTCCATGATGGAATTGGCCAACTGCCGGTATTTGGGCGTGGAGGAAAACTCGTCTATATGAATTAATGAAATCAACTTATTCGCTAATAGAATTACCTAAACCTACGATTAATACGGAAACCAAAATCACAACAATACCCGTAATGACCGTCCTCATGGTTTGTTTCGAAACACCTTTCCATTCCTTGAAGTAAATACCCCAGAAATTAGAAGTCAAGATAATCGTTGCCATGTGCAGAATCCAAGAACTTGCCCCATTGCCTAATTTACTCTCACCCATCCCATAAAAGAAGAATTGCAAGAACCAGGTCGTACCTGCCACCGCGGCAAAAGTATAATTCATACGCAAGGGTGCAGCTGAATCAGCATAATCCCCAAAAGACTTATTCTTGAAATTCAAATACATGCAATACACGAAATTGGTCAGAAAACCACCCCATAAAACGACAATAAAAATAACATTGTTCTGAAACAAAGGATCACAGCCTTTGGCAACCGCCGCACCCGCCATATCTTTCCCTGCCTCTATCCCAAAATTAAAACAAGCACTGCAAAGACCTGAAATGGTCGCCACGATTAAGCCTTTCGTTAAACTAAATTCCTTAATCGTTTCTTGCTTTTGCTCCTGCGACAATTCATTTTCCTTCATCATCCCTGCCTTGCCACACAAATAAATACCAAAAACACAGACCAAGATCCCTAACAAGACTACTTGACCTCCTGTGCTACCCGCAATGTGCGAAATCGTATCTCCCGAAACTCCCGCGAATTCCCGGTAAATCGGCGGAACTAATGCGCCAAAAATACTGCACAAGCTTAACGCAATGGACATACCTAATGACATCCCCAAAAAACGCATGGCTAATCCGAAAGTCAAACCACCTATGCCCCACAAAACTCCAAAGGTGAAAGTCCAGAAAAACACATCTGAATCTACTTGTTGGATAATACTTATGAAATCCGGAATCGTCAAATAGGCAGCAACAATCGGGACAATCAACCAAGAAAACACGCCTCCTACCAACCAGGCACTTTCCCAAGACCACACATGGATTTTACGATAAGGAATGTAAAATGAACCTGAGGCAAAGCCCCCAAGCGAATGAAATAGTAAGCCTAAAATAGCACCCATGTGTTAATAGTTTATATTTTTCAAAGTCAATAGGTTTCCAATATTACCCAAAATAGTAATAAATTGGAACCGAAAGTAGTTTAAATAAACAGCTCAACTATGCTTAGCCTCCCTAGGAAAGTCAAATTAATTCTCAGTTTATCATTAATCTGTGGATTTACCGGATTTCAAGCAAACGAAGATGTCGACTGGTCGGAGTACTTAGGTGGCCCAGACCGCAACCATTATTCCACGCTGACACAAATCAACGAAAGCAATGTCAAAGACCTGAAGGTCGCTTGGACCTATACCCTACCCGATTCGGGGCAAATGCAGGCCAATCCCATTACGGTAAACGGTATACTTTACAGCGTAAGCGCATCTGTGCAAGCCTTCGCCTTGGATGCTGCGACGGGCAAGGAGATTTGGCGCTTTGGTGATCCGCTGAAAAATTGGGCGAGTACTTCGCGGGGCTTGAGTTTTGCAGATGGACGCATATTATATACGGCAGGACCTAATCTTTGGGCCTTGGATGCCAAAACGGGAAAGCCGATTGAACCCTTTGGAGATCATGGGAAGGTGGATTTGCATACGGGCTTACCCAAGATTGCGCAAAACAAATTCATCATTTCAAACACACCAGGAACGATTATAGGAGATATTATCGTCATGCCCTTGCGCTTATCTGAGGGGGCTGATGCAGCACCGGGCGACATTCGCGCTTTCAATATTTACACGGGCAAATTAGCTTGGAGCTTTCATACCATCCCTTATCCGGGCGAGAAAGGTTATGCAACTTTTCCAAAAGATGCTTACCAAAATACCTACACAGGTGCGGCGAACAACTGGGCCGGCATGGCAGTGGACCGTAAGCGCGGCATTATCTATGTCCCAACGGGATCCGCGGGATATGATTTTTGGGGAGGAAATCGGAAAGGCCAAAATTTATATGCCAATTGCCTGCTTGCTTTGGATGCAAAAACAGGAAAAAGGATTTGGCATTTTCAAACGACACACCACGATTTATGGGATCGCGATTTACCCGCGCCACCCAATTTGATCACCGTGACCCGAAACGGGAAACGCATCGATGCGGTGGCACAAATCACGAAACAAGGATTCGTATTCCTCTTCGACCGCGTGTCGGGAAAACCCTTATTCGACATCCAGGAAATCCCGGTAGAACGAACAGAATTAGCGGGCGAACATGTTTGGCCGACGCAACCCTATCCGGTTTTACCTAAACCCTACGCGCGCTTATCCAATGAAATCAAAGCAAGCGACGTGAGTCCTTATGCCAAAAACAAGGAAGAACTTTCCGCTACGTTGGCCCAATTAAAAAGAGGTTGGTACGATACCCCGAGCGAACAAGGTACCTTAATACTTCCCGGATTCGATGGCGGTGGCGAATGGGGCGGCGCGGGAGCTGATCCCGAAAAAGGAATTCTGTACATCAATAGTAATGAAATGGGATGGGTACAGAAAATGGTTCAAAACAAAGCAAGCAACTCGACAAGTGGCGAAGGTTTATACCAACAAAGCTGCGCGATTTGCCATGGAATAGATCGCAAAGGAAACCCAGCATCAGGATTTCCGAGTTTACTGGGCATCGAAAAAAAGCGGGATGCCAAATACATCGCTCAAATCATACGGAATGGCAAAGGCATGATGCCGGGATTTGGTCAAATCAGCCCGGAGAAACAAAACGCGATTGCCGCATACATACAAGGATTAGCTTCTAAAGAGGTAGCATCCACCCAGTCTCCCGCCATAGTTCCATATCAAATGAGCGGATATAACAAATTCTTGGATTCAGATGGTCTTCCAGGTTTGAGCACCCCATGGGGAACTTTGAATGCCATCGATATGAATACAGGTAACTATTTATGGAAAATCCCTTTCGGTTCAGAACCCTCTCTCGCCAACAAAGGTATACATGATAATACAGGCGGCGAAAATTACGGTGGGCCCATCATTACGAAAAGCGGCTTACTCATCATCGCTGCTACCAAAGACGCCACCCTTCGTATATACGCATCTGCAACAGGAAAACTTTTGGCAAGCTACCCCTTGCCTTTTGCCTCCTTTGCTACCCCATCGACTTATATGGTTAAAGGAAAACAGTATATCGTTGTGACATGTGGTGGAACGAAGTTGGGGACGGCGAAAGGGAATGTGGTGGTGGCATTTTCAGTGAAGAGTGAAAAGTGAAAAGTGAAGAACGAAGAATTAAGAACGAAGAGTGAATGTTTAAAGAGACGCCTAAATGAAGTTAGACTTTTGACTTAAAACGCTTTATCACCCTAGGCTTAAGCCTAGGGTGATCCCCAGACTGAAGTCTGGGGTTATAGATATGATTATCTCGTCACCACAATATAAATTTAACCCATAACCTTAGCCTTGGGAGTCCATCCGACGCGAAGTATCGCGCCACTACAAACATTACCTCTTCGTTCTTAATTCTTCGTTCTTAACTCTTCACTCTTATCCCTTACCGCTTAATAAAGTTGTCCGAATTTCGAAAACTAGGACATGAACTGCTTGAATTACATAATTGCTTGACTATACTATGTTAATTTTGTAATGTGGGAAATTCCCCAAGTTCTAAGAATACAACAAATGGTTAAAAAATTATACTTCATTGCAATATTTGCCTGCCTAAGCATGCAAATTCAAGCACAACATTGGAAGTGGACGGTGGGTTTAAACAGCACCGACTATCAATACAAAAACTCAGCTGGCGAAGTTGTCGACTTCATCAAACCGCTGGGTGGAATGCACGCTTCTTTCCGATACAACAAAGAACTTGTAGATACCACCGACTTGATTTCCAAGTTTTCAAAGACAGCCATTTTCTTTGGTAACCATCAAAAGCTCGCGAAAATCGCCAGTTTATTTCGTTACGAATTGGGGGTAAATATCAACCAATTCAACGCAACGGGTGACATCCAAAACATCATCCTGAATTACCAAACAAACTTCATTGGACTGCATGCCGCCTTTGGTCCCGAGCTAAAAATCTACAAAGGTTTTTCCCTTGCCGTCCAAGGAAATTTAGGTGCACAAAAATTATTTTCCGGGGTTCAAACCCAAATCAGTAATAGCAAAAACATCAATTATAATTTGGCAGATAATGAAAATTTTAGCCCGATTCACGTGATGCTCGGCTACAACATTGAGGTGCATAAATTGCTCACGGATAAAACATCCGTGTTCATTTCATACCAAAAAAATAGTACACTCCACGGATGGACCGAGGGAAAACCCAGTTTAAATTTTACACCAACAAGCTTAAGCATCGGACTTAAAATCTCAAAATTCTAAGTCCAATTACCCAATTAGTTCTTTAAATACTCCCCTAAAACGGGCTTTAAAACGATGAAAAAATTACTCCTCCTAGTTGTTCTACAATTAAGTTTATTCGCGGCATTTGGCCAGAAAAAGGGACTGAATTACCAAGCAGTCATCCTAGACCCCAAAACCATCGAAGTACCCGGTGTCAATGTGATTGGCCAACCTCTTTCCAACGGGAAAGTATGGGTTCGATTCACCTTAAAAACGTCGGCAGGCGTGGATTACGAAGAGATCCAACAAACCACCACAGACGAATTCGGTCTTATTTCCTTGACCGTGGGAACGGGTGCATCCACAGCTTCCAACAGCAACAATGCGACGGGAATCAGTAAATACAGCACTTTTGATTCCATCGTTTGGGATGCGGAATTGAAATCCTTGATCGTGGCGGTGAATTTCGATGGAGGTTCGAAGTTTACTGTCGTAAGTAATCAAAAACTTAATTTTACTCCTTACGCACTTTATGCAGAATCTGTGGACTACAAAAACGTGCGCGACACGCCTAAAAACTTGAGTCAATTCAACAATGACTCGGGCTATTTGGTACCCAAAGATTTGGACCCATTAAAATCTTCTGTGGCTGCCAATACCAAAGCGATCGCGGACAATCAAGCCACCAATGACGGTAAATTCATCGTTGTCAACCAAACTATTGAGGCCTTAGATAAGAAAGTAAAAACAGATATTACCAACATCAATAATACATTAGCGGAGCACGATAATCGGATTAATACAACCGCTAATAATTTAACGAATACGACAAATAATCTTAGTTCACAAATCGGATCCGTTCGTAATTTAACCGAAGCGACAGCGAATACGGTGAACAATTTGAGCGGAACGTATGAATCAGCTGGAAATAAATCCACGGCGACAGATTTAGGCGGCGGTAACCCATCGGATGTCTTATTCCCAACGCAAAAAGCAGCAAAAACCTACGTAGACAATGCAGTAAGTATTGCCGTCGCTACTGGCGCACCTGACGCAACAACCATAACTTCAGGAAAAGTGCAGTTGACAGGTGACCTTGGCGGTACGGCAACAAACCCGACCGTTCCCGGTTTGGCGACAAAAGAAAGCCTTTCAAACAAATCGACCAACGTATCCGCGGATGCAGGTTCAGATACCAAATACCCATCCGTTCGTGCGATCAAAACCTACGTGGATCAAGCGACACAAGGCATTGCCTTGCAAGCTGCGGTAGATGCCAAAGCAGACAAAAACTCCCCTATTTTCACCGGAACGCCATCATTGCCATCTGGAACAACGGCAGTCACGCAAAGCCCGGCGAATAACTCGACGGCTTTAGCAACAACCGCTTTTGTTCAAGGTGCCATTGCCTCGGCAACCATCGTTGACGCGGATGCAACAACGAAAGGAAAGATTCAATTAGCTGGTGATTTGGGCGGAACGGCAGGTGCTCCTACGGTACCCGCTTTGGCGAACAAAGAAAACCTAAGCAATAAATCCACAGCAACTGCTTTGGGAACGAGTGACCAATTGTACCCAACCCAAAATGCGGTTAAGACCTATGTGGACAATCAAGTAGCTGCAGCAACCATCGCAGATGCAACAGCCTTAATCAAAGGTAAGCTGCAATTGGCCGGCGATTTAACTGGAACTGCCGCAGCTCCTACCATCGCAACAAGCGCAGTGACAAGTGCGAAAATTGCTGATGGAACTATCGCAACTGCAGATATTGCCGATAATGCGATCACAACAGCAAAAATCACAGATGCCAATGTCACAGATGCTAAAATTGTCACAGTTTCGGGTTCGAAAGTAACTGGAAACATTACAGGTAATGCGGCCAATGTCACAGGAACCGTAGCCATTTTAAATGGTGGAACTGGAGCAACAACTGCAACATCAGCTTTATCGAATTTGGGTGCGCAAGCGACTTCGAATTTGAGTACCGATGTATCTGCTGATGCTGCGTCTGTAACGAAGTATCCTGCCGTTAAAACAATCAAGGATTACGTCGATAATACTGTAGCAGCTGCAACCATTGCAGATGCTACAACGACTTTAAAAGGTAAAATTCAATTAGGAGGAGATTTAGCAGGAACGGGAACAACGGCAGCAGCGCCGGTTATTTCAGACAACGCCATTACCACAGTAAAAATTACAGATGCAAACGTCACTACAGCGAAATTAGCTGCAAATGCCGTAACAACTGCAAAAATTACGGATGCCAATGTAACAACAGCGAAATTAGCAGACAACGCAATCACCACGATAAAAATTACAGACGCCAATGTAACAACTGCCAAAATTGCGGATGCAAATGTAACTACAGCGAAAATTGCAGATGCGAACGTATCAACAGCAAAATTAGCGGATGATGCAGTGACAACGGTTAAAATAACTGACGCCAATGTAACCACAGCAAAATTAGCACCTAATGCGATCACAACAGCTAAAGTTGCTGATGGCGCCATTACCAATGCCAAAATCGCGGATGCAACCATCTTAAATGCCAAATTTGGTGAGGCAGTTAGTATCGCAAACGGGGGTACGGGTGCTACAACAGCAGCGGCTGCATTAACCGCTTTAGGTGCACAGGCAGCAGCGAACCTGAGCACCAACATGACCACGGATGCGGCTTCATTAACCAAATATCCAGCCGTGAAAACGGTGAAGGATTATGTGGATGCGAGCGTGGTGGCAGCAACTCCAGACGCGGATGCTACGACAAAAGGTAAAATTCAATTAGCCGGTGATTTAACGGGAACTGCCGCATCGCCTGCCATTGCAGCGAGTGCAGTAACTACAGCCAAAATCAACGACGCAGCCGTGACTTCAGCGAAGATTGCCGATGGAACAATCGTCAATGCCGATATCAACGCATCCGCTGCGATCGCAGACACGAAATTGGCCACCATCGCTACAGCTGGAAAAGTAAGCAATTCAGCGACAACAGCTACAGATGCCAATACTGCATCTGCGATTGTTGCACGTGATGCCAACGGCGATTTTGCCGCGGGTACCATCACAGCAAGCTTAACAGGTTTGGCAAGTAAAGCAAGTAATATCAACGGCGGAACATTTGGTGCGCTACCTTATCAATCAGCCGCAAACACTACATCGCTTTTAACAGGAAGCACTTCAGCAACGAAACAATTCTTAACCCAAACCGGAACAGGTTCCGTATCCGCCGCTCCCGCTTGGGGTTCTGTAGTCATTGCGGATGTATCTGATTTAGGAACGGGTGTAGGTGGGTTCCTAGGAACACCGACGAGTGCCAACTTAGCCTCAGCCGTAACGAATGAAACCGGTTCAGGCGCTTTGGTATTTGCGACCTCTCCTACCTTAGTAACTCCTACGTTGGGTGTGGCATCCGCAACGAGCGTAGGCTTTGCGGGTTCAACATCTGGAACAGCTACCTTGGCAGCACCTGCCGTAGCTGGAACAACAACCATTATCTTGCCAGCTACTTCAGGAACTTTGGCAACTTTAGCAGGTACAGAAACATTATCGAATAAAACATTCACGGCTCCAGCCTTAGGAACACCTGCTTCCGGGGTATTAACGTATGCAACAGGTTTACCTTTAACAACGGGGGTAACAGGAACCTTGACGATCGCTAACGGGGGTACGGGTTCAACAACGGCTGCAGATGCCTTGACTGCTTTGGGCGCTCAAGCAACAGCTAACTTAAGTACGAACGTAACGACTGATGCGGCTTCATTAACCAAATACCCAGCGGTTAAAACGATCAAAGATTACGTAGACGCAAGTGTGACGTCTGGTGCGCCGGATGCGGATGCAACAACCAAAGGTAAGGTTCAATTAGCCGGAGACTTAACGGGAACGGCTGCTTCGCCTGCCATTGCTGCCAGCGCAGTAACGACTGCCAAAATCAATGACGCTGCCGTTACTTCTGCGAAGATTGCGGATGGAACGATTGTGAATGCCGACATCAATGTATCTGCTGCGATTGCAGATACGAAGTTGGCAACCATCTCAACTGCTGGAAAAGTAAGCAACTCCGCAACGACAGCTACGGATGCCAACACTGCTTCTACGATTGTAGCCCGTGACGCAAGTGGCAATTTTACTGCGGGTACAATTACGGCTGACTTGACAGGTTTGGCGAGTAAAGCTACTAACATCAATGGCGGTACGGTAGGTGCTATTCCTTACCAAAGCGCAGCGAACACGACTACTTTATTATCAGGTAATTCAAGCGCTACGAAAAAATTCTTAACCCAAACAGGTGACGGAACTTCTGCCGCGGCACCTGTTTGGGCGGGTGTTGCTGTTTCGGATATCACAGGAACATTACCCGTTGCTAATGGGGGTACAGGGGTAACAACAGTGGCTGCAAATCTTGTTTTTGCCGGACCTACATCCGGTGCATCAGCGGCAGCACCAAGTTTCAGAAGCTTAGTCGCTGCGGATTTGCCAGCGGGTTCAACGAACTATGTGATTAATGGTACTACCCAACAAGCAAGTACCAACTTCAATATATCGGGTGCAGGTACCATCGGTACGGATTTAACCGTGACAGGAAATGCGAGCATTGGTGGAACAGCAACAATTACAGGCGCTACTACCCTATCTGCATTGACCGCTTCCAAAGGAGTCTTTACAGACGCATCGAAGCGTTTGACGAGTACAGGAACGTTGGGAACTGATCAAGGGGGTACGGGTATGACATCCTTTAATAGTGGGGGTGCCATGTATGCAACAAGTACATCAGCTTTAACAACGGGTACATTACCTACGAGCGCGGGGGGTACGGGATTAACCTCCTTCACAAGTGGAGGTGCTTTGTATACAACAAGTACAACAGCGGTCACTTCAGGTACTTTACCGGTAACAGCCGGAGGTACAGGTTTGTCGAGTATTAGTGCGAGTCAAATCACGTTTGGAAATGGAACAAGTGCAATAGGTACAAGTTCAAATTTAGTTTGGGATAACACCAATTCGCGATTGGGTATAGGAATCAGCACTCCTTCCGCTACGTTCCAAATTGGAACAGAATCCGCTGATAACTTAAAGTACTATGTTGATGCCAATAGTAACAATACCTTAAAATTAGGTTACCGCGCTACGGGTTGGTTGATGCGTACTGGAAACAATTCTGGCGTGGCGACCGACTTGAATTTTTCATTTATGAACAGCAATGGAACATCCGACATTTTAACGGTCAGCAATTTGGGTTCTGTGAATATTAATGGTCCATTGAATGTCAGTACAACAGCAACAGCTTTATCGGGATCATTTACTAATTTAGATCTGGCTAATTCAGCCATTCATTACAATGGTACGGATAATAAATTAGGCATCTTTACTTCGGCTCCTACGTCGAAGTTCCAGATTTTTGGCGATACGAATGCCGACTTCCCATTAAAGTATGATGCGGATTTAAGCGGAGGAACGATGACCTTAAGTTTCCGATCGAAAGCTTTCAAAATCATGACGAACCAAAATAGTGGTGTGTTAGAAAACATGACCTACTACTATAACAATGGTACGACAGACACGCAAATCATGCAGTTAAATAATTCTGGCCAAGTACGTATACCTGCTTTAGTATTACCTACTGGAGCAGCTGCTGGAAAATACTTAACATCAGATGCGAATGGTGTGGCTTCATGGGGAAGTTTAAGTACTGCAAGTGCAAGTGCTTCTGGATTATTAGCCAATGCGGATTGGTCAACATTCAATGGCAAGCAAGTGGCTTATACCAACTTAACGACGATTGGTTCCTTAAGCAATGGAGCTGGTTTCTTGAAAAACACAGGTACTGGTACATTTACTTATGCCAATCCAGCCGTAACGGAAGTAACAGGGTTGGGAACTGGGATTGCAACTTGGTTGGCAACACCTTCAAGTGCCAACTTATTATCGGCCATAACGGATGAAACAGGAACGGGTACTTTAGTATTCGCGACCTCTCCTACATTAGTAACACCAACATTAGGTGTAGCATCAGCGACATCGCTTGCCTTTGCCGGATCCACTTCAGGAACGGCGACGATTTCAGCTCCAGCAGTTGCAGGTACAAGTACTGCGATTACTTTACCAGCTGCTTCAGGAACCTTGGCAACCTTGGCAGGAACAGAGACCTTGACAAACAAGACTTTAACTTCACCTACCTTCACAGCTCCGGTATTGGGGACACCAGCCTCAGGAACCTTGACCAATGCTACGGGCTTGCCGTTGACAACAGGGGTTACTGGTATCTTGCCATTAGCCAATGGTGGTACGGGTGCCTCAACCAAAGCCGCGGCTTATGATGCCTTATCTCCGATGACAACTGCTGGTGATATCATCTACGGTGGTACATCAGGTACGGGAACACGTTTGGCTAAAGGAACCGATGGTCAGGTATTGACATTAGCTTCAGGCGTTCCATCTTGGGCAAGTCCTACAGGTGTAACGACCATGGCAGCTATTGGTTCAGTACCAAATGCGAATGGAGCAAGTATCTCAGGAACTACCCTAACACTACAACCTGCCAATGCAAGTTTTGGAGGTGTTGTAACGACAGCAGCCCAAACTTTTGCAGGTGTAAAGACTTTCAATAGTGATATCAGCGTGAATGAAAATACTTTTGGAAGAGGTGCTGGATCTACGGGCAGTCGAAATATTGCTATCGGTATTAATCCATTAGCAGCAAATACAACTGGCACATGGAATACGGCTGTAGGTGCATATGCACTTCAAGCAAATACAACTGCATCAAACAACACGGCTATTGGTAATGAGGCCATAAGCAATGCTATTCCAGGAAGTAACAATACGGGTATCGGAAACAGAGCCCTAATGAATACAACGGGAAGCTCAAATACTGCTGTGGGTAGCAATACCTTAGCAAATGCAACAACAGGCATCGATAATGCAGCCATGGGTTCTAATGCTGGAGGTCAATTAACAACGGGTTCTAAAAATATTCTACTTGGTACATTAGCAGGTTACCGAATTGCTTCGGCATCTGTTGCAAATACAACTGGTTCCAACAGCGTAATTATTGGTTACGATGCTAGACCAGCTGCTGATGGAGAAACCAACGAAATTGTTATCTCTGGATACAATGGAACTGCAGGAACAGTTGGCTTAGGTTCGAATTCAACATTAATTGGTAATTCAGCCACAACCCTAACTCAATTAATGGGAGCAGTTAACATACCTAGTACAACCGCATCAACTTCCACCACAACCGGAGCACTTCGAGTTGGAGGTGGTGCCGGTATTGCAGGTACAATGTTTGTAGGTGGAGATGTTGATATTACTTCAACTTCAGCCGCTACATCCACTACAACCGGATCATTAGTCGTTTCTGGGGGTGTTGGTATTGCAGGCGCTACATATATTGGCGGCCAATTAAGTATTGCCGGAGGAACTCCAGGAGCAGGTAAAGTATTGGTATCCGATGCAAATGGTCTTGCTTCATGGTCAGCAAATAGCAATGGTGGTGTTTCTTCTATCACAGCATCAGCAACCATGGCAGCCACAGATAACTATAACTTAATTGTATTCTCTGGCTCAACTGCTTCACAAACAATTACATTACCAAGTGCTGCAACCGTTGGTGCAGGTCGGGAAATTACAATCAAAAACATCGCTAGCGTATCTGTTGGTGTTTCATCTACATCTGGCACATTAATATCAGATAGTACGACAACAGCTGCAACTAGTTTAAGTATCGGAATTGAACCATCCAACAACTGGATAAAGGCTATATCGAATGGTACCAACTGGATTATCTTACGTGCATTGTTCTAAAACCTAATTGTCGTATTTTGAAAATATTTTTCCAAAAACGACAATTCATTAATTCTAGTCTACTGAAGACAACTATATGAAAAAGCGATTTGCTATTTTGTTTATCGTACTAGTATTTTTCTTAAATGGAAAATTACTTGCACAAACAGGTATAGGAACCTCCGCACCGGTGAATAAATTCCAAGTGGAAACAGCTACAGCAGATCCTGCTACCAGTGGTTCTTCCGCAAATGGAAACTTACGCTTGAGTGGTTTGTCGGTAGCTCATGTATTGGACTTTGGATTAAGCAGCACATCTACCTTTGCTTGGATACAGGCACGAAATAAGACCTATGGTACGAATTACAATTTGGTATTAAATCCGCTGGGAGGTAATGTGGGGATAGGTACCTCCTCGCCTACTGCGAAATTGAATTTGGCGGGTGGTGGAATCCGTATTCACGATGGATTTAGTAATGCTAGCACTAGACCCGCATTGAATACGAGTAGCATCGGGAATTATGAAATACGCGGAGTGGGGTCTTCCTCGGGCACCGTTCAAGCGGATGGTGCGGACGATGGTTTTCTGCGCTTATCGGCAGGTGGAGGTACGAATACAAACACGCAAGCTTCCATCGATTTATCCGGCTATTCTACTGTAGCTGACATGAGCAATAACATCGTCTTTCGCACGGCTGGCACGGAACGTATGCGCATAGATGCTAGCGGGAATGTGGCTGGGGCTAACACGAATACACTTTCGGGTTTTGGAGCAAATATTTCTTCAATTTCAACGTCGTATACTTTAGCAGCAACCGATAATGCCGAAGTAATTCAATCTACTGCAGCTTCTGCCATTACGGTGACGATTCCTACGGGTTTACCTACGGGATTCAACTGCATGGTCTTGCAATACGGCGCCGGTCAAATCACCTTTGCGGCTGCCAGTGGGGTGACGATTATCAATCGGAATGCATATACGAAAACCTTAGGCCAATATGCGATTGCAACGGTCTTGCATTTGGGAAGTAATATTGTGGTTATTTCAGGGGAACTAGGAAATTAATGATGCGGATACTGATTCTATTTTTACTGATACCTTCTGTCTTGCTCGCGCAATTCTATTCGCCAAGCTATGGGGGGAATGTCACGCGAAATAATCTCATTGCGGCCTATGATTTCAGTAATCCTAGTTCTTATCCAGGAACTGGAACAACCGTCAACAACACGACCGGGAAATCTATTCCAGCTACACTGGCTGGATCGCCTACCTATTTTGCAGACCCTGGTTATGTACAGTTTTTACCGGCTAACGGGAACTACATGATGGTAGGAGATTTGCGGACCTATTACCCACAAGTAACATCAACTACTCGATCGGGTGTATTTACGATGAGCCTTTGGTTTAACCCAACCCTTGCCAATGGTGTTGTGGTTTCCGATTTAAACTCGACAGTTGTTGCGGGAGGTTATCATACCACCGACATCGAGATGGTTGCTGGCTATTTAAAATTCTCGGTTTGGCCCAAAAATAGCGTGATATCCACAGCATCAGCTGTTACACTTAATGCATGGCACCATGTCGTACTCGTATATACGGGGAATCAAGTCAAAGCTTATTTGGATAATGTTTTGGTAGGAACGGCGAGCTATACCCGAGATGGACCCGCGATGGGAAGTTTAACTAGCCCGCAATATTTTGGCATTGGGGCCTATGACAATGTCACCAACATGGGTCATGGCGGCTGGGGACATTTTTTATTGGCCGATTTTAAATTTTACAATTCGGCCTTAGGTACAGCTGAAATCAACAACATATACCAACAAGAAAAAACGAATTATAATCTTGTTTTCTTTTTGGATGCAGGGAATACGAATTCGTATCCCGGCACGGGAACATCTTGGAAGGATATTTCGGGTGCCGGAATCACCGCTACCAATGCATCCAATAATGGAACAACGACGGCAGTAGCCTATAATGCTGCCGCGAGCGGGAGTATGTATTTTAATGGATATGGTTATTCAGATTTTACCTTCAACTTAAACGGAGCCACGACATTAACGGTTGAAATGTGGGCTTATCCGACTAGTTTATCCGGAGGTATGTTTTTTGGTTTTAATCTTTACGATGTATTCACAGCAAATGGCACATTGGGATTTAATACCGCCGGAGGAGACTCATATGGTTTAAACACTACGCAGACAAGTGGCTTTGCGAATACCTGGAAACATTATGTATTCGTAATGAATTCGGGATCAGTCACTTCCAATAAAATTTATGTAAATGGAGTACAGCAATCACTCGCGTTACAATTCGGAACAATCTATCCAGGTAATGCTACTTTTAATAGCGGATCCATGCGTATAGGTTGTTGGCGCTGGGATACCTCTTACCTCCAACAGATGTATATGACCAAATTCAAAGTGTACAATCGCGAATTAACGCAAACAGAAATAACAGCAAAATTTAATAAAGACAAAGCAAGACATGGACTTTAAACGCATATTCATTTTCGCAATTTTAGGCTTAAGCTTTGGAGCAAAAGCCCAAACGGGAATAGGTACCACCACGCCCGTGAACAAATTGCAGGTAGAAGCCGCGACGGCAGATCCTGCCTCGAGTGGAACGGCAGCAAACGGAAATTTACGTTTGAGTGGCACATCTACTGCCGTACACGTGCTGGACTTTGGTTTAAGTAGTACATCTACGTTTGCCTGGATGCAGGCAAGAAATAAAACCACCTATGCCACCAATTACATTTTAGGAATTAATCCATTAGGAGGATTTGTAGGCGTGGGTACTTCTGCGCCACTTACAACCTTAACGGTAGGAAATGCAGGAGGTACCGTTTCCGGTGAAATCACCATTTATCCACAAGCTTCCACGAACGAAGGTGGCCAAATCACCTTTAAAAAATCCCTGTCAGGCTCTACCTTAGATTGGATCGTCGATCAATATGGAACAACTGCAGCGGATTCCCGGCTGCGCCTATTTGCGGGTGCAAGCGATGCAAACGGATTAATTATCAAAGAAAATGGGTTTATTGGGTTGGGGACGAACACACCAACCGTACGTTTACAAGTATCTGGAGATATCATCGCAAATTCCATCGCGGGTTCTTCCGACATCCGATTCAAAAAAGACATCTCCCCTATAGAAAATCCCTTAGCTAAAGTCATGCAATTACGCGGTGTGAACTTCAACTGGAATACTAGTGCCTTTCCGCAACGCATGTTCTCGGAAAAACGCACGATGGGTTTCATCGCACAAGAAGTAGAAAAAGTAGTACCTGAAATCGTGCAGACGGAAAGTACAACGGAAGGATACAAATCTGTACAATACGACAAGGTGGTTGCCTTGTTGGTAGAAGCAGTGAAGGCCCAACAAAAACAAATTCAACAATTAAAACGCGAAGTGAAAAAACTGAAGAAACAAGCACGCTAAGATGAAGTATTTCTTTGGGATATGTTTATGGATATGTAGTCTGAGCGTTTGGGGACAAATGATCACTGCGCCTGCGCCCTTGACCATTGAGGCGAATGCGAGCAATGTAGATGCAGGAGATTTTGTGGTAAACTGGGCGAATAATACGGATCAACTACTCGTCAGCTTGAGTTTGGACTACCATAACGGGGCCACCTTGAGTTTTCCTACCACGACGGGCCTGACGAAAAACTATGGCTACAATTCCTGGACAAGTGTTAGCAGCATCGTGTTTTACGGAACGCGCGATAACATCAATGCCGGTTTAGCGGCCATGACCATCTCGATGGGAAGTGTCAAAACTGCAGTTAAAATTAACATCGAAGTCTCGAACTACGATGCATCTTACATTTACAATCCAACCAATAAACATTATTATAAATTTATCTCAGGAGCGGTAACTTATACAAACGCTAAATCAGGAGCGACAGGACAGGCAGCCTTCAAAGGAAAATCAGCTTATTTGGCCACCATCACTTCACAGGCGGAAAATGACTTTATCAATAATAACATATCACAAAATAACATTTGGGTAGCCATATCCGATGCTGCCACAGAAGGACAGTGGATTTTAGATGCGGGTCCGGAAGCGAACACGAACATCTGGAATACCAATGTTTCTGGCATTACTAATACGACATACACCTCCTATGCAGCTACCGGGAATACCGTTTCGGGACAATATACCAACTGGTGTGCCAATGAGCCAAACAACTCGGATGGTTCGCGAAACGGAGAAGATTGTGTGGTTGCGAAATCCGGAGGATCAACTTGTTGGAACGATTTAGCCGATGGAAATTCAGGGGGAATTGGGGGCTACTTGATCGAATTTAGTGAAGATTTTCCTGCGGGATCAGCTTATACGGGCGTATACACAAGTTATGCCGTACATAACAATGATGTCGCCTTTACCAAATCCTCAACGAGCGGTATTTCAAGTGCAGGAATCTCCAATGTGGTCAATCTATCGGGTGGTTTAACGATTAACGATGGCCATACCTTAACCCTCAATGCAAACAATTCCTTCAAAAGCACGAAGATCACATTTAAAGGTACAGGCAAACTTCTTTTAAATGCTTCAACGAGTAAATGGACACCTGAAAATGCTTCGACCGATAATACACTAGTTTACAGCCCAGCGAAAAATTCCAATCCGGTCAACTGGGATGCGAAAAGCGTTTGGGTTAGTGACCCCTTCATCGACAATAACCTAAATGCGAATCACTACACGCCCTGGTTGGGCTCTCCGCAAGGGTGGTCGGCCGGCGCCAATGATGTCACCCAATACTTGACCTTAATCTACCCAATCCCAGCCTATATTGCTGGTATCGCTACCCAAGGCAGGCAAAACATGGCCCAATGGGTCAAGAACGCTGATATTGATGTAAGTTTAGATGGGACTAACTGGACCAATGCGAAAATCAACGCAACATTAAATACGGATCAAACCACGATTGTCAATGTTTTATTTGATTTGCCAGTTTATGCCAAATATGTTCGTGTGAAATTAACTCGGACAACCGATTGGTCGAGTCACACTTCCATGCGCTTGGGATTAATCATTAAATCCTATGATTTCAATATCATCACGGATGGTCTTAAATTACGATTGGATGCGAGCGAGTCGAGTTCCTATGGTGGATCAGGAACAACCTGGAGTGACATCAGTGGAAATACGCAGCATTTTTCACTCGTCAACTCTCCTACCTACGATGCCTCAGGATTTTTTAGTTTTAATGGCACTTCACAATACGCGAGCATTCCGCATAATAACACCTTAAAACCTTCCTCCGCCATCACGATCGAACAGTGGTTAAACGCGACCAATTGGGCCGCAGGAACAAGTACAGCTTATAAATGTTCGCTGTCTTGTACGCAAGGCGGAGGCTATTCACATAATATTTGGTCCAATACTTTTTACAGTTACATCTATGCAGCTAGTGCCTATCGTATTCTATCTTCCAGTGTCAGCGGCTTCACCGGTTGGCATCATTTCGCAACAACTTTTGATGGACGTTATGCCCGCTTATACGTAGATGGACAAAATGTGAATAATATCGATTTATCAGCATCAGGTTATACAATGACCTATGCGAGCAATAGTATTTTTATTGGCGCTGAAGCTGCTGCTTCAACTGTCCCTGAGGGATTTTATTGGGACGGGAAAATTGGGACAACCCTGTTGTATAACCGAGCACTAAGCACAGCAGAGGTTCTTCAAAATTATTTAAATACAAAAGCAAAATACGGACTATGATGAAGAGGCAACTATATATCTATTGTCTTCTTTGTGGTTTATTACCTTGGGGATTGTTGGCGCAAATCACCACCAACAGTACAGGGACGGGTACGTTTACGAATACGGGCACATGGACGAGTCCGCAAAACCTGACGGGAACGGCGACCATTATGGATGGTCATACCGTGAACATTCCGAATAATATCAATCCCGTATATTCGAATAAAATCATCTTTTCAGGAACCGGAAAGTTAGCTTTAGCCGGAACAAACAGTAAATGGGTAGCGGCGACAATTATGAACGCGTCTCCATCGATGGAGTCTTTTAATCTTTCAACAAATTGGTCATCATCAAGCAATTGGGGAAACACTGCGTTTGGGCAAAGTTTAAATATACCTTGGATTGATTCGGGTACGAGCTGGTCGGCAGGAAGTGCCCTCAATTATACCGATTATTTACAATATGACCTAAAAAGTCCTCGCTGGATACAAGGCATCATGTCACAAGGTCGGGCAGATTGGGGACAATGGGTAACTTCAGCCAAAGTGGAAGTAAGCTTGGATAATGTTAACTGGGTCACGGCTTCTTCCAGTTTAACCTTGAATACAGATCAAAATACAAAAGTTTCGGCCAATTTCCCCAATGTCATGTATGGGCGAT
>Ga0228703_1000895_pt1 | contig 19364 bp, 12 predicted proteins | sample McNCre217_Aug_MG_3_FD_178020 | JGI IMG/M metagenome (GOLD analysis project Ga0228703, IMG submission 178020) | Freshwater microbial communities from McNutts Creek, Athens, Georgia, United States - 29-17_Aug_MG | ecosystem: Environmental > Aquatic > Freshwater > Creek | place: USA: Georgia... | reverse complement strand
ACGTTTTCTTTAGCTACTAGGAATGTAACACCCACCCCATGCCGATGGGGGAGCATTGGTAACCTTATTGGGTTGTCTAAGTTTGGGAGTGCGTTGAAGAAGCCATTGACTAAGTTGGCCGCCACCGCGGTTCTAGCCTCATCACTCGCCGCCACTTTGGTTATCGCTCTGTCGGGTTGCACTTCAACCGCAACAGTAGCCTTTGTTCCCGGCACCCAGCTAGTTTTGGGGGAGCAGGCACCGCTTCAAAACCTAAACTCCGCAGTGGCCGCAGACTCCGCATCCTCCCGGGTTTCGCAGGAACTCGCTTACCTCACAATGCCGGCTTTCTTCGGTTATGACGCCAACGGGAACCCGGTAGCGAATCAGGGATTTGGCTCGGTTGAGCTCGGCTCGGGAAACACCGTGGTATACAAACTCACCGGCAAGGCAAAGTGGACTGACGGACAGCCTGTAACGGGTGAGGACCTAAATCTCAGCGTTGTTGCCGCAACCAATCCTTATGATCCGGTGGCACTAACCGGTCTCCAAAGCAACTTGCAGTTCACCTCCCTAGCCAGCGCCGCAGTTACTTCCGTGAGCAAGACCGGGCTGACTCTCAAGTACACAAAAGTTCCTGCCGACTGGCAAACCAACCTGCCAATCACCGCCGCGGCTCACCTCGTGGATCCAACCAACACTTTGGCTACAGCTGGCGCTGCGCCAAGCGCAGAGGTTGCCGCAAACTACTTTGCGCAGACCGCTTTTTCCATCGATGGAAACTCACAAAAGGTGGAGTCTAAGTACCTTGCCACTGCTGGTGCCTACAAGATAGTAAAGGCAAGTTCGGGTTCGGTCTCGCTGGTGCACAACGCGGACTTCAACTGGGGTCCTGCGGCCACAATCGATAAGTTGACCATCAAGTTCTTCACCAGTGGTTCTGCCCTCTTGACCGCAGTGAAGGCAGGTCAGGTTGACGTTGCTGCGCCACTGGAAACCGCCGGCACCTCTTGGACTCAGATTCAGGATGCCGTCAAGGCAGCACCAGGAACCGCAACCACTGGAATCGGACCGAACAACGAAGTTGTATTGCTAAACCACGGAGCGGGCAGCGCATTTGCGGCAGCCACCTACAACGGTGACGCCACCAAGGCCAAGTTGCTCTCGGAGGCATTCCAACACTTCATACCACGCGCCGGAATTTACTCAACCCTGCTTTCGGGTTCGGCACTGAACAAGACCGATTCCTTTGTCTTTGGCTACGGAAGCAGCGACTACTCGGCTTCGACTCAGCAAAACGGAACCTCGGCGCTGCAGTTCCAGAATGCCGAGCTGGCCCAAGAACTCTGGCAAAGGGCCGGTTTCGCTCGCACAATCAAGGTTCGGGTCTTGTTTGACGCGGCCAACCCTCGCGCTCAGTTGGAATATTCCCAGTTGGCACAGTGGGGCAAAGTGAGCGGCTTCACAATGCAGAATTTTTCCGCGGACAACGTGAACTCCGTTTTGCAAACCGGCGGATGGGACATCTACATCGCCGACCTGCCCAGACTGGGTCTCAGCGTGGGCTCACTTGAGAGTGTTTCGGGTGCGCTAACTCACATCGATGATTCAAAAATAATTGCCCTAAATGGCAAATTGGCAAAAGCGCTTGCCGCAGCAAAGTCGCCCGATCTGGCCAAGCAGGCTGCCACGTTGAGTGCACTTGACAAGGAGTTGGTGGCCAGCTTTGCGGGTTTGCCGGTGTTTGAACTGCCAAGCACCTTTTACACCTCGAAGCGGGCCAGTGCATTCAAGCCATCGATGGCACAGCAATTTGCAACTTGGGGCTATCCTTACTGGTCGGTTTCGGCTTCCGCCAAGTAGACTTATGGATAAGTAATGGCTCGTCGCTGAAGCGGCCATTTTGTAAGCCTGCTTACCTCTCAATCAAGCGCTCAACGAAAATCGTTTTGCTGTGCGCCGAACTAAGGATATTTTTATGGCTCTGGCAACCAGAGATGAACTCCGTAACGTAGCAATCGTTGCCCACGTAGACCACGGCAAGACCACACTCGTAGACGCCATGTTGCGTCAAACCAACTCTTTTGATTCACACGCTGCCGTTGGCGAACGCGTGATGGACTCGGGTGACCTCGAGCGCGAAAAGGGTATTACCATCCTTGCCAAGAACACCGCGGTTGCCTACTCAGGCCCTGCTGCAGACGGCAAGACCATCACCATCAACGTGATTGACACTCCTGGACACGCCGACTTCGGTGGCGAGGTTGAGCGTGGACTTTCCATGGTTGACGGCGTTGTGTTGCTAGTTGACGCTTCCGAGGGTCCACTTCCTCAGACCCGTTTCGTTCTCCGCAAGGCGCTAGAGGCCAAGCTTCCAGTTATCTTGCTAGTGAACAAGACCGACCGTCCGGATGCTCGCATTGACGAGGTTGTTGAAGAGACTCACGACCTACTTCTGGGTCTAGCTTCTGACCTTGCCGATGACGTGCCAGATCTAGACATCGATGGAATCCTCGAGCTTCCAGTTATTTACGCATCGGGTCGCGCAGGTCGCGCCAGCCTAAACAAGCCAGCCGACGGCACACTGCCAGACCACGATGACCTAGAGCCACTGTTCCAGGCCATCCTGAAGCACATCCCAGCTCCAACCTACGATGACGCTCACCCGCTTCAGGCTCACGTGACCAACCTGGACGCATCGCCGTTCCTTGGTCGTCTAGCCTTGCTACGCATCTTCAACGGCACCCTGAAGAAGGGCCAGATGGTTGCTTGGGTTCGCCAGGACGGAACCACCAAGACCGTAAAGATCACCGAACTTCTAGCCACCAAGGCGCTGGACCGTTACCCAACCGAAGAAGCCTTCCCGGGTGACATCGTTGCGGTTGCCGGTATTGAGGAAATCACCATTGGTGAGACCCTTGCAGACCCAGACGACGTTCGTCCGTTGCCAATGATCACCGTTGACGACCCTGCAATCTCCATGACCATTGGTATCAACACTTCACCGATGGCTGGCCGTGTAAAGGGCGCAAAGGTGACCGCACGTTTGGTCAAGGACCGCCTAGACCGCGAGCTAATCGGTAACGTGTCCATCAAGGTCCTGCCTACCGAGCGTCCAGACGCTTGGGAAGTACAGGGACGTGGCGAGCTTGCTCTTGCCATTCTGGTTGAGCAGATGCGTCGCGAAGGTTACGAGCTAACCGTTGGCAAGCCACAGGTGGTTACCAAGAAGATCGACGGTAAGACCAACGAGCCAGTTGAAGACTTGACCATCGATGTTCCAGAAGAATTCCTGGGTGCAATCACTCAGTTGATGGCTTCTCGCAAGGGTCGCATGAACAACATGTCAAACCACGGCACCGGCTGGGTTCGCATGGAGTTCCGCATTCCTTCGCGCGGCCTCATCGGTTTCCGCACCGAGTTTCTAACCACCACTAAGGGAACCGGTATCGCTAACGCGATTTCTGCCGGTTACGAGCCTTGGGCTGGCGAGATTGTTACCCGTAACTCGGGTTCGATGGTTGCGGACCGCGCTGGTGTGGCAACTCCGTTCGCAATGGTTGCTCTTCAGGAGCGCGGTTCGTTCTTCGTTCAGCCAACCCAAGAGGTTTACGCCGGAATGGTTGTTGGCGAGAACTCTCGTGCGGACGACATGGAAGTAAACATCACTAAGGAAAAGAAGCTCACCAACATGCGTGCTTCTTCCTCTGACGAGTTCCAGTCGCTAACCCCGCCACGCGTTCTTTCGCTAGAGGAATGCCTCGAATTTGCTCGCGAAGACGAGTGTGTTGAGGTTACCCCTGAGGCTGTTCGCATTCGCAAGGTTGAGCTAGACGCCAACATTCGCGCGCGCCTCTACAGCCAGCGCAAGAAGCAGTAATCGTTTCTCAGATTCGTCTGAAAAAGACGCCGACAGCCCTAGTGGTTGTCGGCGTTTTTACTTATTCGGGGGATAGGCTTGTTGCCTACCAACAGTTTGAGCCAAGGGCTAGCCATGCCCCAAACCGGTGGCTGCGGGACTAACACGATTAAGGAGCGAATAACATGTCTGAGCAAGACTCTTTCGTTCACTTGCACGTTCACACCGAGTACTCCATGTTGGACGGTGCGGCCAAGATCAAGCCGCTCGTGGCCGAGGTTGCCAAATTGGGCATGCCTGCAATCGCTATCACCGACCACGGAAACAACTTTGGCTCGTACGAGTTCTATAAGGCGGCCAACGCCGCCGGTGTTAAGCCCATCATCGGCATCGAGGCCTATGTAACCCCTGGTACTCACCGCAGCGACCGCACTCGAGTGCGCTGGGGCGAGGGTGGGCAAGACGACGTTTCCGGCGGTGGCCAGTACACTCACATGACCATGTTGGCTCAGACCACCGATGGCATGCACAACCTCTTTAGGCTTTCCTCGTTGGCCTCCATCGAAGGTTTCTACGGCAAGCCTCGCATGGATCGCGAACTGCTCAGCAAGTACGCCGAGGGAATTATTGCAACCACGGGTTGTGCCGGTGGCGAGATTCAAACTAAGTTGCGTCTTGGGCAGCTGAAAGAGGCTCGTGAGGCCGCGGCCGAGTTCCGTGATATCTTTGGCGCCGAAAACTTCTTCTGCGAAATCATGGATCACAACATTCCGGTTGAACGTCGCGTGATGACAGAACTGCTGGACCTGGCCAAGGACTTGAGCCTGCCGCTGTTGGCGACAAACGATCTGCACTACACGCACGCGCACGACGCGGTGGCGCATGAAGCGTTGCTCTGCGTGCAGAGCGGTACCAATTTGTTGGACCCAAACCGTTTCAAATTTGATGGTCGCGAGTACTACCTAAAGACCGCGCAGGAGATGCGTGCAATCTTCAAGGATCACCCTGAGGCCTGTGACAACACGCTTTTGGTGGCCGAACGCTGCGACGTTAGTTTTGCAAAGCGCGACCTGATGCCTAAGTTCCCGATTCCTGAGGGATACGACGAGGCTTCGTGGTTTGAGGCAGAGGTGAACGCCGGAATGCTTCGCCGTTTCAACGGCAATGTTCCTGAGGTGCAGGCAGCTCAAGCCAAGTATGAGGTTTCCGTTATCAACCAGATGGGTTTCCCCGGTTACTTTCTTGTGGTGGCCGACTTCATCGCTTGGGCACGCGAGCAGGGAATCCGCGTAGGTCCTGGTCGTGGTTCGGCGGCGGGCTCCATCGTTGCATATGCCATGGGTATCACCGAACTCGATCCAGTGCACCACGGCCTCATCTTTGAGCGCTTCCTAAACCCTGAGCGTTACTCCATGCCCGACATCGATGTTGACTTTGACGACCGTCGCCGCGGCGAGGTCATCCGCTACGTTACCCAGAAGTACGGCGAAGACCGGGTGGCCCAGATTGTGACCTACGGAACCATTAAGGCAAAGCAGTCTCTCAAGGACTCTGCTCGCGTTTTGGGCATGCCTTATTCGGTGGGCGAGAAACTGACTAAGGCTATGCCGGGCATGGTTTTGGGTCGCGACATGAGCCTTGGCGAACTGGTTACCAAGCCTGCCAACAAGGAAGAAGAAGCCAAGAGCCGTTACAAGGAGGCTGAGGCATTCCGCGAGATCATCGCCAACGAGGAAGAAGCCGCCAAGACCTTCGAGCTGGCACTGGGTCTTGAGGGCCTGAAGCGACAGTGGGGTGTGCACGCCGCTGGTGTGATCATCTCGGGCGAGCCCCTGCTAGACGTGATTCCAATCATGAAGCGCGAAGACGACGGCGCCATCATTACGCAGTTTGACCAGCCTCCCTGCGATGACCTTGGGCTGCTCAAAATGGACTTCCTAGGGCTTCGAAACCTGACCGTGCTAGACGACACGCTGGTTGAGATCAAGAACAACCGCAATGAAGTTGTAGTGCTCGAGACCCTCGACCTAGACGCGGACAAGCCAACCTACGACCTGCTTTCCAGAGGTGACACACTTGGTGTGTTCCAGCTCGATGGCGAGGCCATGCGCGCTTTGCTTCGAATGTTGAAACCAACCGAGTTTGAGCACATTTCCGCGGTTATCGCGCTTTATCGCCCAGGTCCGATGGGTATGAACTCGCACACCAACTACGCTCAACGTAAGAACGGTCTGCAGGCTCAGGAAGCCATTCACCCGGAACTCGCCGAACCGCTAGCAGACGTGCTTGGCCCAACCTACGGTCTGATTGTTTATCAAGAGCAGGTTATGGCCGTGGCCCAAAAGGTTGCAGGCTTCACCCTCGGTCAAGCAGACTTGCTGCGCCGCGCCATGGGTAAAAAGAAGAAGGAAGAGCTAGACAAGCAGTACGAGGGCTTCTCCGCTGGAATGCATGCTAATGGGTTTAGCGACTCTGCGATTGAAGTGCTTTGGAATACGCTTCTGCCATTTGCCGACTACGCCTTCAACAAGGCCCACAGCGCTGGCTACGGCGTACTTAGTTACTGGACCGCCTACCTCAAGGCCAACTATCCAGCCGAGTACATGTCCGCATTGCTAACTTCCGTCCGTGACTCCAAAGACAAGATGGGCATGTATCTCAACGAGTGCCGCCGCATGGGAATCCGCGTGCTTTCACCAGACGTCAACTCTTCGTTCGCCGCTTTCACCGCAACCGGCGAGGACATTCGCTTCGGACTCGGCGCGGTTCGCAACGTGGGCCAAAACGTGGTTGACGGCATCGTTGCCGCCCGCACCGAAAAGGGAGCGTTTACCTCGTTCGGTGATTTCCTGAAGAAGGTTCCGGCAGTAGTTTGCAATAAGCGAACCGTGGAAAGCCTCATCAAGGCCGGCGCCTTCGACACCCTGGGTCACACTCGACGCTCGCTCATGGAGATCTTTGAAGAGGCCGTGGATACCGAAATTGGCGTCAAGAAGAACGAGGCAATTGGTCAGGTTGACCTGTTTGGTTCGCTTTTTGATGACATCGATGCTGGCATTGCGGTTCCAGACCTTGCAGAATGGCCCAAGCGCGAGAAGCTGGCTCTGGAGCGCGAGATGCTTGGCCTTTACGTTTCCGACCACCCTTTGGCTGGACGTGAAAAGCAGCTGGCGAGACACTCCGATGTGAGCATAGTTGCATTGAAGCCGGCGCCAGACACCGAGCTCGGCATGGAAGACGAATCCACTCCAGTGGGTTCGTTCTTCAAAGACGGGCAGACTGTTGTAGTTGCCGGTTTGATCACTTCGGTAGCGCACAAAGTGGCTCGCGCCAGTGGAAACCCTTATGGCGTTTTGATGCTTGAAGACTTCACCGACAGCATCCAAGTGATGCTGATGGGCAAGACCTACGCAGCCTTGGCATCGGGCCTTCAGGCAGACCAGGTGGTTGTGGTTCGCGGGCGCCTTAGCCAGCGAGATGAGTCGTTCAGTCTCAACGCATACAGCGTTGACGTTCTTGAGGCTGGCGGCGAAGACAAGGCAGCCCCGCTGCAGATTCGCCTGCAGTCGGTCACCGCCAACCGCGAAACCCTAGAAGAATTGGATCGAATCTTGCGAATGTATCCGGGCGAGACTGAGGTCTACGTGACCCTGGTTTCTGAGGATGAAGAGAAGCTTTTTGCGCTACCCAGCAAGGTTGACATCAACTACGAGCTTTACGGCGAACTTAAGGTTTTGCTTGGGCGTGCCGCTATCGGTGCGAGCGCTGCAGTCGATGCCGTTGCCAGCAAAGATGCCAGCGATGAACCGCCATTGGGTGACGAAGACGTTCCGCCAGACGTAGGGCCAGCAGACGGCCACATGTTTGGCGAGTAGTTAGCTCTTGGTCTTTACTTTTTAGGTTCTGTGAGTTTTCGACCCGGCACAGCGTAGCCACGCTGGTGGTAAAGCAGTCCTTCGTCTTCAAGTCCGGTTGCCCCATCGATGACGTCAGCCACCACAACGGCGTTCGACTCCACATTGAGCACGTCGCGAATCTTGGCGATCATTACGGCAGTTGCACCGGGAAACACCGGAAGATTTTTGGGGCCGCGCTCCCAGTCATCGGTGGAAAAACGCTTGGTGTGATCTTCGGACATGCGCTGAGCCAGGGCTAGATTGCGCTCACCCAGGGTGTGAACGGCTACAAACTCCGCTGCCTCGATTGCGTTCCAACTGCTTGAACCTCTGGCAATGCTGAACATGATCAGTGGGGGATTGGCTCCCAAGGAGGTCATCGATGTTGCCGTGAGGCCAACCGGGTTTCCGTCCGAATCGTTAGTGGTGATCACTGCGACTCCAGATGCGTGACGCCTAAAAGCATTGATAAGTGCGTCGGTGGGATTGTTTGAGCAGTTGTAGTTGAGCATGTTTCTCCAAGTTCCAGAACTAAGGCTAACGCTAACTCACAACCGCCGGTCGTTCGCATGCGCCTAAAGCATTACGGACATAACTTGTTGGCCACGCAACCGGTCAGGCAAGCCGAGGGTAGGGCAGGGCACAGTTGGGCAAGGTTTAGAATTGGACAGTTGTCCAGAAAGGGAACTCCTTGGCTACTGCACCGATTCGATTGCTTGACCTTCGCGAGAGCGGCTTTGAAACCACTCAGGTCAACGTGTTGGTTCCGCGCGCCAGTGTAGACGTGAACGTTGCCCTGGAGTCCGTGCTGCCGCTCATCGATGATGTGGCAACCCGTGGGCTGGACGCGGTGGTAGACGTGACAATTCAGCGAGACGGTGTTGACCCCAATCCGGTGCGAGTTTCGCAGACCGAGATCGACGAAGCCGTTGCCAATCTAGAACCCGAGTTGAAGAAAGCCATTTTGGAGGCCATCATTCGAGTTCGCAAAGTTTCGGAAGCCAACCTTCCGCAAAACACCGTGGTCGAGCTGGCAACCGGAGCCAAGGTTCGTCAGCGCTGGCAGCCGGTTGATTCGGTTGGCCTTTACGTTCCTGGTGGCAAGGCTGTTTACCCGTCGAGTGTGATCATGAACGTGGTCCCAGCTCAGGTTGCCAAGGTGGCTCGCCTCGCAATCGCGTCGCCGGCCCAAAAAGACTTTGATGGCCGTCCGCACCCAACTGTTCTTGCCACCGCCGGACTACTTGGTGTTTCAGAGGTTTACAGCATGGGTGGCCCGGCGGCAATCGCCGCGTTTGCGCATGGCTTGCCACAGATCCACATGGCACCGGTGCAGCTAGTTACCGGCCCTGGCAACATCTACGTGACAGCGGCAAAGCGCGCGCTTCGTGGACGCATTGGGATTGACTCCGAGGCCGGAACCACCGAGATTTTGGTTTTAGCCGACGAAACCGCCAACGCCCGATTGATTGCATACGATCTGGTTAGCCAGGCTGAGCACGACGAAGCTGCGGCCAGCGTTCTGGTTACCACCAGTGAGCAACTAGCAAATGCAGTCATCGATGAATTGCAGCAGGTTGTTCACGAAACTCACCACGGCGCTCGCGTTGCCACCGCGCTTGCTGGGCGGCAGAGTGCGGTTGTTCTGGTTGGTACATGGGAGGATGCCGTGCGCTTCAGCAACGAGTACGCCACCGAGCACCTCGAGATTCACAGTGGCAACGATGAGGCCACACTTGCAGAGATCACAAACGCGGGAGCGATCTTCATTGGTCAGTACTCTCCGGTTAGCCTGGGTGATTACATGGCTGGGTCCAGTCACGTTTTGCCTACCGGGCAGCAGGCAAAGTTCGGTTCTGGTTTGGGAGTGCACAGCTTTGTTCGCGCACAGCAAGTGATCGATTACACCCAGGCCGGCCTAGAGCCGATTGCCGCGCTGGTTGAGGGTTTCGCTAACGCCGAGGGGCTTCCGGCCCACGGTGCGGCCGTGGCAGCCCGTTTCAAGCGCAATTAGGGCGGGTTTTCCACCAACCTGCTGTACCCGCGACACCACCTGTAGTGGTCGCAGGCCATTTTGACCCCCACAAGTTGTGGTTTTCTAACATTTCTTTTTGATTAACTTTAAATATTTTTTGGGTCGGATTTGACCTGAATTCCTTGATTTCAAGCCGATTAAAGCCCGACACGCCGTTAAGAAAATGATTTGCATCTTGTTCACCTAAAACACAAGATATAGGGGCACCCAAAAGAAAAGTAACTATATCTAGTGGGTGAATTCGCAATCTTGCATCGATGAAAAGGGGAAGACACAATGCACTGTCCGTTCTGTCGCTTCCCAGATTCACGTGTTATGGACTCCCGCACCGCGGAAGATGGTTCGGCAATCCGCCGCCGCCGTCAGTGCCCGCAGTGCGGTGCGCGCTTTAGCACCACAGAAACTTCGAGTTTGGTGGTTGTAAAGCGCAACGGCGTAACCGAGTCGTTCAGCCGAGACAAGATTGTGAACGGTGTGCGCAAGGCATGTCAAGGTCGCCCGGTAACCGACAGCGACCTAACCCTCTTGGCCCAAACGGTTGAAGAGTCAGTGCGTGCCACGGGGGTTTCCCAGATTGATGCCAACGACATCGGTTTGGCAATCCTAGAACCACTCAGAAAACTGGACGAGGTAGCTTTCATGCGATTCGCCAGTGTTTATCAGGGTTGGGACAGCCTCGATGATTTCGAGACTGCAATCAAGCTTCTGCGGCTTGATCACCAGCAACAAGCCAGCAGCAATTAGCAACAAACTTTTATCAAAAAAACAGTTTCACTAATCAGAAACATCTAAGGGAGAAGGAGAGAGCAGTGACTGATACCACCGCTTTCACTGGCGCAAATAACGCCAGCACTGGCAAGGGTCTAACCATTGACCGCATTTACACAACCCCGGGCGTACACCCGTACGACCAGGTTGAGTGGGAATATCGCGACGTAGTCCAGACCAACTGGAAGAACGGCGAGGTTATCTTTGAGCAGCGCGGCGCAGAGTTCCCAACGTTCTGGAGCATCAACGCCTCCACAATCGTTACCACCAAGTACTTCCGCGGTGCCCTGGGCACCAACGAACGTGAGTACAGCCTGCGTCAGCTAATCAACCGCGTTGTTAGCACTTACACTCAGGCCGGCCGTGACAACGGTTACTTTGCAACCGAAGAAGACGCAGTCGTTTTCGATCACGAGCTCACCTACATGCTTCTCAACCAGGTGTTCAGCTTCAACTCACCAGTTTGGTTCAACGTTGGTACCAAGAGCCCACAGCAGGTTTCGGCTTGCTTCATCCTGTCGGTAGACGACTCGATGGACAGCATCCTTAACTGGTACCGCGAAGAAGGAATGATCTTCAAGGGTGGTTCGGGAGCCGGTCTAAACCTTTCCCGCATCCGATCGAGCAAGGAACTTCTAAAGAACTCCGGTGGCTCAGCTTCAGGTCCGGTTTCGTTCATGCGCGGCGCAGACGCCTCGGCAGGAACCATCAAGAGCGGTGGAGCAACCCGTCGCGCAGCCAAGATGGTTGTGCTAGACGTTGACCACCCGGACATCGAAGAGTTTGTTGCAACCAAGGCAGACGAAGAGAAGAAGATTCGCGTTCTCCGCGATGCTGGTTTCGACATGGAGCTTGGCGGCAAGGACATCAACTCGGTTCAGTACCAGAACGCCAACAACTCGGTTCGCGTAAATGCTGAGTTCATGACCGCCGTTGAGAACGGCACCAAGTTTGGTCTTCGTGCCCGCACCACCGGTGAGGTCATCGAAGAAGTGGACGCACGTGAACTGTTCGACAAGATCGCTTTGGCGGCTTGGGAATGTGCAGACCCTGGTATCCAGTACGACGACATCATCAACGACTGGCACACCACACCGGAGTCTGGCCGCATCTCGGCTTCGAACCCATGCTCGGAGTACATGCACCTAGACAACTCCAGCTGTAACTTGGCTAGCCTCAACCTGCTCAAGTTCCTAAAGCCTGATGGCACTTTCGACACCAACTTGTTCACCAAGTCGGCTGAGCTGATCATCACCGCTATGGACATCTCTATCTGCTTCGCAGACTTCCCAACTCAGGCAATCGGCGAGACCACTCGTGCGTACCGCCAGCTGGGTATCGGCTACGCCAACCTTGGCGCATTGCTGATGGCCATCGGTGTTCCTTACGACAGCAACGAGGGCTTCGCTCTTGCAGCTGCAATCACCTCGCTAATGAGCGCCGCAACCTACCGTCGCTCGGCTGAGCTTTCGGCAGTTGTTGGAACCTACGAGGGTTATGCAAAGAACAAGGCCGGACACGACCGAGTTATGGCAAAGCACGAGGCTGCAAACGCTCTGTTGGTTCCAGCAACCAGCATCGATGCAGCCGTAATCGCAGCTGCCACCGAGCAGTGGGCGCTGAACACCGCAATCGGTAACGAGAACGGCTGGAGAAACTCCCAGATCTCGCTCTTGGCACCAACTGGAACCATCGGCTTCATGATGGACTGCGACACCACCGGTATCGAGCCTGACTTCTCGCTAGTGAAGTACAAGAAGCTCAGCACCGGCGGTTCGATGCAGATCGTGAACCAGACCATTCCGTTTGCGCTGCACCGTCTTGGCTACTCGCAGGAGACCATCGAGGCAATCGTTGACCACATCAGCCAGCACGGCCACGTGGTAGACGCACCTGGTCTGAAGACCGAGCACTACGCGATCTTCGACACCGCAGTTGGTATCCGCGCAATCGAGCCAATGGGTCACGTTCGCATGATGGCTGCGGTTCAGCCGTTTCTATCGGGCGCCATCAGCAAGACCGTAAACATGCCAGAGACCGCCACCAAGGACGAGATCGCAGATGTTTACTTCCAGGGTTGGAAGATGGGCCTAAAGGCTCTCGCTATCTACCGCGACAACTGCAAGGTTGGCCAGCCACTTAGCGACGCCAAGGCAAAGACTGAGCCCAAGGTTGAAGCCGCTTCGGCTTCGAACCCGGTTTCGCTAAGCCACCCAATTCGCAAGCGTCTTCCAAAGTCGCGTCCAAGCAACACCGTTTCGTTCACCGTTGGTGGCGCCGAGGGTTACCTAACTGCAGGTTCTTACCCAGACGGCGGCCTTGGCGAGGTATTCATCAAGCTGGGCAAGCAGGGTTCCACCCTGGCCGGTGTGATGGATGCATTCTCCATCGCCGTTTCGATTGGTTTGCAGTACGGTGTGCCGCTGGAGACCTTCGTTCAGAAGTTCACCAACGTTTCGTTCGAGCCTGCAGGCATGACCGACGACAAGGACATCCGCATGGCTAAGAGTCTGATGGACTACATCTTCCGTCGTCTAGCCCTGGACAACCTTGAGTTCGACACCCGCTCGGCTCTTGGCATCTTGAGCACCGAAGAGCGCAGCGCCGCACTTGACACCGGCTCCTACCCAGCCGTCTCCGAGGTTGCAGCACCTGCCGCAGTCATCGAGGCGGTTGTTGAGGCCGTTGCAGAAGTTGCCGCAGCAGTTGAGGCAGCAGCCCCAGCAGCTCAGCCGATTGAGATCACCAAGAAGGAAGTTCACTCCAGCGCCGAGCTGTTTGAGCTACTTCAGGGCAAGGAGAGCGATGCACCGCTCTGCTTCAACTGTGGAATCAAGATGCGCCCGTCTGGCTCGTGCCACGTCTGCGAGGGTTGCGGCTCCACCTCTGGTTGCAGCTAAATCCCAACCGTTCAAAGCAAGTTAGAAAAGTCGGTGTCTCCCTCGGGAGGCGCCGACTTTTCCGTTTACTCTGGAGATATGCATAAGAACCTGCCCGCACTGGTTGTCATCGATGTTCAAATGGGGTTTGAAAATCCTGCCTGGGGTGAGAGAAACAACCCTCAAGCGGAAGATAACATTCAATCTTTGCTTGAAGGTTGGCGAGCGGCTGGAGCGCCGGTGGTTTTAGTTAGGCACGACTCGGTAGTCCCCGGCTCCGTTCTAGCGGCGGGGCAGCCTGGCAACGAGTTCAAGCCGGGCATCGATGGAGCGCATGATCTGCTGGTAACTAAGAGCGTTAACAGCGCGTTTTACGGCACTCCAAACCTTGAAGAGTGGCTGCGCAAGAACGCCATTCCTGGCGTGGTGATTTGCGGTTTGATCACCAATCACTGCTGCGAAACCACAGCGCGCATGGCGGGCAACTTGGGATTCGAAACCTATTTCGTATTGGACGCAACCGCTACGTTCCCAAGGGAAACCAAGTTTGGCACGGCAACCGCCGATGAGCTCTGGCGGGCAACGGCAATCAGCATCGATGGCGAGTTTGCCACCGTGGTTGACACCCCAACCGCACTCCAGTTGCTCGAAGATAAATGACAATGAGATCTGCAAAATGGATAGTGGCAGTCTTGGCAGTGCTCACCCTTGGGCTTCCATCGATGCCCGCTTCGGCGGCCAACACTAACATCACGCCAACGATTACGATTTCCCAGGAGGGCGGTTTTGTGTCGCCACAGTACCAGCTTGGGAATCTGCCGCAGCTGGTGGGCTACGCAAACGGTTTGGTGCTGAAGCGCAACGATGCCAGCAAGCTAGCAAATGCCTCGCAAGCCCTTCAGGCGCATGTGAGTAGTGCCAGAATGAACCAATACCTAGCGGCGATCGTGAAGGCTGCCAAGACACCGCCGCACGGTTGGGGTTTCCCTGGCGTGGCCGACGTACCAAACACAATCATTCGGATAAAGGCACCGGGGTTGCATTTGAACCGCAGCGTTTACGCGCTAGCATTCACAAACGGTGGCAACCTCAGCAAGTCCCAACGACAAAGCCGCGTGGCGCTTTGGTCTGCTCTATCCAATTTCATCAACTGGGTCAACAAGTACAAGGCCACGGCGTACACGCCCGAAAGTTTCGAACTCTGGACCATCGCACAAAAGCTCGATAACGGGGGAGTAGGAATTGCCAACCCCGCCTCAGTGTTTTGTCAATCCGTTTTCGGTACAACCGAGATACAACAAAGCCCAGCAGGCGACACCGGAATCTGTGTGTTGCAAGACGGTACCCGCATCGATGAATGGAAGTATTTCCGAACCGAATCTGTGAAGCTCGCCAAGTGGCCCAACGGCGTGACTGTTCCTGCTGGCAAGCCGAACCCGCAAGGTGCTCTCGGCGGTGGATGTGTAGTTGTAGCTTCATCAAAGGTAGCCAAGTTGATCTCAACAAACCGTGCACCTGGCCCTTGGCTGCTGCCAAGCGGTCAGGCAATGCCGGTAAGTCTTCGACCGGTTCTTCCGGGCGAGAAGGCCTGCCACCGCTAGCTTGAGTCGGGTAACCTTAACGGGTGTTTTACGATCTAGTTTTCAAGCTTATTTTCACCAAGTTTGACCCCGAATTCATCCACCACGCTGTGGTTCGTGGCATCCGTATTGGTAAGGCGCTGGGCCTAACTTCCATCGGTGCTGTTAGAGCGTCCGAGACTTCGGAGGTGAACGCCTTTGGCCTCACTTTCAACGGCCCGTTCGGCTTAGCCGCGGGTTTCGACAAGAATGCAGTTGCTATCCGCGCGCTTGGAGATCTTGGCTTTAGCCACGTGGAAATCGGCACGGTTACCGCGCTCGCGCAGCCGGGTAACGAAAAGCCACGTTTATTCCGACTTACCGCCGACCGCGCGCTAGTTAATCGCATGGGTTTCAACAACGATGGTGCCGAAGCCGTAGCCACCAGACTCGGTGCCTTGCGCGCCAGGTATGGACAGGACCTGCCAATCATCGGTGTGAATATTGGCAAGAGTAAGGTGACCCCGGTAGAAGAGGCCGCGGACGACTACCGCAAGAGTGCCCGTTTGTTGGCACCATTTGCGGACTACCTTGCCGTGAACGTGTCCAGCCCTAACACGCCTGGTTTACGTTCGCTGCAGGAAGTGTCGGCATTGCGTCCGATTTTGATTGCCGTTCAGCAGGAAAGCCTTGGTCTCCCTGTTTTGGTAAAGATCGCGCCGGACCTTGCAAATGAAGACATCGATGCGGTTGCCGAACTTGCTCTAGAACTCGGTTTGGCCGGAGTTATCGCAACAAACACCACCATTTCTCGTGAGAACCTCAAGACCGATGCCGCGAGAATCGCCGAGATCGGAGCCGGCGGACTTTCGGGGGCGCCTTTGAAGGCTCGCTCACTCGAGGTTTTGCAGCTTCTGCGCTCAAAGGTTGGAACCAAACTGGCAATCGTAAGCGTAGGGGGAGTGGAGACCGCTGCCGAGGCACAGGAGCGGGTTCGTGCCGGAGCCACTCTGGTGCAGGGTTACACCGGATTCATTTACCGTGGCCCGTTCTGGGCTAGAACTATCAACCGAGCCGTCGCCAAATAAACAGACCAACGCTCTAGGCAAAAAGAAACCACCCACAGGAAGTGCTCCGATGGGTGGTTACTTTTTAGGTGGGTCTGTCTTACTTTTTTAGACCACGGCCAACCTGTGGCTTTGGGGTGCGCATCCAGCGCATCTGGGTGCTACGAACCGCAACGTACCAGCGCAGGCCACGCTCAACCTTGTCGGCACCGTATTTCTCGGCAACTGCCTTGGCAACTTTGCGGCCCAGCATGAGTGCGTCAACAATGATGGCGGCAACCAGGGTCCACATCGATAGAACCAGTACGCCTTGAACCAGAACGCTATCGTTCAAGCTGAAGAACAGCACGATAATCATCATTGGGATCATCATCTCGCCAACGGTGAAACGCGAGTCCACCATGTCGCGAGCCAGTTTCTTCTGAGGTCCGCGGTCGCGCGGCATCAAGTAGCGCTCCTCGCCGGCGGCCATTCCCAAACGGGCGCGGTTGCGTTCTTCGCGGAACTTGTTGCGGGCAGCCTTCTTGGCCTCAGGGGTGCGGTCACTCACGATTGTCTTGCGAGTGGCAAGCTCCGCTTCCTTGCGGCTCGGAGTGGCCTTACCTTTGCCTGCTGCGGCTGTGGTTGCCTTGGTGCTTTGCTTAGCGGCGGTCTTTGCCACAGGTTTTGCGGCTGGCTTTGGCTCGTTCTCAGTCATGGAAATCCTCGGTTTGGTGGGTTCTCAATAAGATTACCCTTATGACTACCAACGCCCACGCAAGCAGTGCCCCACTTAGCGCAGACATCGTTTCGAGTGCCCATGAAACCATTGCGCTCAGCTTTCCAAAATCGGTTGCTACCTTGGGTGAACTGGTTCGCATTCCAGGCATCGCCTGGGATGCGTTCGACGCCGCAAACCTGACCAAGAGCGCCACTCGGGTAGCTGAACTTCTTACCGAGACCGGTGTCTTCGATTGGGTTGAGTTGCGACAAGCGCCAATCCCTGGAACCAACCCTGAGAAGTTGGGCTCGCCTGCCGTGGTGGCCCGTAGAGCGGCCAAGAACGGCGCACCACAGGTCTTGCTTTACGCACACCACGATGTGCAGCCACCGGGTGACTCAAGCATTTGGAAGACTCCAGAGTTTGAACCAACAATCATCGATGGGCGTATGTACGGCCGAGGTGCAGCAGACGACAAGGCCGGCATCGTGGCTCACCTTGCTGCAATCAAGGCTCTCAAGGAAATCGCCGGCGCCGACTTTGACCTGGGTATCACTTGCTTCATCGAGGGCGAAGAAGAGGCCGGCAGCCCAAGTTTTCGAACCTTCCTGGAAGCCAACCAAGCAGACCTAAAGAGCGACGTCATCGTGGTGGCAGATAGTGGCAACTGGTCCACCGAGGTGCCGGCCATTACAACCACACTGCGCGGTTTGGTGGCTCAGGTAATCGAGGTTCGCACTCTGGACCACGCCGTGCACAGCGGAATGTTTGGGGGAGTGGTGCCAGACGCAATGATGCCGATGGTGCGCATTCTGGCTTCGCTACACGACGACCGCGGCAATGTTGCGGTTCCTGGCCTAGTTGCAACCAAGGCCGCGCAACTGGAATACAGCGAATCGGACCTGCGACGGGACTCAGGTGTGCTCGATGGCGTTTCTCTGGTTGGTGACGGAAGCATTCTTGACCGAAACTGGACCAAGCCTGCAATTACTGTGATTGGCATCGATGCGCCGAGTGTGGCTATCTCAAGTAACACGCTGTTACCGAGCGTAAAGGCCAAAATCACAATGCGGATCGCTCCTGGGCAAGACCCAGATGTGGCTCTTCAGGCACTGCGTTCGCATGTTTTGGCCAACACACCCTTCGGGGCAGAGGTAACCTTCCACGAGATCGAAACAGGCAAGCCTTATCTGGTGGATGACTCTGGTTGGGCTAAGCCGCTCATGCAGCAGGCACTGACTCAGGGATTCGGTTTCGAATCTGTGGACATCGGAATCGGCGGCTCGATCCCGTTCATCGCAGACCTGGTTGAGCTGTTCCCAACGGCGCAGATCTTGGTGACCGGTGTTGAAGACCCAGATTCTCGAGCTCACAGCCCAAACGAATCGGTTCACCTCAAGAGTCTGCAGCACGCCATGGTGTCGGAAACTTTGTTGCTTTTGGGAAGCAATATGCGCAAAAACTGATTTACAATTTGGATACAACCTCCGCATTAGCGGCAAGTAGCTAAGGATTCAAATGAGCGACGTACTTACTCACGGAGTAAACCTAACCGAGACAGCAAAGTCCAAGGTGAAGAGCCTCATCGAGGCCGAGGGTCGCGACGACCTGCGTCTTCGCATCGCCGTTCAGCCAGGTGGATGCTCTGGTCTGATCTACCAGCTTTACTTCGATGAGGCGCTCGGCGAGTCCGACGCGGTTCGTGCATTTGATGACGTTGAGGTGGTTGTGGACATGATGAGCGTTCCTTACCTAGATGGCGCCACCATCGACTTTGAGGACACCATTCAGAAGCAGGGTTTCAACATTGACAACCCAAATGCTCAGGGCTCCTGCGCCTGTGGCGACAGCTTCAACTAAGCGCAAACTTTCGGTCTGAAACAGACCTTTTCCAGCCCCGTCTTCCGGCTCTAACGTCGGTGAGGCGGGGTTAGAACTTTAATCGGTTTTTTGGGCACTATTAGGCGCTTCCTGACACAATCCTGCGAATCTGGGGAATAGGATAGACACGTAACAATTCGAATTTTTGAAGGGTCGATTGTGCTACAAAAGCGCCGATTGAAGTGGGCCGCAATTCCTGCCGCTGCTTCCTTGCTACTGCTCACCGGTTGTTCCGCGGAACAAGCCAGAATGGGCTACCTACCGGGAGACGGCAAGGTCACCAACCACACCTCATCCATCGTTGGGTTGTGGACCACCTCGTGGATCGTTCTCCTCATTGTTGGAGCAGTTTCGTGGGGTCTAATGGCCTTTGCTCTAATCGTTTACCGTCGTCGCAAGGGCGACACCGGCCTGCCAGTGCAGCTGCGCTACAACATGCCAATCGAAACCTTGTTCACAGTGGTTCCGTTCATCCTTGTGGTGGGCTTCTTTGCGTTCACCGCTAAGACAATGACTGCCATCGAAACCCCGAACGACCCCCAGGTAACCATCAGTGTCATCGGTAAGCAGTGGAGCTGGGACTTCAACTACCAGGACTCAAACACCTATGACTCTGGTATTCAGTACCAGGATGGCGCACAGGCACAGACCGAAGCCTCGCTTCCAACCCTGTACCTGCCGCTAAACAAGCGCGTTGAAATCGACCTATCGTCTCGCGACGTTATCCACTCGTTCTGGATC
>Ga0228703_1000892_pt1 | contig 19413 bp, 19 predicted proteins | sample McNCre217_Aug_MG_3_FD_178020 | JGI IMG/M metagenome (GOLD analysis project Ga0228703, IMG submission 178020) | Freshwater microbial communities from McNutts Creek, Athens, Georgia, United States - 29-17_Aug_MG | ecosystem: Environmental > Aquatic > Freshwater > Creek | place: USA: Georgia... | reverse complement strand
AAACCGCTATTTTTTGAGGCTTACGGTACGAATTCCCCCCTTTTACCTCAGTATTTCTATTACATTATTCCCCTGACGGCTAGTTACCTCTACATGAGTGTCTTGGAAGCCTATGCACGTGTGCATTTACGCATTGTGGTGCCTGCGATTATTCGAGAATTGTATTTAAGGTTATCGAACGGGGTTTTAGTGATCGCTTTTGCGATGGGATACATGAACTTTCATGAATTGATTTTGGCCATAACGCTCTCCTATGTCATAGCTGTGGCAGGCTTATTAGCCTATATTAAGCAATTGAAACGCTTTTATACGAAGGTCGATTTTTCGTTTTTGCGCACTCCCGTTTTCAAAGAAATGCTTTCCTATGGTGGTTGGGTGATTTTAGCAGGCGCTAGTTTTACGCTGATTCAGCATATTGAAAAGATTATGCTGCCGGCCTATATCGGGGGCTTGAGTACGACAGCCATTTTTGACATTAATTCCCGAATGGCGATTATGATTTCGATCCCGCGGAATGTAATTGCGGCCATTGCGGCACCCATTTTAGCGCAGGCTTGGAATCGCAATGACCGTGAAAACATTCAGGATATTTACCAAAAATCCTCCCTCAATCTACTGCTCATCGGTTGTGTTCTTTTTCTCCTGATTTGGTGTAATTTAGACTTCATCTATACGATCATACCGCGCCATGAAATCTACGAAGCGGGCCGCTGGGTGGTCTTAATGGTGGGTTTAAGCAAGATTATCGATATGGGTACAGGCTTAAATTCAGAGGTATTGATTAATTCTAAATACTACCGCTACGACCTCCTATTTTACATTATACTAGCTGTAGGCCTGGTGGTGGGTAATCTCGTGCTTATCCCTATTTATTCCTATAATGGAGCCGCATTGGCATCTCTTTTGGCCTTAGCAGGCTATAACTTATTAAAATTCGCTTTTATCTGGTGGAAGGTAGACCTACAACCCTTTGATTTCAGATCGTTAGGCATCCTACTGGTAAGTGCTTTGATTTATTTGATCGTCATCCAAATTCCAGTCATCGAAGGTAGTCCTTTGATTGCATGGCTATTCAATGTGGGCATTCGCTCTGCCGCGATTAGTGGGCTATTTGTTCTCGCGGTCACAAAATTCAAACTATCTCCAGACATCAGTGAGCTAGTCAAAAATTGGTTTAAGAAATGAAAATAATGTCCCTGGCCGGTGGCCTACCTCACTATTACAACTTAGTCCTGAACAAATTGCAGCGCGATTACCAGGTAGAAGTTTGTGTGGTGGTACCTACAGAAAAAGGGGCCACATTAGGTGCTGGGGTCTATACCTCTGAAAAAGGCATCGAATTCAAAGTGTTCCGCCGCGAAGAATACACCACCTACTATGGCAAAAAATTCTTCCGGGGTTTAAAGGAATTGATTTTGGAAGAAAAGCCAGACGTTTTAATGGTGAACTGGCCCTACCAAGCCTCTTTCGTCTTTTATCCAGGCTGGTACCGCTTTCTGCGGAAGCACAAGGTGGCGATTATTTCCAAAGAAATCCCCTTCCAAGTTCCTTCTTACGAAAACGCTATCTCCTATTATTTACAAGGCGGTGGCGTAACGGAAAATAACCAAGCGCATCAATCCAATCCATCCCTTTTGGCACGATTAAAATTTCTCATCGTACGCGAAACGAGAAAACGATTTGCGAACCTAGTGGATGCTCACATCAATTATTTAGACGAGGCAGTGGCCCTCCATGGAAGCTACGGCGTTCCAGCAGAAAAGGTTTTTATCACTGCCAATTCCCCTGACACGGATGCTTTATTAGCCACTGCTAACGAGTTGAAAGACATACCATCGAACCCATTCCGCTTATTGCACATTGGGCGATTAGTCAAATGGAAACAAGTGGATTTGCTAATCGAGACAGCCATCGCTTTACGTGCGAAATTTCCGCAAACAGAACTCAGCATCGTGGGGGATGGTCCAGAATTAGCGGCTTTAAAAGCACAAGCCGCTGGACACGATTTTATCCAGTTTCACGGCGGTATTTATGATCCCAAAGAACTAGGAAAAATCACCTGCGAAGCCGGAATCTACGTCCTAGCGGGCATGGGTGGCTTATCCATCAATGAAGCGATGTGTTTCTCTAAACCTGTTATTTGTTCCGTGGCAGATGGCACTGAAAAGCGTTTAGTACGCGAAGGCTACAATGGGCATTATTTCGAATCTGGCTCATTAGAAAGTTTACAAAATGTCATTGAGTCATTATTCTCTCATCCAGAAAACATTACCTTCATGGGACAGCGCTCGAGAGAGATTATTGAAAAAGAAATTAATATCCATACGGTGCTAGGGAATTATATGGAGGCGTTTAGGGGTGCGTTGTCGCGAAGCGACAAGCGCTACACTAGTCGTCACTGCGTGACTTAGTCGCCTACGGCTTAGTCGCGACTTCGTCGCTTAGTCCGGAGGAAACAATTCAGGAGTTCATCCCCGAAGGGGATACCAACTTTGAACTTTGCTCTTTGAACTTTGTTCTTTGTAATTCGTAAATTTGCGTTAATAAAACAGTCATAATGAAAGTAATCCAAGTCGTAGGGGCGCGCCCCAATTTCATGAAGGTAGCACCGCTACATCGTGCCATTCAAAAGTTAGCTGGCTGGACCTCGAAGATCGTTCATACGGGTCAGCATTTTGATGCGAAGATGAGTGATGTATTTTTCACTCAACTGGAATTACCGAAACCTGATTTTTTCCTTGGAATAGGCGGAGGAAGCCATACGGAAGTGACAGCGAAAATTATGATCGCTTTTGAGAAAATTGTAGAGGCCGAAAAACCGGATTTGATTATTGTGGTGGGGGATGTTACGTCGACATTGGCCTGTACCTTAGTCGCCATAAAAATGGGTATCAAAGTGGCACACGTGGAAGCAGGACTACGTAGTTTTGACCGAACGATGCCAGAGGAACTGAATCGCATTTTGACTGATAGTGTAGCGGATTATTTATTTGTGACGGAAGAAAGTGGTTTGCAACACTTGAAAAATGAGGGTGTGGCGGATGAACGTGTTTTCTTCACGGGTAATGTGATGATTGATTCATTAGTACGCTACCAAGAAAAGGCAAAAACCACGATGATTTTAGAAGACCTCGGCCTAGTGACTAGCGACTCTCGACTAGCGACAGAAAGCTACATCGTCATGACCATGCACCGCCCCGCGAACGTAGATACGAAAGAAGGGCTTGAATCGATTCTTGAATTAATTGAGCTAAGCAGTCAAGACACGAAAATCATTTTCCCGATTCACCCGAGAACGCGGGCACATATGGAGAAATTTGGATTAGCGGATCGCTTAGATCAGGCCAAAAACTTGATCATGACGGAGCCTTTGGGCTATTTAGAATTCATCCAATTAATGTCCAATGCGACCGCGATTTTGACGGATTCAGGTGGTATTCAGGAAGAAACTACCTATTTAGGCGTTCCTTGTTTAACCTTCCGCGATTCGACCGAAAGACCCATCACGGTAACTTTAGGTACGAATCAATTATTATCTGATTTAGATCCAAAGAAAACCTACGCGGCCTTACTGGAAATTTTGGCAGGCAAGGTAAAGAAAGGAAGTATCCCTCCGCTTTGGGATGGAAAGGCAGCCGAACGCATTGCGGCACAACTCGCTGAATTATTTGCTTAATGAACACCCAAAAGCTACATATTGTCCTTCTTTCCTACCATGACAGCAATGGCGGGGCAGGAATTGCGGCGGGCAGATTGAAAGTGGCTTTAGAAAAAGCAGGGCACCGAGTGGATTACCTAGTCAGGCAAAAGGCGAGTCATACGGATTCGACTAAATTAGGGAAGGGCCTCGTTGCTTGGCTTAAATTCATTGCAGAGCGCTTATTTTTTCTGCGTTTCGAAAAAGACAAATCGATTCGCTTCCTGTTCAATCCGGGTATTTTTGGGAGTGATATTTCGAGGCATCCACTCATCCAGCAGGCAGACATCGTGCATTTGCATTGGGTGAATTTTGGCTTTTTATCTATAACTGATATTGCGCAACTGACGAAATTGCAGAAACCTGTTTTTTGGACATTGCATGATATGTGGGCCTTTACCGGAGGTTGCCACCACAGTGGAACTTGCGAACATTTTCAAAAAAACTGTGGAGATTGCAAATTCCTAAAAAACCCGAATCCCAATGATCTTTCACACCGGATTTGGGAATCCAAAAAAACGAGCTTTGCGTCGAATAACCTGCACATTATCACTTGTAGCGATTGGCTAGGAAATCGAGCGAAACAAAGTAGCATTTTGGGACAACATCCCATCAAAACCATCCCCAACGCCATCGACACCGATTTCTTCTCGCCCAAGGCGGCAAGCTTAGGATTGGATCCACAGAAAAAATATCTACTCTTTGTGGCGATGCGCGTGAATGCTCAAGCCAAAGGATTCCATTTATTAAGAGAAGCTTTGCATTTTTTAGATCCTAAAAAGACAGAATTACTGATTGTAGGGGGAGAGATGACCGAGGAATTGCCTTTAAAAGCCCATAATTTTGGACAAGTAACAGATCCTGCTAGAATGCGCGATATCTATGCCGCAGCAACGGTATTTGTGACCCCTTCTTTGGAGGAAAATCTACCGAATACCATCATGGAGGCCATGGCTTGTGGCACGGCTTGTGTCGGATTTCAGGTGGGAGGAATTCCAGAAATGATTGAACATGAACAAACGGGATATGTAGCTCAGGCTTTTGACCCTGCAGATTTAGCCAAAGGCATCCAATGGTGCTTGCAAACAAAAGATGCAGGAATAAAATCCAGAGAACGTGCCGTGCGATTATATGATCAATCCACCGTTGCTAAACAACACCTAGCCTATTATGCCCAAGCTTAGCATCATCACGATCACCTACCAGGCTGAGGCCTACATCGAACGAACTTTCCAAAGTGTGTTCGAGCAAGGTTGCGCCAATGAAATCGAATACATAGTAGTGGATGGTGCATCTAAGGATCGAACTTTGGAAATAATTGAAGCCCATAAATCCCAAATTCAATCATTTTTTTCTGAAAAGGATCAGGGGATTTACGATGCCATGAACAAAGGAATGCAAAGGGCGAAGGGGGATTATATCTTGTTTCTAAATGCAGGTGACACCTTTGCTTCAGCCAGCACCTTGAAAAACATTTTATCTGAACTCGAATCAAATCCAGACGTACTGTATGGAGAAGCTGTTTTCGTGAATAATGAAGGACAGTCTTTAGGTTTGCGTAGTGAAGTGACTCCCCATCATTTGCCGGCTCATTTAAACTGGAAGCATTTTAGATTCGGAATGCTGGTTTGCCACCAGGCCTTTATCGCCAAAAGAAATATTGCTCCCTTCTTTAACCTAACTTACCGTCTTAGTTCGGACATTGATTGGGAAATTCAGGTATTGAAGAAAAGTCGTCTGATCCTAAAATCGCAAGCCCCTATCTGTAATTATTTAATGGGTGGCGCTTCCGTTCAAAACCTAAAACGTTCTTGGATGGAAAGATACCAGGTATTAAAATCGCACTTTGGTTTTTTACCTAATCTGATGAATCATTTGATTATCATTCTGCGTGGATTGATTTTTGCCTTGAAAAAACAGGGTAAGTATTGGTAATATCTACTATATTTGTTTCCATGAGACTTCGCTTAAGCCTTCTTTTTCTTGTTATTAGCTTTGTCAGTATTGGCCAAAAGTTCCGTTTCAATTCCAGTATTGGCGCGTCGCATTTCTCTTGGTATGAAGAACAAGTAAGTTTGGACTTTGCGGCAGAAATTTCGTTCCAAAACCCAGAAAAAAACCACCGCACTTTTATCGCACTGAAAACGTTAGGGAACATCATGACTAGCCCTATCGATCGCAGTATTTACCAATTCATCGAACCTCCCGTGAACAATGGGAATCAACCCTTATCTCCCACTGAACCCTTGAATTCGACATACCGAGGGGGTGAGGCCGAAGTGGGTTTACAATGGAACACTTCTCCCAAATTGCACCAGACGCGCTGGATTCCAAGCTTAAGTGTCTACAGCAAATCCATCGCAAGAAAAATCAGCTCCGCCAGAGCAGAATACATTGAAGAAGAAAAATATTCATTGCACGGATTGAGCGCTGGATTAGGCTTGTATATTCCTGGAAAAACAAATGTGTTTATTCAGGCGAAAATCTTTAATCCCATGTACCGAGAAGTGACTTTGTATGGCCGCTACATCGGCGTTCCTTTCCAATCGTTAATTTCAGATAACAACCTGAACTACAAAGCAAAAGTGGATTTCAATCGCGGAAAATTTGGCTTCGGATTTAACATCGAAATTCTCAATTTAGGTGCTGTCGATAATCCTAAATCAAAATCCATACCAGCATCTCAGGCGATCATTCCTTCCACTCTGTTTACTTATTTCTTCTAGGATGAAGAAATTCTGGCTACTCCTTTTCTATTTTCCGGTCTTTGCCCAAACCGATTCCACCAAGGTCTTAGAGGAAGTTAAAGTCTATGTTTTTGAAAAAAAACGAAGTACTTTAAATACTCCAGATGCCTTTATTCATAACACAGACCTTAGTCGATTTAGCTCTACCCAGTTTGTTTCCACATTGAATTCGATGGCAGGCATTCGGATGGAAGAAAGATCACCGGGTAGTTACCGAATTGCGATTCGAGGGAGCTCGTTGCGGGCACCATTTGGCGTTCGAAATACCAAAGTCTATTGGAATCAAATCCCCTTCACGGACGCGGGCAACAATACTTATATTTCACTACTAGAGCCGGCCTTATTTTCCTCATTAACCATCACAAAAGGGCCATCCGCTGGCATTTACGGGGCTGGAACCGGAGGAGCTTTGCTATTTGAAAGTGGGGCAAGAGGAAATACCATAAGCGCAGAGACCGTTTACCACTCACTAGGTGGCCTAAAAACGGCTATTGATTTATCTTCAGACAAACACCGATTATACGCCTCTTTCAATCAACAAGAAGGTTATCGAGCACAATCAGCCTTAAAAAAACAATGGATCTCTTATGAATTTCACCACAGCTTCACAAAAGGTCTAAATCTAGACATGAGCACTTATTATGTGGATTTAGCCTATCAAACACCTGGGGGATTAACTAAGGCTCAATTTCTAGCGAATCCAGAGCAAGCAAGACCTGCAGCGGGTATTTTCAAAAGTGCCCAACAACAAGGCGCGACATTTAAAATAAAGAGTTTGGGCCTAAGCGCAAGAGCCTCGCAGGTCCTTTCGAATCAATGGGCATGGGATCTGAGTCAAGCCATGCAAATAAACGATGTGGAAAATCCCACCATTCGAAACTATGAAATACGCCACGAGTCCACCTATTCTACGCGTGGCGTGTTGCACAGAAAAGGGATTATCCCCATTGATCTCGGGTTTGAATACCAAACAGGGCAGATGAATAGTTCGACTTTCGGGAACCGCAATGGACTGAAGGACACCTTGCAAATGACCCAGAACACTCAGGTACAACAAGGTTCTCTCTTCCTGCAGAATGAATATGCTGGATTACCGAATTGGCTATTTACCTTTTCGGGCAGCTTGAGTAGCTATTGGACTGAATACATTGGAAATGAAGCCATCTTCTCCCCACGTTTTGCTATTTTACGCAAATTAGGTAATCATCAGCGTATCATTGCCAAAATGGCACACGGCTATTCCCCTCCCAGTATTTCAGAAATGCGCCCATCCTCAGGGCAAATTAATACGAGCTTAAAAGCAGAAAAAGGCTGGAATCACGAGATTTGCTATCGAGGGAAATATACCAAATGGAATTGGGATCTAAGTATTTATCAATTTAACCTGGATGAAACCATTGTTGTCAGAAGGGCAGCAGATGGTTCGGACTATTTCACCAATGCAGGTTCTACAGTGCAACAGGGCTTGGAATTGAGCAGCACCTGGAACATTAGCCCAACGCTATCTCTAGAACAATCACATACCTGGCAAAATTTTAGATTCGCAAACGGAAACTTTTTGACTGGAACAACGCCTTACCAGCAAGCGACGACTTTGTTTTGGCGACATCCCAATGGTTTGAATCTGATGCAAAATTTCCAATTTGTAGATTATCAATTTTTGAACGATTTGAATACGGAGCAGATGGGCTCTTACCGCCTTTGGAATACAAAAATTAGTTATACGAAAAAACAATGGACTTGGTGGGCCTCCGTAGACAACCTGGGCGATGAACACTATTCCTCTGGACCGGATCTAAATGCCACCGGAAACCGATATTATAATCCTTCCCCTGGCCGCAACTTTCACTTGGGCATGCAATTTAACTTAACTTACTCGCGTTAAGTCGATCCATTAATTCCCCTATATGGGAATCACTCACCGCTATTTCGTAATTTCCTATTTTTATCCGTTGCTGTTTGATGGATTCGATCTTCTGCAGGTTCACAATAAATGACTTGTGAACGCGCATAAAACCATGCGGCATGACTTTAGCTTCCACGCTTTTCATGGTCTGTTTAGTCAAAATCGGGTGACGCTCGCCTTCCACATAGATTTTCACATAATCCTTCAAACCCTCTACATGTGTCACCGTAGGAATCGAAATACGAACAAGTGAATACTCCACATTTACAAAGAAAAAATCCTCTAGGGGCTCTTTTTCCACTGCATTTTTACCTATAAATAGATGGTATGCTTTGTTCGCACTCAATGCAAAGCGATCTAAACTAACTGGCTTCATTAAGTAATCCACCGCATCTAGATTATAACTTTCCACCGCATAATTTGCATAGGCAGTAACGAAAACCACTAGGGGTTTTACAGCCAAAGAAGACAAAAATGACGTCCCTAACAAACCTGGCATCTGAATGTCTAAAAAGATCAGATCTACTGGCTCCTTCTGAATCAATTCCATGGCTTCAAATGCATTTGAGCAAGACCCTACGAGCTGTAAAAAAGGAATTTGCTTCACATTTTCTTCCAATAATTTGCGACCCATCACTTCGTCGTCTACGACAATGCAATTCATTTTTACCATCTTATTTCAATGTTAGGTGGAGATCCACGGAAAAATTCACTTCGTCTTCTTTTATTGTCAACACATGCCTTTTCGGATATAATAATTCCAAACGGCGTCGCACATTCTTTAATCCAATGCCAGAACTCGGATCTTTAAAAACCTGTTCCTCTTTTCCTTTTTTATTTTTCACTTGAAAATGCAAGCCCAGTTCTGTGGATGCTAGCATGATGTTAATAAAAGGCTTATCCACTAATCCTACCCCATGTTTAACGGCATTTTCCACGAAGGGAATCAGTAACATGGGCTCAATCATATGACCAGAAGCTTCCCCTGTGACTTGAAAATCAAAATCCACATTACCATCAAAACGCATTTTTTGTAGGTCGATATAATTCGTCAAATAAGCAAGTTCATTGCTTAATGGGACCAAAGTTTGGTCAGAATCATACAACATGTACCGCATTAAGGAGGACAAACGCATGGTCACATCTTCGGCTTGCTCTGAGGCTTTGGTCCGAATTAAATACACAATACTATTCAGGATATTAAAGATAAAATGCGGGCTAATCTGCGAGCGCAAAAAAGACAATTCTGCTTTCATTTGCTCACTTGCCTGTTCCTCTTTCCTAGACTCTTGCTCTAAAAATTCCAATAATAAACCATAAGTAGAGGCAATCGCCGTCACCATAATTAAAGGAAAAGCTCCTAACATCTCTGGCGCGGTCCCATGTTCATGTTCAAATTCCAAAAACGTATGATGAAACAACAACTGCAATAAAAAGAAAGCCACGTTCGTCAAAATCAGGCTCGCAAAAAACACCCAAATCCCCTTCTTCTTAAACACATAGGGAATCAACAGCAAGGTAATCACGTAAAACAGGGGCATCACCGTAATAAGCTCCACCCAAATATGTTCTGAAAACTCTGGGTTCTCATGTGGATGAGGATGCCCATTCTCGTGTGTCTGATGCACAGGGCTTAACAAAGGCAAACCCACCCACAAACCCCAAAGAATCAGGTTAAACAATACCTGAAAAGTACGCTTGGTTTTCTTATAATTTACGGTTTGCCACATCTGCCTTTGATTTTTACAAATCTAGCCAAATAAGCGGAATCCTCCTCCCCTCTTTATCGATACAATTCGACCATTAATCTTCAAAAATCGCCCTTCCATCTAATTCGATTTTTTGAAACGTTTTATATCGTACTTTTATCAAAAAATAAAACCTCGTATGAAACATTCAATCCGCCTAATCGCATTGTTATTTATTGGCTTCCAATCCTTAGGTCAAGAAACACTCATCAAAATTCGAAAAGATACTTCATCCCAGATGAAAACCCTTTTGAAACCCCAGAAACTAAAGTCCTTTGGTGTATCCTTACAATCTCAAATGCTTTTTGGCAAAGGAGGGCCAGAACACGGAATGGGTTTGCAAGTTCATTTAAATAATAAATTATCCCTGGGTATCGCTTCCTTTAATTCCAATCCACGAAATGATGATCCAAACCGCTTTGCAGATGAACCTCGTAGAAGATTCAATGCATTGACTTTAGAGGCAACTCCTTTGGCAAACAAGGTGTTTCATTTAAGTTTTCCACTTGCCATTGGACGCATTCAAGAAGAAGCACCGCTTATTTATTACCCTGCTTACCCAGGCACTATCTATCAGCCTAATCCTTACAGACAAGCTTATGATCGATTTAATAACGGCCCACATGCCTTGGGTGTGCAACCTGGTATTAACGTAGAAGTGAATCTATTTAAATATGTCAAAGTATTTGGAGGGGCAAATTACCGCTTCGCTTTTGGGGAAGAGAAAACAGAGGGGATGTCTAAAGCGGGTGGTACGATTGGTGTGAAGGTGGGAGTTTTTGACCGAAAAGTGAGGAGATAAGAGAGGAGAGAGAATAGAGTTGGCATTAAAAAAGGGGACCTTACGGATCCCCTTTTTTAATGATTTTTTGAAAAATATCGCGCAGCGCATTTTTAAAAATGCTTAAAAATTCCTCTCTCCTGCTTCTCTCTTACCCAAAAGCACTGCACCCACCATCGCTACAAAGAACAAGATGGATACTAGCTCAAAAGGTAATAAGTATTCTGAATACAAGACTTTACCTAAGTTTTCCACCATACCCGTTTGGGAAATGAAGCCTTCTGACTTAGGTGTCATAAAGTTGTTTTGGCGGATCAAGGCGATTAAAACCACTAACAAAGAACCTGCGACTACAGAGCCGGCAAGCTTAGTCAGATTGGATTTTGATTCCGGTTGGTTCTTGCGCAGATCAAACATCATGATCACAAAGAGGAATAAAACCATAATGGCTCCCGCGTAAACGATGATATTCACGGCCATCAGAAATTGTGCATTTAACAAAACGTAATGTCCTGAGATGCAAAAGAAAGTAAACACAAGGTACAAAACCGAGTGAATTGGGTTTTTTGCTAAAACGACCATTAATGCGCTAAGCAATGTTAAACCTGAAAGAAAATACCAAATATTAGAAATCTCCATATGAATTTATTTCCAGCCCTCACGCAAGTAGCGTTGGTCCATTTTTTCAACTAATTTATCTTTCCCGTAAATCACCTCGTCGCGGCTATTAAATACAGGAACCATTTTATCGTGACGTAAGAAGATGGCCTCTTTTGGACAAGCCTCTTCACAAAGACCGCAGAAAATACAACGAAGCATGTTGATTTCATATACTTTCGCATACTTCTCTTCACGGTATAATTTCTCTTCGCCTTTCTTGCGTTCTTCCGCGACCATCGAAATAGCCTCCGCTGGACAAGCCACGGCACAAAGACCACAGGCCGTGCAACGTTCTGCTCCTTGTTCATCTTTTTTCAAGATGTGGTGACCACGGTAAATGGGTCCTAAATAACGCGTTTGCTCTGGGTAACGAATGGTCACCGGTTTGGAGAAAAAGTGCTTTAAAGTCGTAGCCATACCCCCTACAATCGCAGGAAGATACATACGCTCCGCTAAAGTCATTTCACCTTGCTCAACTACCTTCGTTCGGTTACTTAATTTCATATTGCTATGCTATTTTTTTCTTCACAAATAATTGATCGTACACCACGATACCCGCGATAAATACAACCAAACCGCCAAATCCAATTAAGATTTGTTGGTTCAATAAAACGCCTAATCCAGTCACTACTACATTAAACATCGCAATCGGGATTAAACCTGACCAGCCTAAGCCCATTAATTGATCGTAACGGAAACGAGGTAAAGTCCAACGCACCCACATAAAGATAAATACGAAGGCCAAAGCCTTTCCAATCAATGCTCCCATCCCAATCAAAGTAGCCGCTGTAGCGCCTAATTGTGCTGTCACAAAATCAACCCCTGGATAATCATAACCACCAAAATAAAGCGTTGCCATCACCGCTCCCGAAATAAACATATTGATATATTCCGCGAACAAGAAAAAGCCTAATTTCATAGATGAATATTCCGTATGATATCCTCCAATTAATTCCGTCTCACACTCAGGTAAGTCAAATGGCGTACGATTACATTCCGCAAAGGCACAAATCAAGAAGATCACAAAACCCATCGGTTGGTACAAGATGTTCCAGTGTCCGTTTTGTTGTGCCTCCACAATCGCTTTGGTCGAAAGAGAACCAGTCATCATCAAAATCGCGATGATCGAAAGACCCATGGCTAATTCGTAGGAAATGTTTTGGGAAGCAGCACGAATGGCACCTAACAAGGAATACTTGTTATTAGAAGCCCAGCCACCAATTAAGATACCATAAACCCCTAATGAAACAATCCCAAATACCCATAAAATACCGATGTTTACATCAATACCTTGCAAATCAAACGTTACGTCACCGATCGTTACCGTATCTCCAAAAGGAACTACCGCCGAAGTCATCAAGGCTGTCAACATGGACAAACATGGCCCCATAATAAACAACCACTTGTTTGAGTTAGCTGGAATGAAATCTTCTTTCATAAACATCTTCACCGCATCCGCTAATGGCTGCAAAATCCCAAAAGGACCTGCTCTATCTGGACCAATACGGTCTTGCATAAAGGCAGCGATCTTACGCTCAAAATACGTTGAATAGGCTGCTATCCCTAAGGTAATCGCGAATACGACCCCAATGAAGGAAGCTTTGGCAATAAAAACTGAATTAATTAATTCCATCTATTTCTTTTACTTTTAGGTAAAGCAGGTTGAATGCCTAAAAAACTACGATCGCGATCATCATTAATTTGCTTGTAATCACGCGCTGCTTGCAATACTGGGAAAGCAGGCTTGATTAAATTCGCCCCATATTTGTTCGCTGAAATCACTGAATGACGTGCCACTTTCGTAGGTCCTTCGATCACCCAATCCGCTGTTTTCTTCTTATCAAAGCGACAAGCATTGCAAATAAAATCCGAAACTTCGCCCCACTCATTCTTACGTGCCGTCACACGAATCACTTCTTCTCCTTTGTACCAGATAGTCGCTTTGCCTGAACATTTCTCACATTCACAATGCGCATCTACCGGCTTCGAGAACCAAACACGGCTCTTAAAACGATAGGTTTTATCCGTCAATGCACCCACCGGACACACATCGATTACATTACCCGAGAAATCATTATCAATTGCTTTCTCAATATATGTACTGATTTCTGCGTGATCTCCGCGGTGCATGACACCATGAACACGTCCGTCTGTAATTTGGTCAGCCGTATAAACACAACGGTAGCACAAGATGCAACGATTCATGTTCAACTGGATGTTTGGACCTAAATCCGTAGGCTCGAAAGTATTGCGCTCTTCTACGGTACGCGTAGAAGAAACACCGTGTTCAAACGAGAAATCTTGCAAGTGACATTCTCCCGCTTGATCGCAAACTGGGCAATCCAATGGGTGATTTAATAACAAGAATTCCACGATGCCTTTGCGTGTTTCTAACACGTCTTCATTCACCGTATTTTCGACGATCATCCCGTCTTGAACAGCGGTAATGCAGGCTGGAACTAATTTAGGCATAGGGCGAGGGTCTTTTTCAGAACCTGCAGTCACCTTCACTAAACAAGCACGGCATTTTCCACCTGAACCCTTCAAAGGCTCATAATAGCACATAGCTGGCGGAGCAACCTCAGGCCCAATCATGCGAGCTGCCTGCATAATGGTGGTTCCTGGTTCTACCTCAAGGGTGATATTATCTATCGTAACTTTCATATTCGTTAATTTCTGCCAAATTATTTTGTCCAACTAGCCCCCTTGCGCATAAATACGGCGCCTGGTTTTGTCGCTAATTCTGGGTGTTCAATATGCCACTCGAATTCATCACGGAAATGACGAATCGCCGCAGCCACTGGCCAAGACGCTGCGTCCCCTAAAGGACAAATGGTATTCCCTTCTATTTTCTTTGCGACATCCACTAACAAATCGATGTCTTCTTTGCGGCCTTGACCATGTTCGATGCGGTGCAATACTTTGTCCATCCAACCTGTTCCTTCTCGGCAAGGAGAACATTGCCCACAAGATTCGTGGTGGTAGAATTTCGCAAATGTTAGGGTATTGTGAACGATACAAGCTGTTTCATCCATCACCACAAAGCCTCCAGAACCTAACATCGTACCGGTGGCAAAACCACCATCTGATAAAGATTCATAGGTCATCAAACGTTTCTCTCCTGCCGCAGTCGTTAAGATTAACTCTGCAGGTAAAATAGGCACAGAAGAGCCACCGGCTACCACTGCTTTTAATTTATGTCCATCGCGAATACCACCGCACCATTCATCCGAATAGATGAAATCTTCCACTGTAATCCCCAATGGAATCTCATACACGCCTGGTTTCTTGATATGACCTGAAGCAGAGATTAATTTTGTTCCAGTACTACGTCCTACCCCAATCGCCGCATACGCTTCACCCCCATTGTTAATGATCCATGATGTCGCTGAAATTGACTCAACGTTATTCACTACAGTAGGACATTGCCATAAACCCTTTACCGCTGGGAAAGGTGGCTTGTTACGAGGATTCCCTCTTTTTCCTTCTAATGATTCTAATAAGGCTGTTTCTTCTCCACAGATATAAGCACCACCACCCGGTTGAACAAATAAATCCAGATCATAACCTGAACCCAAAATGTTTTTTCCTAATAATCCTTTATCGTATGCTTCTTGAATCGCTTTCTCTAAGATGTTAATGACATACATCAACTCTCCACGCACGTAGATGTACGATGTGTTTGCTCCTAGGGCAAACGAAGAAACAATCATTCCTTCGATTAAGGTATGTGGTGATTTCCACATCAAATAGTGATCTTTAAACGTACCAGGCTCTGATTCGTCTGCATTACACACTAAATAACGAGGCACTCCTTCTGGTTTTGCTAGGAAAGACCACTTCATACCCACAGGGAAACCTGCGCCTCCACGGCCACGAAGACCTGATTTTTTCACCTCTTCGGTTACTTCGTCAGGAGTCATTGTCTTTAACGCTTTTTTGACCGCTGAATACCCACCTTGTTTCATGAACACGTCAATCGTGTCGATGTTAGGTACGTCTATATGTTCGGTTAATATCTTCATCCTAGGCCTTATTTGCTAAGTTCATCTATAATTTCATCCACTTTCTCTTTCGTTAAGTGCATGTAGTATTTTTCACGGATTTGGAAAACGGGACCCCATCCGCAAGCAGCTAAACACTCCACTTCTTTGATGGTAAATTTACCATCCTTCGTTGTTTCGCCGGTATTAATTTTCAAACGCTTTTTCAAGTGGTCATACACCTCTACGCCACCCATTAAGCAACAAGGACCTGTACGACAATACTCAATCACGTGCTCGCCTACCGGCTCCAAATGGAACATCGTGTAGAAGGACGCCACTTCGTAAACCTCGATAGGGGAAATGGAAAGTAGAGATGCTACATAATCCATCACCTCTTGCGAGCACCATCTCCACTCCGCTTGCGCTAAGTGAAGTATAGGCAACAAGGCCGACTTCTGTTTCCCATCGGGATAACGTGCGATAATTTTTTTCACTAATTCCAGCGTTTCTGCTGGGAAAACAATCTTGCTCATGTCTTAAGTATCTAACTCTCCTGCAATTACGTTCATCGATGACATCGTTACGATCGCATCTGAAAGGGTGGTTCCCTTGATCATTTCTGGGAAAGCCTGGTAATATATAAATCCTGGACGACGGAATTTCAAACGGTAAGGGGTACGACCTCCGTCAGAAACTAAGTGGAAACCTAATTCCCCATTTCCACCTTCTACAGAGTGATAAACCTCCCCTACTGGTGCATCGATCTCCCCCATCACAATTTTGAAATGGTAGATTAATGCCTCCATGTTGTGGTAGACATCCTGTTTTTTAGGCAAATAATAATGAGGCGCATCTGCGTGGTAAGCTCCCTCTGGAAGGTTATCCATCGCTTGTTGGATGATGCGCAAACTTTGCCACATCTCCTCTTCGCGCACTAAGAAGCGATCATAGGTATCGCCTTTTGTACCTACTGGCACATCGAATTCGAAATCTTCGTATGAAGAATACGGATTCATCGCACGCACATCGTAATCTACACCAGCTGCCCGTAAGTTAGGACCAGTAAATCCGTAGTTTAGCGCACGCTCGGCAGAAATCCCCCCTACATTTTGGGTACGATCCATGAAGATACGGTTACGCATCACCATGCCCTCGAATTCCTTCAAAGCAGCAGGAAGTTCTTTTAAAAGTTTTTGGATTTTCTCGATCGCTACTGGCGTAAAATCACGCTCCATACCACCGAAACGACCCATATTCGTCGTTAAACGAGCACCACACATCTCTTCGTAAATCTCATAGATGAATTCTCTCCATTGGTATACATACAAGAAACCCGTTAAAGCTCCCGTATCTACCGCCAAGATAGAATTACAAACAATGTGATCGGTTAAACGTGCTAGTTCCATCAAGATCACGCGCATGTATTGCGCACGTTTTGGAACTTCGATGCCTAATAATTTCTCTACCGTCATGTGCCAGCCCATATTATTAATAGGAGCAGAACAATAGTTCATGCGGTCTGTTAAAGTCGTGATTTGATAGAAAGGACGACGTTCTGCGATTTTCTCAAAGGCACGGTGGATATAACCCACCGTTTGCTCCGCATCTACAATCGTTTCTCCGTCCATCGTTAAGATGTTTTGGAAGATACCGTGAGTCGCTGGGTGCGTAGGACCTAAGTTTAACGTAGACAATTCATTCACATAAGGTCCCCCTTTTTGTGTTTTATCTAGACCTACATTAGGATTATTTACTAAAGCTATTTCAGACATGTCTATTTATTATCGTCCAAACAATTCATCAATCTTATCGTGACGCGTCGCATCCTCTAAAGGATACTCCTTACGCATCGGGTGGTAATCCATCTCGTCCATATTCAGGATACGGGTCAAATTAGGATGACCTTCGAAAATGATCCCATAAAAATCAAAGGCCTCGCGCTCCATCCAGTTTGCCGTAGCAAAAAGACCGGTAATCGTAGGGAAATTAGGCGCTTCGATCGGCGCATAGGCCTTAATCCAAAGACGCACATTGTTTTCCAAACTATGCAAGTGGTAGATCACACCTAGTTCTTGACCTTTCGCTTCTGGAAAATGAATTCCCGCTAAATCCGTCAAAAATTGAAACTTGAATACTGGGTGTGCATATAAAAAATGGATCATCGGAACGATATTTTCTACCGCCGTCGTCACCTGCAAGATGCCATGCGACTCCCCCATTCCATAAACACCCTCTTCGCCAAATTGCGCTTGAAGCGCTTCCATTATCTTTGTGTTCATATCTATTCGATTCCGTAAGAAGCTAATAAGGCCTTGTACTCCGGTTCATTTCTTCTACGCGTACTTTCATTTTTGGCTAATTCTTGGATCTGCATAAAGCCATCCAAAATTTGCTCCGGACGTGGTGGACAACCCGGCACATATACGTCCACAGGAATGATACGATCAATTCCTTGCAATACCGAATAGGTATCAAAAATCCCACCTGAACAAGCGCAAGCCCCTACAGACAATACCCAACGCGGCTCTGCCATTTGAAGGTACACCTGTTTTACGACTGGTGCCATTTTCTTAGAGATCGTACCCATCACCATCAAAACGTCTGCTTGGCGAGCGGAGAAACTTAAACGTTCCGCACCAAAACGACCGATATCATAATGGGATGCCATCGTAGACATAAACTCAATACCACAGCAAGATGTTGCGAATGGTAGTGGCCAAAGTGAATTAGCTCTCGCTAAACCCACTAAACTATCTAAAGACGTAGCAAAAAAACCAGCTCCCTCTACTCCAGCGGGCGCCTCTACGATATTAACTGAAGAATCACTCATTATTTCTCCCACTTTAAAATTCCTTTTTTCAATACGTACAAGAAGCCTACTAAAAGCAAGCCCATGAAAACTAACATTTCATAGAAACCGTTCCATGACAATTGTTTAAAATTAACCGCCCAAGGATACATAAAGACAATTTCTATATCAAATAGCACAAAAAGAATGGCTACTAAAAAATACTTTACAGAGATAGGGGTACGTGCATCACCGATTGATTCAATACCGCATTCGAAGGCATCATCCTTCTTTTTAGAGCGTCTTTTAGGACCTAATGCGTGTGTGGCTACCATCGTAGCGACGATAAATGCCAAAGCAGCTGCTAGCTGAACAAAAATCGGAAGAAAATCCTGAGGTTGATAGTTCATTACGAAGGCTTAAAAATTCAAGGCGCAATTTACAGTTAAAAATCTAAATCTGGGAGAAAAAATCAGAAAAGGATTTAAATATTTCAGAAATTTCGTGTAATTTTGTCCTGCAAATAAGGGCACTCATTCAACACCCGGTTCAAATTATTTGCTATGCTTGATTCCACCAAATTTCTTTTCGAGGCTTTAACGTACGACGACGTACTTTTGCTTCCTGCTTATTCAGAGGTTTTACCTCGTGAAGTAAGTACACAATCTCGTTTAACGCGCAATATTTCGCTGAATATCCCGATCGTTTCCGCTGCGATGGACACGGTGACAGAAGCTGATTTAGCGATAGCCTTAGCACAAGAAGGCGGCATTGGAATCATTCACAAGAACATGACGATTGCGCAGCAAGCGGCTCAAGTTCGCAAGGTAAAACGCTCAGAATCAGGAATGATCATAGATCCCGTGACCTTGAAAGACAATTCTACTTTAGGAGATGCGCAACGCATCATGAAGGAATTCAAAATCGGTGGTATTCCCGTGATTGATAATGACGGAAAATTAGTGGGTATTTTGACGAACCGTGATTTGCGTTTCCAAAAACAAACGTCCCGTCCTGTCAGAGAGATCATGACAAAGGATAATTTGATTACGGCCAAAGAAGGAATCAGCATGGAAGAGGCTGAAAGTATATTGCAAGAA
>Ga0228703_1000888_pt1 | contig 19473 bp, 21 predicted proteins | sample McNCre217_Aug_MG_3_FD_178020 | JGI IMG/M metagenome (GOLD analysis project Ga0228703, IMG submission 178020) | Freshwater microbial communities from McNutts Creek, Athens, Georgia, United States - 29-17_Aug_MG | ecosystem: Environmental > Aquatic > Freshwater > Creek | place: USA: Georgia... | reverse complement strand
ACCACAGCACTCAAGCGGCTCTTGGTTTTGTCCACCGGCTTCAAGTCAAAGTGCGGCGGGATCACGGGCAAGTTGGCAAAACTCCACTTGCCGCGTTTCACGTCGTATTGCTCGGGGGCCTGGATCTCCACCAAGTGGCCCACAGCGCTCGTCACCACATAGGTGTCGCTCTCGAAATGGTCGTCGTGTTTCTCGAACTTGCCCGCCACTGGGGTCAGGGCCCGAACGATGTCTTGAGCCACCGAAGGCTTTTCTGCAATCACCAAAGTTTTCATGTCTACAATCCCCTTGTCTCGCGTGCGCACGCGCGCTCGCACACATGCACGCCTGGGCGCGCTCACGCGCACGCCCACATGAATTCACCATAACAAATTTTTGAACGCCGTGGCCAAATCCTCTGCTTCCTCTTCCGGTTCGTCCTCCAAGCGACGCATCCAGGTTCGCCGCTCCGGCGTGCACGGCAAGGGCGTGTTTGCCCTGCAGGACCTGGCCGAAGGCGAGACCCTGATTGAGTATGTGGGTGAGGTCATCAGCTGGGAAGAAGCGCAAGACCGCCACCCGCACGACCCGAACGACCCGAACCACACCTTCTACTTCCATGTGAATGAGGACAAGGTGATCGATGCGCTGCACGGTGGCAACTCCTCGCGCTGGATCAACCACAGCTGTGATCCCAACTGTGAAGCCGACGAGGAAAACGACCGCATCTTCATCAAGGCACTGCGCAACATCCAGGCCGGTGAAGAGCTGAACTACGACTATGGCTTGATCATCGACGAGCCCTATACCCCTGAGCTGCTGGCCGAGTACCCCTGCTGGTGTGGTGCCAAAAACTGCCGAGGCACGCTGCTCTCGCCTAAGGACCGGGAAGACACCCCCAAGATCCCGAGCCAGAAAAAGAAGAAAAAGGCCAAAGCCAAGGCCGACGTGAAAGCCGACGCCAAGCCCAAGGCCAAGAAAGCAGACAAAGTCAAAAAGGCCGACAAGACGAAGGCTGCTGACAAGCCCAAAACGAAAGCCAAGACAGAGGCTGCGTCCAAGAAGAAGTCCAAAAAATCCTGAGCCAACCGCCCATGAGCTCACCCACTCGCTGGCCGGCGGAAGCCATCTGGGAACAGGTCTGGCCTTTGCTGCCCGGTTTCACGGTGGAGGTGCTGCCCGAGATCGATTCGAGTAACACCGAACTGATGCGCCGGGCCCGCCAAGGGCAGACCGAGCCCACTTTGCTGGTGGCCGAGTCGCAAACCGCAGGCCGGGGCCGGATGGGCCGCATCTGGCAAAGCCAGCCAGGCGACTCGCTGACCTTTTCGCTGAGTCTGCCTTTTGCCCCCAAAGACTGGTCTGGCCTGTCGCTGGCCGTGGGTCTGTCGCTGGCCGAAAGCCTGCACCCGGGCATCCGCCTCAAATGGCCCAACGACCTGTGGTGGCAAGACCGCAAACTGGGCGGCATCCTGATCGAAGCGGCCAGCATGGGCGGGCGCAGCCAGGTGGTGATCGGCATGGGCATCAACATCCGCCCACGCCCGGCCGACGGCCTGAACACCCCGCCTGCCGCGCTGACCGAAGGCTGGCCCGAGGCCACCGCCCCCGCGGCACTGGCCCGGGTGGCACTGCCTTTGGTGCAGATGCTGCAAACGTTCGAGCAGCAAGGCTTTGCACCACTGCAAGAATCGTTTGAGGCCCGTGATGTGCTGCGCGGCCGTGAAGTCACCACCAGCGACGGGCTGCAGGGCCACTGCCTGGGGGTGAGCGCCACAGGTGCGCTACGATTGGCCGACGCACAAGGTGTGCGCGACATCCACAGCTCGGAAGTCAGCGTGCGCCCCCTGAAACAAGACAAGGACTCACACTGATGGCGCGCTGGTGGATCGGACTGTTGCTGCTGCTGAACGTGGCTCTGCTGGCCTGGAACATGGGTGCCCTGGCCCCTTGGGGGTTGGCACCAGGCCAAGGGCAGAGCGGCCCCTCGGTGACCCTGGCGATCCAGGCGGCCCCTGCTGAAGCTGCTTCTGCCGCATCAGCAGCCACACCCGCCAACGTCCCGGCCAGTGCCCCACGGCCCAAGTCCAAACCCGTGCCTGTGGCCGCCGAGTCCGAATCGAATTGACCCCCCATTCCCTGTTCCCCGGAGACCGTTCATGAGTCTGAAACTTTATTTCGCCCCTGGTGCCTGCTCTTTTGTGCCCCATGTGCTGCTGGAGATGAGCGGCGCAGCGTTCGAGCCCAGCATGGTCAAACTGCACAAGGGAGAGCAAAACAGCGACGAGTACAAAGCCATCAACCCACGCGGCCAGGTGCCCGTGCTGGTGAACAACGGTCAGGCGGTCACGCAGATCGTGGCCATCGTGCTGCATCTGGACCAGACTTTCCCCGAGGCGCATTTCCTGCCCACCGAGCCGATGGCCCGTGCGCAGGCCCTGTCAACCCTGGCGTGGATGAACAACACGGTGCACCCCACCTTCACCCACATCTTCATGCCGCAGAAATTTTCGGATCAGCCCGAAGCACAAGCGGCCATGAAAACCTACAACACCCAGCTGTTTCGCGGCATGCTGGGCGAGCTGCAGGCGCTGGTCAAAGCGGCTGCCGCCAAGCGTCAGAGCTGGCTCACGGGCGAGCATTTCAGCCCGCTGGACGCCTACACACTCACGCTGACCCGCTGGGGCACGATTGCCGGCATCGCCCCCGAAGAACACCCCGAGCTGTGGGCCTTTGTGCAAAAAGTGGCGGCTGTGCCCGCCGTGGCCCGCGTGATCGAGCGCGAGCGGCTGCAGCTGAACATGAGCCGTCCAGCGGCCTGAAGGACGTCAGCGCACTCAACGCGGCACGGCAAAACGCAGCGTGAAGCACGCCCCTGGCGAGGTGTGTCCAGGCTGTGCGGCATCCACCGTGATGCTGGCACCGTGGCGCTGTGCGATCTCGCGCACGATGGGCAAGCCCAGGCCTGAGCCGTCCACGTTGGTGCCCAGGGCGCGGTAAAAAGGCTGAAAGACCAGTTCCCGCTCGGACACCGGGATGCCCGGGCCGTTGTCTTCCACCTGCATGACCAGCGCCTGGCTGTAGGGATCCACCAGAATCCGCACCGTCACCACGCCTGGCCGCTCGGCGCTAGAGGGCGTGTAGTGGATCGCGTTTTCAACCAGGTTGCGCACCATCTCCTTGAGCAGTGTGGGGTTGCCCATGATCTGCACACCCGGGGTGTTGCTGGAGGCGCCGTCGTAGCCCAGATCAATGCCTTTGTCGACCGCCCTGGGAAAGGAGTCCTGCAGCACCTCACTGGCCAGCTCCACCATGTTGCACGGTTGCGCAGGCACGTTGCCGCCACCGCCCTCGGCCCGGGCCAAGGCCAGCAGCTGATTGACGGTGTGGGTGGCCTGTACGCTGGCGCGGCCGATGTTCTGCAGCGATCGCTTGAGGTCTTCCTCACTTTCGCCATGGCGCTGCGCCAGGTCGGCCTGCATGCGCAGGCCCGCCAGTGGTGTCTTGAGCTGGTGCGCCGCGTCGGCCAGAAAGCGTTTTTGCGTGGCGATCGAGTCTTTCAGACGGGTCAGCAGGTCATTGACTGACACCACCAGCGGCGCCACCTCCATGGGCACGGCCTTGTCGTCGAGGGGGCTCAGGTCGTCAGGCTTGCGGGCGCGGATGCGCTCTTCCAGCTGGGACAGTGGCTTGATGCCGCGCACCAGCGCCAGCCACACCAAAAGCACCGCCAGGGGCAGGATCGCGAACTGGGGCAGCATCACCCCCTTGATGATCTCGGCGGCCAACACAGAGCGTTTTTCACGGGTTTCGGCCACCTGCACCAGTGCGGGACGGTCACCGGAAGTGTCCAGCCGGATCCAGGTGTAGGCCACGCGCACTTCCAGTCCTCGCATCTCGTCGTCGCGGATGCGCACCTCGTAGCTGTTGCCTTTTTCTTCGTCCTTCGGTGGCACAGGCAGGTCACGCTCACCACTCAGGAATTCACCATAGGTGCCCCGCACCTGGTAGTACACCAGGTCGGTTTCATCGGCACGCAAGATTTCACTGGCCGGTTGGGGCAGGTTGAACTGGGCCTTCAGGTCTGCGCCCACACGCACCTGCTGCGCCAGGGCCTGCACGTTGTAGATCAATGCACGGTCAAACGGTTTGTTGGCCAGCCCCTGTGCCACCAGCCAGGTCAGCGCCAGACTGATGGGCCACAGCAAGAGCAGTGGCGTGAGCATCCAGTCGAGGATTTCACCAAACAGCGAGCGCTGCTCGCGCTTGAAAATCTGGACGTTCCAGCCCCGGGACTTCATGGCTCAGCAGCGCAGGGCAGGAGCTGGGCTCAACCCGGGATTTTTTCGAGGCAATAGCCCAAGCCGCGCACAGTGGCAATGCGGATCGGGCCTTTTTCGATCTTCTTGCGCAGGCGGTGGATGTAGACCTCGATGGCGTTGTTGCTGACCTCTTCGCCCCATTCGCACAGGCGTTCGACCAGCTGGTCCTTGCTGACCAGACGGCCTGCGCGCTGCAGCAGCACTTCCAAGAGGCCCAGTTCGCGCGCCGAGAGTTCGACCATCTTGCCGTCGATCGTGGCCACGCGACCGGACTGGTCATAAATCAGCGGGCCATGTTTGATCTGCGAAGTGGCACCTCCCATGCCACGGCGGGTGAGGGCGCGCACACGGGCTTCCAGCTCTTGCAGGCTGAAGGGCTTGGCCATGTAATCGTCCGCGCCATAGTCCAGGCCCTTGACGCGCTCTTCCACGCTGTCGGCGGCCGTCAGGATGAGCACGGGCAGTGTGGAGCCGCGTGCACGCAGGCGTTTGAGCACCTCCAGCCCATGCAGCTTGGGCAGTCCCAGGTCCAGGATCAGCAGGTCGAATTCGTTGTTGGTCATCAGGGCCGCGTCGGCCTCAGAGCCACTGGCCACATGGTCTACTGCAGCGCCTGCGCTGCGCAGCGTGCGCAACAAACCGTCTGCCAACACCTGGTCATCTTCGGCTATCAGAATTCGCATCGCTGTCTCCTGCTCACACAAGCGGCCAGTCGCCCTGCGCCGCCTTGTTTCACCCTGTTTTGTAAGGGTTTGATTCTAGTGTGCTCAAGCCACGCCATTCTGACGATCGGGCTTTACCCGCAGGCACCTTGCGCGCTCAATGGGCATACGCCTCCAGGCCCAATGCCACCACCGTGGCCACGTCCGCCCCCACGGCCTCACGAAACTCTTGCTCGGCCTGTGAGACCGCATCCTTGAAGGCTTGCAGCCACGCCAGCCCATCCGGGGTGAAACGCACCCGCTTCGCTCTCGCGTCAAGCGGATCGTCTTCTTTCACGACCAGGCCCCAGGCCTCGCACTGGTTGACCAGTGTGCCCATCGCCTGTTTGGTCATGCCTGCGGCCTGCGCCAGCTCGGTCAGCCGGGCCCCTTCCAGTCCGAGATGGCGGGTGATGTGCACATGGGCCGCGCTGATCTGGTCACGGGCCGCCAGATTGGCCAAAGCCAAGGGCACCCCCTCGTTGCTGGCCATCAGCGCCAGGACGCGCTCGTCAAAGCGGCGCATGGCATGGCCGAGCAGCCTGCCCAGATGGGTTTGACGCCAGCGTTGGTCTTCAGAAATCGACATACCTAAATGATAAATCAAACTGACCAAAAAAACTGTTTTCAATCAAGTACTGTACGTGTACAGTACTGTTCAAGCATCCAGCAAATCAATCCAGTTTGCGCCTGCCGATGACTCAACCCATTGATATTCAAGGAGATTTTCATGAGCGACGCCAACAGCGAGAAAGCCAAAGCCCTGCAAGCCGCCCTGGCCCAGATCGAGAAACAGTTCGGCAAAGGCACCATCATGCGCCTGGGCGAAGGCGAACAGATTGAAGACATGCAGGTGGTCTCCACCGGCTCGCTGGGCCTGGACATCGCCCTGGGCGTCGGCGGCCTGCCCCGTGGCCGCGTGATCGAAATCTACGGCCCTGAATCCTCGGGCAAGACCACGCTCACTTTGCAGGTCATCTCCGAAATGCAAAAACTGGGCGGCACCTGCGCCTTTGTGGACGCCGAGCACGCGCTGGACGTGCAGTACGCCCAGAACCTGGGTGTGAATCTGCAAGACCTGCTGATCAGCCAGCCCGACACTGGCGAACAGGCCCTGGAAATCGTGGACAGCCTGGTGCGCTCGGGCGCCGTGGACCTGGTGGTGGTCGACTCGGTCGCCGCTCTCACGCCCAAAGCCGAAATCGAAGGTGACATGGGCGACAGCCTGCCCGGCCTGCAAGCGCGACTGATGAGTCAGGCCCTGCGCAAGCTGACCGCCACCATCAAAAAGACCAATTGCACGGTCATCTTCATCAACCAGATCCGCATGAAGATCGGCGTGATGTTCGGCAGCCCCGAAACCACCACCGGCGGAAATGCACTCAAGTTCTACGCCTCGGTCCGCCTCGATATCCGCCGCACCGGCACCATCAAGAAAGGTGACGAGGCCATCGGCAACGAGACCAAAGTCAAAGTGGTCAAGAACAAGGTCGCCCCCCCCTTCAAAACAGCCGAGTTCGACATCCTGTTCGGCGAAGGCATCAGCCGCCAGGGCGAAATCATCGACATGGGCGTGACCGCCAAGATCATCGAGAAGTCCGGTGCCTGGTACGCCTACAACGGTGAAAAAATTGGCCAAGGCCGCGACAACGCCCGTGAATTCCTGCGCGAGAACCCCGAACTCGCCTTTGAAATCGAAAACAAGGTGCGGGATTCCTTGGGAATTCCACTGCTGCCTGCCGGCGAAGCCGCCGAGGCCTGATGAGCCGCACGGCGTTCCAACCCTCGCTCAAAGGCCGCGCCCTGCGGCTTTTGAGTCAGCGTGAACACTCGCGTGCCGAGCTGGAACGCAAACTCGCCCCCCACGAACAAGAACCGGGCGAACTGGCCAAGGCCCTGGATGAACTGCAAGCCCGCGACTTCATCAACGACGGTCGCGCCATCGAATCGGTCGTCCACCGACGTGCAGGCAAGCTGGGGGCCGCCAGGATCAAGCAAGAGCTGATGACCAAAGGCCTGTCAGGCGAGGCTGTGGCCGAGGCCCTGGAGCAACTCAAGACGACCGAGTTGGAACGGGCACGGGAAATCTGGCGCAAGAAGTTCGGCAGCCCTGCACAAGATGCTCAGGCGCGCAGCAGGCAAATCCGGTTTTTGATCAGCCGGGGATTCGCGGCCGAGGTGGTGCGTCGCATCGTGCAAGGCTGCGACAACGAATGAGCGCCGGGGCATGCCCGGCACCCACACAAGGCCATCGACTCACAAACCCAGCATCAGCTGGATGTTCTGCACCGCCGCGCCGCTGGCGCCCTTGCCCAGGTTGTCCAGGCGGGCGATCAGCACGGCCTGACGGGCGTCTTCATTGGCAAACACCCGGATTTCGAGTTTGTTGGTGTCGTTGAGGGCCAAAGCGTCGAGCTTGCCGCTCTCGGTGGCTGGCTCCACGCTGACCCAACCGCCCGCCGCCTGGCTGGCGGCGTAATGGGCACGCAAGGCCTCGTGCAGGTCTGCGGCTTTGGGCTGGCCAGGCAGCTCGTCCAGGTGCAAGGGCAGCTGCACCAGCATGCCCTGACGGAAGTTGCCCACAGCAGGCACAAACAAAGGGCGGCGGCTCAGGCCGGCCAACTTCATGATTTCAGGGATGTGCTTGTGCTTGAGACCCAGCGCATAGGCCTCAAACAGCGGCGCCTTGCCCGCTTCATAGTCTTCGATCATGGCACGGCCACCACCAGAGTAACCACTCACCGAAGGCAAACACAACGGAAAGTCAGCGGGCAGCAGCCCGGCGTCGACCAAGGGGCGCAGCAAGGCGATGGCCCCGGTGGCGTAGCAGCCGGGGTTGGCCACGCGCTCAGCGGCCTGCACGGCCTCTTTCTGGCCAGCGGCCAGCTCGGGAAAGCCATACACCCAGCCAGGCGCGCAGCGGTGAGCGGTGGAAGCGTCGACAATGCGCGGCTTCTTGCCCGGCAAACCATCGATCATGGCCACCGATTCGATGGCGGCATCGTCGTGCAGGCACAGCACCACCAGGTCGGCGGCGGCCATGAGTTCACGCTTGGCCTCAGGGTCTTTGCGCCGAGCCGGATCGATGCTCAGCACCTGAACCTGGGGCATGAGCGCCAGACGTTCGCGGATTTGCAAACCCGTGGTGCCCGCTTCGCCGTCGATGAAGATTTTGGCCATTTCAAGGATTTCCTGTTCAGTTCTGCGTCCATGCGTCAAGTCAATGTAAGACGCAAGGCTCAGTATTGGTGCATTGCAGCATGATACAGTCCAAGGCTGCAGTGTCCAGAGTCTGTTGCGGGCCCTTTTTGATTGAGAGACCCCGGCGGATCGGTCGAATTCCACCCCTCTGAGAGAAGACCTCATGAAGATCCACGAGTACCAAGGCAAGGAAATCTTGCGTCAATTTGGCGTGCCAGTTCCCCGCGGCATCCCAGCATTCACCGTTCAAGAGGCTGTTGAAGCCGCTCAAAAACTGGGCGGCCCGGTTTGGGTGGTCAAGGCCCAGATCCACGCCGGTGGCCGTGGCAAAGGTGGTGGCGTCAAAGTGGCCAAAACCATCGACGACGTGAAGCGCCTGGCTGGCGACATCCTGGGCATGCAGCTCAAGACGCACCAGACCGGCCCTGAAGGCCAAAAAGTCCGTCGCCTGTACATCGAAGACGGTGCCGACATCGGCAAAGAATATTACGTGTCCCTGGTGACCGACCGTGCCAGCCAGAAAGTGGCTGTGATCGCTTCGAGCGAAGGCGGCATGGACATCGAGGAAGTGGCGCACTCCACCCCTGAGAAAATCATCACCGAGCTGGTCGATCCTTTGACTGGCCTGGGCCAAGCCCAAGCACTCAAAGTGGCCAACGCCATTGGCTTGACAGGCGGTTCTGCCGACCAAGCGGCCGACGTGCTGCAAAAGCTCTACAAGTGCTACATGGACACTGACGCATCTTTGGTGGAAATCAACCCACTGAACTGCGACAGCAAGGGCAACATCATGGCCCTGGACGCGAAGTTCAACTTCGACTCCAACGCCCTGTTCCGTCACCCCGAAATCGTGGCTTACCGCGACCTGGACGAAGAAGATCCTGCTGAAGTCGAGGCTTCCAAGTTCGACCTGGCCTACATCAGCCTGGACGGCAACATCGGTTGCCTGGTCAACGGCGCTGGCTTGGCCATGGCCACCATGGACACCATCAAGTTGTTCGGTGGCGAGCCAGCCAACTTCCTGGACGTGGGCGGCGGTGCTACAGCCGAGAAAGTCACTGAAGCCTTTAAGATCATGCTGGCCAACAAGAATGTCAAAGGCATTCTGGTCAACATCTTCGGCGGCATCATGAAGTGCGACACCATCGCCACCGGCGTGATCACCGCTTGCAAGGCTGTGAACCTGTCTGTGCCACTGGTGGTGCGCATGAAAGGCACCAACGAAGAGTTGGGCAAGAAACTGCTGGCCGAATCCGGTCTGCCGATCATTGCCGCTGACACCATGGCTGAAGCAGCCACCAAGATTGTTGCTGCTGTTAAGTAAGCCAGGAGAATCACATGTCGATCTACATCAACAAAGACACCAAAGTCATCACCCAAGGCATCACCGGCAAGACCGGTCAGTTCCACACTGAAAAGTGCCAGGAATACGCGAACGGCAAAAACTGCTTCGTCGCAGGCGTGAACCCCAAGAAGGCTGGCGAGTCCATCTTCAACATCCCAATTTATTCCACCGTCAAGGAAGCTGCCCAGCAGACCGGCGCGACCGTGTCCGTGATCTACGTGCCCCCAGCAGGCGCAGCCGCTGCCATCTGGGAAGCCGTTGAAGCCGACCTGGACCTGGCGATTTGCATCACCGAAGGCATTCCAGTGCGTGACATGCTCGAAGTGCGCAACAAGATGAAGGCCAAGGAAGCTGCGGGTGGCAAGAAAACCTTGCTGCTGGGCCCCAACTGCCCAGGCCTGATCACCCCTGACGAGATCAAGATCGGCATCATGCCTGGTCACATTCACCGCAAAGGCCGCATCGGCGTCGTGTCCCGTTCGGGCACTTTGACCTATGAAGCCGTGGCGATGTTGACCGAAGTGGGCCTGGGTCAATCCAGCGCCGTCGGTATCGGTGGCGATCCGATCAACGGCTTGAAGCACATCGACGTGATGAAGGCTTTCAACGACGATCCAGACACCGACGCCGTGATCATGATCGGTGAAATCGGCGGTCCTGACGAAGCCGAAGCTGCTCAATGGTGCAAGGCCAACATGAAGAAGCCCGTGGTCGGCTTCATCGCTGGCGTGACCGCCCCTCCCGGCAAGCGCATGGGCCACGCAGGTGCCCTGATCTCTGGCGGTGCCGACACGGCGGATGCCAAGCTGGCCATCATGGAAGAGTGCGGTTTCGTGGTCACACGCAACCCCTCCGAACTGGGCAAGCTGCTCAAGGCTCAGTTGAAGTAAACCCGACCGGGTCACGCAAGGCTCGGCCATAAGGGCTATTACGCACACCCAGGCAGGTCTGGCCCGTTAAACTCGGGCGTCCTGCACCCAAAGCGCTGTCAACGCAGGTTGTCAGCGCTTTGCTTTTATACCTACGGAGAACAACATGGAAATGCTGCAAACCGCTGATTTCTGGATCGGCTTGCTCAAAATCATCTGGATCAACATCATCCTGTCGGGCGACAACGCGGTGGTGATCGCCCTGGCCGCACGTGGCCTGCCTGCCGAGCAACAGAAAAAAGCCATCATGTTCGGCTCTGGTGCGGCCGTGGTGCTGCGGATTGCACTGACCGTGGTGGCCGCCAAGCTCCTGGCCCTGTCGTTTCTGCAAATCGTGGGCGGCATCCTGCTGCTGTGGATCGGCACGCAACTGCTGCACGGCGAAGATGAAGAAGAGGGCGAAGGCAAAGAGCACTCCGGCCTGATGACCGCCATCCGCACTATCCTGATCGCCGACCTGGTGATGAGCCTGGACAACGTGATCGCCGTGGCCGCCGCCGCCAAAGGCAGCATGGTGCTGCTGATCCTGGGCCTGGCGATCAGCATCCCGCTGGTGATCTTCGGCAGCCAGCTGATGATCAAGCTGATGGACCGATTCCCCGTCATCATCACCCTGGGCGCTGCCTTGATCGGCTGGGTCGGTGGCGAAACCATCGTCAGCGATGTGGCACTGACCTCCCTCGTTGAAGCCAACACCTGGCTGCATTACGCCGGTCCCGCACTGGGCGCTGCGCTGGTTCTGGCCGTCGGAAAAATGGGGGCAGCCAAGAAGGACGCAGAAGCCCAGGCCTGACCTGGCGGCCCTCGGGGGGGTGGAGCTGCGCGGTGGTTTGATTTACCATCAAGCTCCATTCACCAGGGAGACAATGCCATGAAAAACAGGCAACAAGGTTTGACACTGATCGAGCTGATGATCGTGATCGCGGTCATCGGCATCTTGGGGGCACTGGCGCTGCCCGCCTACCAGGACTACACCATCCGCGCCAAAGTGTCCGAAATGCTGCTCGCGGCCAATGGCTGCAAGACCAGCGTGACAGAAGCCATCAGCTCCTCGTCTGACACCAACATCTCGGCCCAGCTGCCCAAAGCCTGCGACACCCAGACCAGCAAATACGTGAGCGGCATCGCCGTGGACGGCAACGGTGTGATCATCGTGACCGGCAACCATGACGCCTTGCGTGGCAGCACCAGTGCATCGGCCAATGCCATTGCACTCACGCCGCTGCAAACGGGCGACACGGCCATCAACGGCAGCACCGATGGCGGCAAGCCCATCTCGGGCTGGCGCTGCGGCCCGGCCAGCAGCAATGGTCTGCCAGTGAAATACCTGCCTGCTTCATGCAAGGCTTCCTGACCCGGCACAGCACACCCCGACGCCCTGCTCACACCAGGGCGTTTTTTCTGCGCGCCGAGACATGACGCGACAACCGCCGCCACACATCGCCATCGGCTCCAGCGTCTGGGCCAGCCTGTTGCTGGTCCTGCCCTGGATTCACCCCTGGGCACCCTCACCCCAATCCAACACCTTGCCTGTGCTGATCAGCTGGGCCTGCCTGTGCCTGCTGGCCATCCGTGCGTGCGTGCCTGCACCGCTGGTCATGGCACGTGCCTGGGCCTGGGCCGCACTCATCAGCAGCGCCATGGGCCTGGTCCAGTACTTCGGGCTGGCCAACGCCTTTGGCGGGCTCGTGCATGTGCCCGCCTACCTGGGCGATGCAATCGGCAACTTGCGCCAGCGCAACCAACTGGCATCGCTCACCAGCATCGGTGTGGTCGCGGTGCTGTGGTGGCAAACCCAGGGCCTGCGCCCACGCCATGCACTCTGGATGCTGGCCTTGCTGGCCTTGGGCAATGCCGCCACCGGTTCGCGCACCGGCTTGCTGGAACTGGTGCTGATTGCGATGTTGTGCATCGGCTGGGCTTTGTGCAAAAAACCGGCCTCAAACCGTCTGTCCTGGCGCTGGAGCCTGGCCACGCTGGCCATTTGTGTGCTGGCCAGTGCGCTGCTGCCCAAAGTCCTGTCAGTCGTGACTGCACAAGAGGTTGCGGGGGCCGTCAGCCGCCTGGGCCATGACGAAGGCTGCGGCAGCCGCCGCGTGCTGTGGGGCAATGTGCTGCACCTCATTGGTCTGCAGCCCTGGACCGGCTGGGGCTGGGGCGAACTCAAATACGCGCACTACATCACGCTCTATCCCGGTGAGCGTTTTTGCGACATCCTGGGCAACGCCCACAACCTGCCCCTGCACCTGGCAGTGGAGTTGGGCGTGCCTGCCGCTGTAGGCATCATCGGCGCCTTGCTGATTCTGATTCTGAAACTGCGCCCTTGGCACTTGGCGCGCAGCGAGCACGCCATGGCCTGGGGCGTACTGGCCGTCATTGGTCTGCACAGTCTGCTCGAATACCCCTTGTGGTACGGCCCGTTTCAAGTCACCACGCTGCTGTGTGCCTTGCTGCTGTGGCCCACTTGGCCTTCGGTGCCCAGACGCTGGTCGCAAGGGGTTCAACTGATTGGCCTCACAGGCCTGGTGCTGACGCTGCTGATTGCCGCCGACTACTGGCGCGTGCGGCAAATTTACCTGCGCAGTGAGGAGCGCTTTGTGCTGTGGCGCAGCGACCCTTGGGAGGCCTCGCGACACACCGTGTTCTTCAAACCCGCCTATCACTTTGCGCAACTGACCACCACACAGGTCAATGCAGACAATGCCGCCTGGGTGCTGGACGCCAGTCTGGCCCTGCTGCACTACTCCCCTGAACCACGCATCGTGCATACCGTCATTGACAGCGCTCGCTTGCTTGGGCGCGACGAGCTGGCGGCGCTGCACCAGCAGCGCCTGCGACAGGCCTACCCGCAGGAGGCCGGTGCCACCGAGTGAAATCCTCCGCGGTACCGACGTACAGCGAATGCAGTGCGGGCCATGGGATGGCGCCTCTAAACCGCCTCAAGCGGCCACAAAACTCCCGCTTTTGCCACCATGCTTTTCCAGCAGGGTGATGCCGGTCATGGTCATGCCGCGGTCGGCGGCTTTGCACATGTCGTAAATGGTCAGCAGCGCAACCTGCACAGCGGTCAACGCTTCCATTTCCACGCCGGTCTGGCCCACGGTTTCGGCGGTGGCGGTGCAGACCACTTCGCTGCTGGCGGGCAGCACTTCAAACTCGACCGCCACGCGGGTCAGGGCGATGGGGTGGCACAGGGGGATCAGCTCGCTGGTTTTTTTGGCACCCATGATGCCCGCGATGCGGGCGATGCCCAGCACGTCGCCTTTTTTGGCGGTGCCCGACTGGATCAGCGCCAGCGTGGCGGCCTGCATGCCAATGCGGCCTGTGGCCACGGCCACGCGGTGGGTGCTGGTCTTGCCACCCACGTCCACCATGTGGGCCTGGCCCTGCGCGTCAAAATGGGTCAGGGGAGAGGTGGTCGAACTCATGCTTTACCTGTGGAAATGAAGGTTTACAAAATCTTGTCAAGAATGGCGCATGATACGGCCAACGCTGTCACGCACGCCTGAGGATTTGCCCATTTGAAACGCTTGCCACCTGCCCGTTCCTTGCCCACGTGGAGCCGCCTGTGCACCGCCTTGCTGGCCTGCGCGCTGAGCCTGCCGCCCGCCTGGGCACAGCGCAACGCCTTGCCTTCGCTGGGCGAGGGTGAGGGCATTTCGCTCAGTGCCGAGCGCCAGCTGGGCGACCGCATTGCCCGCGAGCTGTACCGCGACCCCGACTATCTGGAAGACCCGGTGCTGGACGAATACATCCAGCGGCTGTGGACACCTTTGCTGCAGGCCGCTGCAGCCCGGGGCGAGTTGTCGCCCGAGTTGCGCGAGCGTTTTGCCTGGCGGCTGCTGCTGGGCCGCGATCGCTCGGTCAACGCTTTTGCCTTGCCAGGGGGTTATCTGGGGGTGCACCTGGGTCTGATCGCAGTGGTGACATCGGACGACGAACTGGCCTCGGTGCTGGCGCACGAGCTCAGCCACGTCACGCAGCGGCACATTGCCCGCTCGATGGAGAGTCAGGCCAGGATGACGCCCTGGATGCTGGGCAGCCTGATTCTGGGCGCACTGGCGGCCAGCAAGAGCCCGCAAGGGGCCCAGGCGATGATCGTGGGTGGGCAGGCCGCTGCCATCCAGTCGCAACTGAGCTACACGCGCGACATGGAGCGCGAAGCCGACCGCGTCGGCTTTGGCGTGCTCGGCGAAGCAGGGTATGACCCGCGTGGTTTTGTCGGCATGTTCGGCAAGCTGCAGCAGGCCGCTGGCGTGAACGACAGCGGCGCCTTTCCTTACCTGCGCAGCCACCCATTGACCACCGAGCGCATTGCCGACATGCAGGGTCGCCTGCAGCTGAGCCTGCCGGCTCGCAGCGCCTCGGCCCACGAATTCGTGCAGGCGCTGCTGGCGGCCCGGGCACGTGTGTTGTCGCAAACCGGTGTGGACGCCCTGCGTGCCTGGGTCAACGGCGCCCAGAACCTGAGCGACCACCTGCCCCCACGCGAACGCGCAGCGCGTCTGTACGCGGCCAGCCTGGCGCACCTGCAGCTGCGCGACTGGCAGAGTGCCCAGCAGTCGATTCAGGCCTTAGAGGCCGCTGTTCAATTGCGCCCCGATGCGACGCGGCTGGTGCGCCTGCTCAAAGCCGAAGCGGCCGCCATGCAGAACGACTTTGCACAGGTGGTGCGGCTGCTGGCAGGCTCACCCATGCCCTATGCGCGGCCCGAGCTGATCGCACTGGCACAGGCGCTGACACAACTGCCCACGCAGGCAGCGCACGCTGACGTGACGCGCCAGTTGCGTGAGCTGATCGCCAACTCGCCCGCCGACGCCCAGGCCTGGCAGGTGCTGGCAGCTTTGCTGCGCTCGCAGGGGCAACCGGTGGCATCCCTGCGCGCAGAAGGCGAAGCCCAGTGGGTCAGGATGGATGTCCCTGGGGCCATCGACCGTCTGCGCGCCGCGCAAGACCTGATGCGCAGCGACCGACGCCAGCAGGTGGACCACATCGAGGCGTCCATCGTGGACGCCCGCTTGCGGCAGTTCCAGAACCAGCTGCGCGAAATGCAGCTGGAGCAGCGCCAGCGCTGAAGGGTCAACCCTGCGCTGCCACGGCCTGCTCGCGCCGTGCAGCCCAAGTGCCCAGGCCCAGCACGCTGACCATGGCCAGAACATACACAGGCCATTGCAGCCACGCGGTGGCAGGCGCATCAAACACACCGTCCAGCAGGGGCTCGCCCACCACCATCTTGGCGGCAGTGAAAGCCAGCACGGCCGCACCCAGCTGGATGATGACCGGGAAGCGCTCCACCAACTTGAGCACCACCGAGCTGCCAAACACCACGATCGGCACGCTCACCAGCAGGCCAATGATCACCAGATCCCATGAACCGTGCGCGGCACCCGCCACGCCTAGCACGTTGTCCACGCCCATCAGGGCATCGGCCACGATGATGGTTTTCATGGCCCCCCAGAAAGTGGCGGCCACAGGCCCGTGCGCATCGTCGTGTCCAGTGTCAGCCAGCAGCTTGTAGGCGATCCACAGCAAGCCCAGGCCACCGGCGAGCATCAGGCCGGGGATTTGCAGCAGCCAGACCACGCCCAGCGTCATCAGGCTGCGCACCGCAATGGCCCCCACAGTGCCCCAGACGATGGCTTTCTTTCGCAGGTGGGTTGGCAGGTTGCGCGCCGCCAGGGCAATGACGATGGCGTTGTCACCCGCCAGCACGAGGTCAATCAGGACGATGGCCAGCAAGGCAGACCACCAAGAGGCAGAGAAAAGTTCCATGGCAAAACTCCGATCAGTTGAAACAACACCGGTGCAAGGCATGGAAGGACAGGATTTTTTGCCTTCGACACGCCTTGAACAGGCTGGTATCGAAGGTCTTGCTCAGTACAAAGACTTTGTACCCGGCAGACCGGAGGCCGTTGCATGGCCACGTATTGACGGTCTGTCGTATTCGCAACCAGGGCGGCTGCGGCAGGGAGCTACTCCCCTTCAGGGCCCTATTGGAACCGATCTCCCGGTGCCCCTGCAAAAACTGGGGTTATCGGGGTCATTGACCCGCTATGATCCCCCTCCCAAGCAAAAAGACCATGGCCGGAATCCACATCACCGACATCGAAGCCGCCATCAACCACTGGCGCGCCAAGAACCCCTCGCCCGACGGGGTGACGCTGCCCCGCGAGCTGCGGGCGCTGGCCGAGGTGTATGCGCTGATGGTCTTTTACAAGCAGGATCTGGCCGACGAGTTCAGCCTGCCCAGCGCGGCCGCTGAGGCCTGGCAAGACTGGTACGCCACCACGCCCGACACGCCCTGCATTGCCATTTGCTCGACCAGCCAGGGCGACGACACTTGCAAGGGTTGCGGCCGCAGCTTTGAAGAAGTGCAGCGGTGGACAGAAATGACGGCAGGCGAGAAGCGTGCCGTCTGGCACCGCATCACGGTGGAAGGGACATCGTGGCGTTTCAACAAATACGCCGAACGCGCCGCCGAAGACCGGCACTGGGCCAAGGTGGCTGCAGAGGCACAGGTCACGCTGGACCTCAAGCCTGCAGCCTGATCAGGCGCTCATTTCCAGCGCTGCAACTCGATGTGCACGCTGCCCTTGTCACTGCTGAACGTCACAGCGCCTTCCTGCACCGTGGCCTGCAGCTGCATGCTGCGCTCGGCCAACTTGGCCAGCTCTTGGGAGCCTTCGGTCGGCACGCGCCAGACCTGCAACTTGTCCAGACGGGTCAGCTTGGTTTCAATCCCTTTCCACCAGACTTCGGCCGCGTGGTTGAAGCAGTACAGCAACACCTCATCGGCCTTCTGGCAGGCTTTGGTGATGGGCTTTTCTTCAGGTTGTCCCACCTCGATCCACATGCGGGTCTGGCCTGTGAAGTCGCGCAAGCTGACGTCCGGATCGTCGGGGTCGGACAAGCCCGCGCCAAAGGCCAGCTTGCCATCGCCCTTGCACACGGCCTGCAGCTTGTAGGCGTTGATGGCCAGCGCCAGCAGGCGGATCATCATGCGTTCGTCGGTCTCGCTCGGGTGGCGAGCCAGCGTCAGCGCATGGTCTTCGTAGCAGCTGTGGTCAATGTCGGCGATCGACAGATTCGCCTTGTAGATGGTGGACTTGAGGGCCATAGGATGTGGCCGATCAGACGCGGCGTGCCAGCTCGGCCGCCTTGCCCACGTAGGTGGCAGGCGTCATGGCCAGCAGGCGGTCCTTGTCGGCCTGCGGGATCTCCAGGCTCTGGATCAGCTGGTGCAGGTCGGCCGCAGTGACGGTTTTGCCACGCGTGACTTCCTTGAGCTTTTCGTAGGCCCCTTGCACACCATAACGGCGCATCACGGTCTGGATCGGCTCGGCCAGCACTTCCCAGGACGAATCCAGGTCAGTGGCCAGTGCTTCTTCGTTCAGCTCCAACTTGTTCAGGCCGGTCATGAGCGAGGCATAGGCCAGCGCGGTGTAACCCAGGCCCACACCGATGTTGCGCAACACGGTGGAGTCGGTCAGGTCGCGCTGCCAACGGCTGACGGGCAGCTTTTCGCTCAGGTGCTTGAGCACGGCATTGGCCAGGCCCAGGTTGCCCTCGGCGTTTTCAAAGTCGATCGGGTTGACCTTGTGCGGCATGGTGGACGAGCCAATCTCACCCGCCTTGAGCTTTTGCTTGAAGTAACCCAGGCTCACATAGCCCCAGATATCGCGCGCCAGGTCGATCAGGATGGTGTTGGCGCGGGCGGTCGCATCAAACAGCTCGGCCATGTAGTCGTGCGGCTCGATCTGGATGCTGTAGGGTTGGAAAGTCAGGCCCAGACCCCACTCAGAGTTTTGGGTTTCACTCAGCTCTGGCGTTTCCACGACTTTGCGGGCAAAAGCTTCCCAGTCAAAGTCGGGCCAGGCCGACAGGTGGGCGTTGTAGTTGCCCACCGCGCCATTCATCTTGCCCATCAATTTGACGGCGGCAATCTTCTCGCGGCAGCCGTTCAGGCGCACCACCACGTTGGCCAGCTCTTTGCCCACGGTGGTGGGGCTGGCGGTCTGGCCGTGGGTGCGGCTGAGCATGGGCACGTCGGCAAAGGTGTGGGCCATGTCACGCAATTTGGCGATGATGCTGTCCAGGCCGGGCAACATGACTTCGGCACGGGCATGCTTGATCTGCAGGGCGTGGCTGGTGTTGTTGATGTCTTCGCTGGTGCAGGCAAAGTGCACAAACTCGGCGTTCTTTTCCAGCTCAGGGCGGTCCTTGAATTTGGACTTGATCCAGTATTCGACAGCCTTGACGTCGTGGTTGGTGGTCTTCTCGAATTCCTTGATGGCCACGCCATCGGCTTCGGAAAAGTTCTTGACCAAGCCCGTCAGGTAGGCGCGGGCGCCGAGCGAGAGCGGTTTGAATTCGTCAAAACCAGCATCCGACAAGGCGATGAACCACGCGATTTCGACCTGCACACGGCGGTGCATGTAACCCAGCTCACTCACCAGGGGGCGCAGGGCATTGAGTTTGCTGGCGTAACGGCCATCCAGCGGCGAGAGGGCGGAAATAGGGGCAAAGTTCATGCCCCCGATTGTAGAGGGCTCGGGTTTTCCCTGATCGGCGGACCCTGGCCATCGGCTTCCTTCGCTTGCAGAAGGCTTCCCCTAAAATGGGCCACTGTTGTTTTTTGCAGTTCCCTCATGAAACTCATCGGTTCACTCACCAGCCCCTATGTCTGCAAGGTGCGCATCGTCCTCGCAGAGAAAAAGCTGGACTACGCCTTTGTCACCGAAGATGTCTGGTCAGCCGACACCCGCATCACCGAGTCGAACCCGCTGGGCAAAGTGCCCTGCCTGATCATGGAGGGCCACGAAGCTGTTTTTGACTCCCGTGTGATCGTGGAATACCTGGATACCCTCTCGCCTGTCGGCAAGCTGATTCCGGTTTCCGGGCGCGAACGCGCCGCCGTCAAGACCTGGGAAGCCCTGGCCGACGGCCTGATGGATGCGGCCTTGCTGGCCCGCATGGAATCCATCTGGGCGGGACGC
>Ga0228703_1000887_pt1 | contig 19475 bp, 20 predicted proteins | sample McNCre217_Aug_MG_3_FD_178020 | JGI IMG/M metagenome (GOLD analysis project Ga0228703, IMG submission 178020) | Freshwater microbial communities from McNutts Creek, Athens, Georgia, United States - 29-17_Aug_MG | ecosystem: Environmental > Aquatic > Freshwater > Creek | place: USA: Georgia... | reverse complement strand
TTGGATGAGATTTCGGAATACATGGGCAAAGACCCGATTGCATTCCGTTTGGAATTATTGCAACGTGCGAAAGACAATCCAGTAGGGAAAACCAACGATTACGATGCGAGCCGTTACATGGGCGTGTTGGAATTAGTTCGCGATAAATCGGGCTGGGGTAAACCGGAAAATGCGGGTAAAAAGCGCGGCGTTTCGGCGTATTTCTGCCACAATTCCTATGCAGCACAGGTCATTGATTTGCAGGTGAAGGGCGATCAAGTGACGGTCGACCAAGTAACTACAGCCTTGGATTGCGGTGTTGTCGTGAATCCTGAGGGAGCGAAAAACATGGCCGAAGGTGCAGCGATCGACGGGATTGGCAATGCCTTGTTTGGTCAGTTGACATTAACGGATGGTAAGACGGATCAAAAGAATTTCGATACCTACCGCATGATTCGCCACAATGAGGCACCGAAGAAAATCGATGTGCATTTTGTGAAGAATGAGATCGATCCTACGGGTCTTGGCGAGCCGCCATTTCCTCCGGTTTTTGCTGCGGTGGCGAATGCGCTGTACAAGGCGACGGGGAAACGTTTTTACCAACAACCCTTTCAACCTCAGTTAAAAGCATAAATGGAATTTGTTACGTTAAATAATGGGGTGAAGATGCCCATCTTGGGCTTTGGTGTGTTTCAAATTCCAGATCCTGCCGCGTGCGAGCAGGCTGTTTTAGATGCGATTTCGGTGGGGTATCGGTCCATTGATACCGCCGCTTCTTATGGAAATGAGGAGTCGGTGGGTCGGGCGATTGCGGCTTCCGGCGTGGATCGCAAGGAGCTGTTTATTACCACCAAATTGTGGATTCAGAGCCAAGGCTACGAGGGAACTTTGCAGGCATTTGAGCAATCGATGCAGAAATTAGGCCTGGATTACTTGGACCTTTATTTGATTCATCAGCCCTATGGCGATGTGTTTGGCGAGTGGCGCGCGATGGAAAAATTGTATAAGGAAGGTCGCATCAAGGCTATTGGGATTAGCAATTTCCAGCCGGATCGCGTCATGGATTTGATGGTTCATACGGAGATTGTGCCGGCGGTGAATCAGCTGGAGACGCATCCTTTTCAACAGCAAATCGCGAATCAAGCCTTTATGCAAGAGAACAACATTCAGATCGAATGCTGGGCCCCTTTTGCGGAAGGGAAGAATGGGATGTTTACCAATGAACTGTTAGGTGCTATCGCGGCAAAACATAACAAATCCATTGCACAGGTCATCTTGCGCTGGTTGGTTCAACGGGACATCGTGACGATACCTAAAACGGTGAGTCGGGAACGAATGGTGGAGAATTTTAACATCTTCGACTTTCAATTAAGCGAGGCCGAAATGGCACAAATCCAAACACTCGATACGCAGACATCTAGCTTTTTCGATCACCGAGATCCGGTGATGGTGAAATGGCTAGGGGAGCGTAAATTATAAATTATCTGAAAAGGGCTGCCGGTAATGTCTTTTGCCGGTGGCCTGATACAGGGCATTCGCTAATGCGCCAAAAACCGGTGGATAGGCCGGTTCGCCCATACCGGTGGGATCGATTTCGTTCTTCACAAAATGTACCTCAATTTTCTTGGGAGCCTCGTGATGACGAATCATCCGATACGTATCAAAGTTGGAGCTCTGCGGCACCCCTTTCTCAATCGTCATTTTGCCAAACATCGCCGCTCCAATTCCATCCACAATGCCTCCTTCTGATAGGTTTTTAGCTCCATCGGGGTTGATGACAATGCCACAATCGATCGCACAAACCACATTTTGAACGACGGGAGCTCCATCTTTCATCTCCAAATCGAGTACGTGAGCCGCATAGGAATCGTGGCAGAAATAAGCCGAAACCCCACGTTTTTTGCCCGCATTTTCGGGTTTACCCCAGCCGGATTTATCACGTACTAATCGCAATACTTCCGCATAGCGTTCCGGTTCGTATTCGTTGTTTTTGCCCACAGGATTATCTTTTGCTCGCTGCAATAATTCCAAACGAAAAGCAATGGGATCTTTGCCCGCAAATTCAGCTAATTCATCCATAAAGGATTGCTCTGCCGCGGCCATGAAATTGGATCGTGGTGCGCGGAATGAGCCTACGGTAATGTTGCTGTCAATCGTCCAATCTTCCGCCAAATAATTGTCGACCGCCCCAGCTGGGAAGCGGTTGGGGTATAAAGGCGATTCAGGGATACCTCCCGCTTTGACGTGAAAACCAATCACTTGATTATTCGCATCTAACGCCGCGCGGTAGGTTGCCGTATAGGTAGAGCGGTAAATGCCCGCGGTCATGTCGTCCTCGCGGGAGTAGATGAGTTTGATGGGCGCTTGAACTTGTTGGGAAATCAAGGCAGCCTCGACCAACCAGTGGGAATACGATCGCCGACCGAATCCGCCGCCTAAGCGCGTCATTTTAATGTCAATATTTTCGAGTGGAATTCCGATGCGTGCGGAAAGCGTTTGTTCGCTGAATTCTGGTTTTTGTAAGGGTCCAGCTAAACTCGCTTTATCCTTCGTCACGTGGGCGAAAAAGTTCATCGGCTCCATGCAATTATGTGCCAAATAAGGCCCATAATACGTTTTTTCTAAGACCTTAGCGGCATTTTTAAAGGCAGCTTCGATGTCGCCATCCTTGCGTCTAACCGTTCCTGGAACTTCTTTTTTCGCGGCCATTTGCGCCTCATGTACGGAGGTGCTTTCGAGCCCAGCGGGGACATTTTCGGTGATTTTCCGACCGAGCATGTCGCGTTTTTGGGTATAAGATGCAAAAGGTGTCCATTCCACTTGTAAGACTTTTTTAGCTTGCATCACTTCCCAGGTGCTGCGTCCCACGATTGCGACTACTTCCGGGAAAGTGGTCGTATCGAAGAAGGTTTTCTCGTAGCCTTCGTTGTAAAGTTTGATGGGGAAAACCGCTTTGATGCCAGGCATTTTTAAGGCTTTGGTCGCATCAAACGAAGCTAATTTCATGCCAAAAGCGGGTGGGTGCGCCACCATCGCGAACAACATTCCTGGCACGCGGGTATCGATTCCGTAAAGCGGTTGGCCCGTCACGATCTTTCGTATGTCGACCTGTTGTTTGGAATGGCCGATGATCTGGAATTCCTTCACCGACTTCAATGGAATATTCGTAGGTACGGGAATCGTCGCAGCAAACGCTGCCATTTGGCCATAAGTAGCGGTTTTTCCAGAAGCGGTGTGGGTTAGAACACCTGCTTTGGTACTAATTTCTGCCACAGGAACTTGCCATTGTTGGGCCGCAGCCTCCTTAAGCATTTGTCGGGCCGTAGCCCCCGCCATCCGTAAAGGTTTCCAGCCTTGGTGAATCGCTTGACTTCCGCCGATGAACTGGCGGGTAAAATGTTTGGTATCTAAATCGGCCTGAATAACCTCTACTTGTTTCCAATCTACATCCAATTCCTCTGCCACGATCATGGGCATTGAAGTCTTCACACCTTGTCCGCCTTCGGGATTGGGGGACATGATTTGGATGCGATTATCGGCTAAAATCTTGACAAAGCCATTGAGCTCGATGGGCTGCGTGCCCGGTGCTGTATGCGCATTTGCTTGAGACAAAAAGGAGAAACTTAGTAAAAATCCTCCGCCGCTGAGGGCTGAGGCTTTAAGGAAGTCTCTTCGGTTTAGGTTCGATGGCTTTTTCATGGTGTCAAGGTCCTGGCTAATCGAAAATAAAGATAAGCGAATTATCTATTTTTTCAATTCCGATGCCTTTTCCATGACATTCAAGCGCGCTTCGTTCGGTTCTTTTTTCGCATTTGCATTACCGTCTGATTGGAACTCTAGGATTTCGTTTTTCTTATTTTCTGGCCAAAGAGGTAAATTTTCACCGTTCGGATTACCCGTCTTGGCGAAGTTGGCCCAATAGCTATGCATCAAATTTGCCACTGCTAGGTCTTTGCTCGCCACAGGTGAACCATCGCGATTGCGTAGGGTATTGAAAGCATAAGCGATTTCGGATGCATGTGCCGCTCCAAAACGCATGCGCTGTTTGTTGGCTTCCGACACATACGAAAATAGGTAAACATAGGCAGGTATTTTTTTGCTTTCAAAGGCGCGTGCGGTGAATCTTGCGGGTTCTGCCCACACTTTGTCGGTGTTGATAAAGCTTAACATTTTGGCAAACTCTGTGCTACCGTCCGGGTCGTACGCATTTTTCAATTCATCTTGCAACGGATTAAATTTCGTGTACAATTCTTCTTTGGACGTTGCGTTGACAAACCCTTGTGGAACTTCAGCGCTATTTGATCCGATGATGATGGGAACGAGATTTTGTCGACCGGCTTTGTAAGCACTCTCCGCCGTTTCCACCACTAATTTTCCATCCAAGATAGGTCCAGAATAGATGGGTGTTCCATTCACATTTTCTTCACCACCATCAACGATTTCTTCCGCCGGAAGCGCGCGAAGTTTAGCTAAGGCTTGCGCATCATCACCTTCGATGTCATGTTTTTTGGCAAAGTTCAATCCGATTTGTTCAGCGGAAATCGGGTAATGAATGTCGCCATTTTTGTTGATCGGTCGGCCGGTCAACACGCCATCGCGTCCACCGCCTGATTCCACAATGGCTTTATGAAAAAGGTCTTTGGCAGCTGGAATTGTCAACAAAGATTGTACGGAAACGCCGCCAGCAGATTCACCAAAAATCGTGACGTTTTTCGGGTCACCGCCAAAGGCCGCGATATTCTTTTGGATCCATTGCAAAGCCGCGATTTGATCCATGTAGGCGTAATTTCCTTTGGGTTCGTTCGGGTATTCATTGCTCAATGCCGGATGTGCGAAAAAGCCTAGTCGGCCTAAACGGTAGTTAATCGTTACGAGCATCACGCCTTGTTTGGCAAAAGAATTTCCGAAATTCTCGGGATTAGCTCCGCTACCAAAAACGAAGGCTCCACCGTGAATCCAGACCATGACAGGAAGTTTCGCATGGCTGATTGCGGGTTTCCAAATGTTGAGTGCGAGGCAATCCTCGGAGGCATTAGGAGATATTTTAGTTCGGCCTGCTGCCGAAAAACCGGCTTGTCCACAGTCTTTGCAGAAGGTGCTGGCATCTTTTTCGCCCGTCCAAGATTGAACAGGTTGTGGCGCTCTCCAACGAAATTCGCCAATGGGTGCTGCCGCATAGGGAATGCCTTTAAAGATGGCCACGTCGTTTTCAATTGTTCCGCGGACTACGCCAGATGCGGTTTGAACGCGAGGCGCATTTTCTTGTGCGAAGGTAGGTAGGGTAAACAGGAGGCAGAGGCCTAAAAGGATTTTTTTCATTACGATTGGTTAAATACAACTAAAAGTAGCTGATGTAAGCTTCGTAATGAGCATACATTTTACGGATGTTTCTACCAAAATTACTGATGTTAGCCGGGCAATCTTGCAAATTCCTAAATCTCTATGTCTTCCGGCTTGATGTGTTGGATTTTGCCGTCACGGAAAACGACGAGTGGGGTGCCCTTATCCATTTTCAACTTTTTTAATCGGACAGGGATTTTGGTCACTGCATCGATGATGCGTTCAAACTCCTCTTTTTTCTGTCCTATCGACTTTGCGTTAATTGTTGCCATTTGGATGCATCGGTTATGATGATAGATTGATTTAGGAATTTGTGTGCTATGGGTATTGGTATCGATTCAGTGGAATCAAATATCAGGAAATTGTCTACGATGGGCAAGTATATTTGGAATAAATTCGTAATTCCGGCCTTGTGTCTTCTTATGATGGTGTTTGTTGGGATATGATGCCCTCCTTCTTTGACTCGAATGGAGACTCTTTGTATGGCGAGTTCAACGGAGTTTAGCCAAAGGAATATGAGTGTTATTTCATAGCCTAGTTCTTTTGCCTGTGTAATGATTCCCATATAGGATTTAGCTGAAAGTGTTGTTTCAAAAGTAAATGATTCACCTGCTTGAAGATGTTCTTGAATTTGCGCTAGCATAATTCTCCCAGCTTGAATCGCGACGGATTCTGGATGGAATGGAGACATTTGAAATGCAATTTCGTCTGCATTTACGAAGATTTGGCAATTGATTACATTCGGAATCAATTCTTTGGATGCCGTTGTTTTTCCTGCCCCATTACACCCCGCCAAAATATACAATCGCTTGCTCATGGCATAAATCTACGCCTGAATGAGCTTCGTTGTTATTCGATTTTGTGGATTATCAATTTGTTCAAATTCTATTTTCTAACATAGGTCTCAGTCGTCTGTTTTCCGTCGCCATCGGTGAAAATGAATGTATAATTGTTGTTGACCCAACTGTATTTGACGGTGCACTTTTTGGTATTTAAGGTGTACGTTAATATATAAGACGTTGGAGAAAGCGTCTCAAAACCTGTGATACTAGCACCTTTCAAGGCTGTCAAGGCAGGTCGAACGACGTTCGTAAATGCTTGAGGCAATATTTGATTTTCGGGGGCAGGTGTAGTAGGGTCGGTTGTCACTTTCCCGCGCATGGAACCAATAACATAAGGGTAATCCGTTGTCCCATGGTAATGATATACGCCGTTTGTTCCCTCGTGTCCATGATTGGCATCTAGGGTTTTCATGGCACTCCCATCAGGTTCTTTGGTCCCATAAACGGCAAATCCATCCAAGGCAAATGCAATCGGTTTGAGTCCAGAGCTATTGCTTAAATGTAAAGGTGCTGCGTGGTAGTGGTAATCATCCGCCCGACCACAATGTCCGCCCCATTGGTCCAATTCCCCTATCGCATAGGAGTCTTCTCCCCGATTGTTCAGCGCGTTAAAAATAGGAATTCCATTTACTGCCAAAGCGACTGCGCCCTTCATAAAATTGGATTTCGTGCTCAAAGGTGAGGCTTCATAAACAGGCTTCAAAGGTATCGACCAATGGTTTGTTCCTGAATAGGGTTGTGGGATGGGAACTTGTTGTTGCCAACTCGTTATCCCAACCATCATGTTGTGCTCCGGCATGCCATTTGAATTCACATAATAATACGTGTCATCGTAGTTGGTGGAAATCGTTTTCTTATAGGGGTTAAATGCGGAATCCAAGAAGCTGATATTCGTTTTGGCAGGTGTGGATACACTTGGCACTGAGGGAGTAATGGCTGTTTCCGTTTTACAAGCCCAAATGAGCAAGCAAACATAAGCGATCCCAGCAGGAACAGTAATGAGACTTTTTGTGCTTTTTCGAAGAAGCCTAACGCATCCTAATCCCAAAAGAAATAGCGCAATCCATTGGGGTAGCATAAAGGGATTGTTCTGTGGAACTTCTGGACTAAACGGAATCTCATTTTCATGTATTTTCTGATAACGCGCAATCTTAATTTTAGCTATTTTTTGGTCATTCCCTAGAAGCATTTGGAGCGAAATACGGAGCTTTTCTCCCCGACTTTTTTCCAAGATAATCGCTTGATCATCCCCATAAGAAAAATTCCCCTGAATCGTTTGGCCATTCGTTAAGTGCCAAACTTTCATTAAGTCCCCTATTGAAATATGGCCTCCAGCGTGACCATGGAGTGCAAAGGGGGCAACCAACAGGCATAAAATGATCAATTTTTTCATGCGATTAAGGTCTTGTGTAGGAAACTGAAAGAACCGATTTGGCTAGGGTTTTCGTGGATATTGCGTCTAATAATACATCCATAGTGATCTTGTTTGCAGCTGCAGTGATGCTAGGCTGTTCTGAAAGCGCATACACCGTGATGACATAAATTTTTGCTCCTGGACCTTGTGAACAGGGTGGTGTGTAGCTGTTTTTCCCATTTACGGTATTGATTCCCCAATTGCCTATGTTGGTCGTATTCTCCGGGAAATTAATAACATCGGGACTAATGTTGTATACACACATGTAGACATGCTTATCGCCCGTGGGTGGGATGTGGTGCATCGTAATCGCATACCCTTTTGTCCCCGCTGGGGGATTTTTCCAGGCTAGTGCTGGCGAAATACTAGCCCCATCACAAGTATATTTCTGCGGAAATTCTCCGCCATTTGAAAACGTGGAGCTGTAGGCTTCGAATGTTGACGGCTGCGTAGGTGTAACAGCTTCGTCTTTCTTGCAAGCTGTCAGCGTTAGAAAACAAAGTATAACAAAGGTCCATTTCATAATTATTCTGCTAATATGATTTTACCCGACTTTGTGGGTGTATTCTCACCAGTAAATTCGTAAAAATAGACACCAGGTGGCAAATGCACATTTTGCTCATTTGTTCCATCCCAAATCACTTGAAATGTTCCGTCATTTACCGGGTTATTACTTAATAATTGTTTGACCCGTTGACCTGCCAAATTATAGATGGCTAGATTAATCGAATCGGGTTTCTTTAAGGTAAAGGAAATCGTTGTTCGTTGTTGGACGGGATTGGGATAGACCATCTCATCCACATAATTAGCATTCCATAACACGAGATTGGAAGGCTTATCGTCGTAACAATTTTTGCTTCCAATGAAATAGGTTGTGGATACATCTCGATTTTTTCGTGTTGCCGTTTCATTCTTAGCTAGATAGGCTCTGACATAATCTACTTTTACACCATCGCTATTGACATTAACGCGCAAGTGGCCCGTATTGGGATAGATTTCACCTTTGACATAGCCATATTCTGTGGCTTGATTGGCGGTAGCAAATATGGGATGACTCGGTTGTGGGGTTTCTTGGTAGACTAAGCAGTCTTTATCTTGTTTGGCATAAAAATGATCATGCCCATGGAAGAAAATGGTAACCCGATTTTCGGTAAATAAATCTTTGATCGGTTTATACCACCCGGGCCTGTTGGCCGCAAATCCATCAGAACCATCTTTATTTTTTCCTCCCCATTCGTATAAATCTGCAAACTCTATTCCTCCACGTCCGTTGGGGTCCCCACCAATCAACTGATGTGCAAAAACAAATTTGAATTTGGCTTTACTTTTTTCCAAACTCGCGCGCAACCAATCATATTGTGCCTTTCCCAAGGTCCACCGCCAACCGGTATTGGCATCGGGTTTTGTGGTGGTATACCAATAGGGATCTAGGATAATGAATTGTGCATCCCCCCAAGTAAATTCATAATAGTTTTCCCGCAAGCCCACATAGGGATGTTTGGTTTGATCCCCTGTGTAAAAATCATTGGGCGACGGGTTCATGAAATATTTCTTTCGATCCAAGGTTCCCCAAACGGCAATGTTGTTTTCGTTATTTGTAAGGTTCCAACCGGCCTCTCCCTCATGATTTCCCATGGAAATGTAGATGGGAACCGAGTGACTGATGGTTTCATAATAATCTCGAAAAAGCTTACTACGATAGGTAATGGTATCCCGCGGCACGACACCCGCAGCATTTTTTAGCTTGTCAGTCATTAGGATATCACCCAGGTCGATCATGAAATCTGGCTTGTCGGCCAACTGGTTTTTCAGGCACAGTCGGAACAAAGCGGAGTCGCTTTGTTCATCTAAATGTGGGTCAGATTGTACCACAAAGGAAAAGCCGTTGTTGGGGGATTTTTGGGTTTGGAATGTAAATTCAGGCCGGTAAGTTGTGCTTGAACTTGCGGGAACCCGATATTGTAGTCGATAAAAGTAAGTTGAATTTGGGCTTAAATTATCGATTAGAATTTCGCCAGGTTCGGAAGCTTTGACTAATTGCCAATTCGTTTGGGCGGTATATTTTCCAGAGGATATTCCGTATTGCGCACTGATTTCAACGTCGGCAGAAAAAAATACTTTTACACTCACAGATTTTTGAGTGGGCTTTCCCAAAAACTCTTTAAACAACATGCGCTGCCCATAAGCCATGCTTTGTAATCCTATGAAAAGTAAAAGAAAGTAGCGGTTCATGTTAATGCTTGATGAGAATTTTTTGATGGCTCATTTCTTGGTCTATTTCAGCGGTTAAAACATAGGTTCCTTCGGGAAGATTTTTCACCAGGAGTTGCGGCGATTCACTCGTAAGTACACGCGCGCCCAGTTGATTATACAAACTAAATGATGCCCTTTGGAAAGGTCTATTTACCTGAATCTCGATGATGTCGTTCGCTGGGTTGGGCTTGATGCTTAGCCATTCTTTCGGCTCTTGTTGGTTTGCTAAAACGACATTGGGCACATTGGGTGTTTCCTTTCCTAGTGTGTAGGTAAAGCCGATTTCTTGGTTTTGGCGAACACCTGCTTTTACATCTGCAGGCAAGTAGGCACGAACAAAATCCACTTTGACGGATTCGGGATTTACGGCGACACGGATATGCCCTGTCCCGCGCAATTGGTTTGCCGTATAGGCGTCGGCATTTGCTAGCATACCGATTTCATAAGTCGAATCGCTGGGCATGGGGACTTCTTGGTAGGCAATACCGTCTAATTCTTCTTTGGCAAATAGGTGGTCATGTCCTTGGAAAAATATACTGACACCCGTGTCTTTAAAGACTTGGTGAATGGGTTTACCCCATCCGGGTCTATTTTTATCAAATGAATAGGTTTTTCCATCGCCTTCATAGCCGCCCCATTCATATAATTTAGCATTCGTAATTGCTCCGCGGTCTTGTCCTCGGATATGGTGAGCAAAAACGAATTTGTATTTTGCCTTACTGCTTTCGAGTGTGGACCTCATCCAATCGTATTGTTTTTTTCCGAGGGTCCAATCCCAGGTTTTAGGCTTTTCAGATGATCCATCAACCGATTGGTAGCGGTAAGCATCTAACACAACAAATAGCGCATCCCCCCAGGTCCAGGCATAGTAATTTTCGGGATTGCCGACGCCATAATCTTCCACTTCTGAATTGCCAGAATAGAAGGTGTTAGGACTCGGGTTTGGATAATAATATTTTCGCCAAAGTGTCGCTTGAATGGTTAGGTTATTGGGCGGGCCTTGTTTGATGTAATAATTATTTTCTCCTTCATGGTTTCCCATGCAAAAATAGAAAGGAACAGAATGGCTAATATTTGCCAGAAAAGGACGGTAGTTGGCATGCAAGGTTTTTAGTTCCGCGGAAGTAATGGTCGTAGCATTATGATCATCCCCAAAAGTGTCTCCGAGTGAAAGCATAAAATCCGGTTTGTCTTTCAATTGATTTTCTAGGCAGATGCGGTACATATTGTCGACACCTTTTTTGTCGTACAAATGCTCGTCGGCCTCCACCGTAAATACAAAACTGGAACCGGGATCTCGAGCCGTTATAAAAGAATATTCGGGGCTTGGAGAAAAGCTTGTTCCGCCTTTGATTCGATATTGGAGTCGGTAGAAATAACGGGTATTTTTGCTGAGGCCCTCTAGGTCAAATTCCTTGGGTATGTTGGCACTTTCAGTTAGTATGGATGTCTTATTGAGGTAGTTGCCAGATTGGATTCCGTATTCAACTTGATACTCGATATTCTGGTCAAACAGAACACTTAGGGTGATTGATTTATCTGTAGGCCTCCCTAAAATAACCGAATATTTCTGGGCATTCGCTAGCAATGAAACGCCAAGAAGGAGGAAGGCTATCCAAGTAAGTTTCATAGATTGAGTTTTGAGTTGTGTAATATGAGAAATAAATAGGTGTTTGTTCATGGGGAATCGATGAGTTGAAATATTGAGTCGATGAGCGGAAGATGTTAAAGGTCAAGTTTCATCAACACATCCCGCTGCGCATCATCACCTAATTGAAAGATATGTTCCCCAAATTCCAAAAATCCCTGCTTCTGATAAAATCGAATCGCCCGCGGATTTTCTTCCCAAACCCCTAGCCAGATATACGGTGCCTTGCGTGCTTTTGCGATGGCTAAAGCTTGTTGGTAAAGTAATGCGCCTACCTGTGTTCCGTGGTATTGCTGAAGCACATAAATGCGCTCGATTTCCAGGGCATGGGGGTCCTGCTTTTCGCTTTGCGCATCACCCCAATTCACTTTTAAATAGCCTATCACTTCCTCTTTTTGAAGGGCAAAGTAAAACTGGGAATTTTCGTTTCGAAGCTCCGCTCCGAGTTTATCCACAGAAAACCCCTCTTCCAGATAAGCTGCTAAATTTTCCGCTGAATTGCTATCCGCAAAAGTTTCTACAAAGGTTTTTCGGCCGATGGCTTGTAAGGCAGCGAGGTCTAAACGGAAGGCTGGTCGTATTATCACATTCATGGGTTTCAAAGATAGCGAGCTTGCCGTTTAAATAATAATCCGTTTTTGATTTCAAATATTTTTCCAAATTGCATGCATGACAGCATCACGAAAAACTTCTTTGACCGCGGGTATCCTATACCTGTTGACCTTTATTTCCATCCCAACCTTGTCGCTTTACCACGAAATTCACCAGCCGAATTTTATCACTAGCTCGGCGCCGTCTAGCGATGTGGTGCTTGGGGGAATTTTGGAATTGTTGATGGCTTTGGCCTGCATTGGGACGGCGCTTGTTTTTTATCCGGTCTTGAAGAAGCAAAACGAAAGCTTGGCTTTGGGTTTTGTAGCCGCTCGGATTTTAGAGGCGACACTGATTTTTGCCGGAGTAGCGAGTTTGCTAACAGTGTTAAGTCTTCGTAATTTAGGCAGCGAGTCGCAGGTTTTGGCTCGAGGACTCGTGATGCTCTACGACCGCTTGTTTTTAATTAGCCAAAGTTTCATTCCCGCTGTAAATGGTTTACTCTTAGGTACCTTGTTATATCAAACACGTTTGGTTCCCCGAATTTTACCGATCATCGGGATGGTTGGAGCTTTTACGTTGGCGGCTGGAGATGTGGCCGTTTTGTATGGAGTATTTGATCAGCGCGCGCCCATTGCGGGATTATCCGCGGTTCCCATTGCCCTTTGGGAGTTTTCGTTGGGGCTTTATTTGACGTTCAAAGGATTTAAAGAAAATGACCTAATTTTGGACTAATGAAAATCGCAATCTACCAAGTTGACGCCTTCACGAACCAACGTTTCAAAGGCAATCCCGCTGCGGTTTGTCCTTTAGACATTTGGCTTTCTGATACCGTGATGCAGCACATCGCCGCGGAGAATAATTTAGCCGAAACGGCTTTTATTGTCCCTGCGGGTGATTGTTATGTAATTCGTTGGTTCACCCCCACGGTCGAAGTGGATTTGTGCGGACACGCAACCTTAGCGAGTGCCTATGTTTTGTTTCATGAATTGGGATTTGCGGGTGACCAAATCAATTTCCATTCTCCGCGTAGCGGACCCTTAACTGTATCAAAAAACGGTTCTGTTTTAGCCTTGAATTTTCCGGTTGATATGTTATCGGAATTAGCCATAAATCCTGAGTTTTCGATTGGACTATCTCAAGCGCCTTGCAAGGTTTTCAGAGGTAAAACGGACTATCTTTTTGTCTATGATTCGGAAACAGAAATTCGCGCCCTCCAACCGGATTTTGAGGCCTTGAAAATCCATCCCGTTCGTGGCATCATTGTGACGGCACCCGGCGAAACAACGGATTTTGTCTCTCGTTTTTTTGGCCCTGCTTGTGGTGTGAATGAAGATCCGGTGACGGGTTCGGCGCATACGACGTTGACACCTTATTGGGCTTCCGTATTGGGGAAGACTGAATTAACGGCCCGCCAATTATCCCAAAGAACGGGTGACTTAACTTGCAAATTGCTGGGAGATCGCGTAGAGATTGCGGGGGAGGCCGTGTTGTATTTGCGAGGGGAAATAGAAGTGTAATATGCTAATTATAAGCATATTGGATTTTAATACTGAAATTAAATTGTAATTTTGTCTGGCAATAATTCTTCAATGATGGAAAACTTTTCAAATACTGAAAAACGAGTTGTTTTTTTTCAAAAGCAATTGGAGAAAGCCATGCCTGCGGTTAGACAACAAATTAAGGTCTACGAGTCACATGTTAAATCGGGTAGTACAAATAAATCCCCTAAAGTAGCACCTCAATTCAATAATGCATAAACCACGATTGTTGGTGATTGCGGGGTGTAGGCTCTGGTAAATCTTCGTTCTCCAAGTACCTGGTTCCCTCGTCAAATACGATTCCTTTCGATTATGATTCCCACTTCTTAAGCCATTATAGGGCCTTAATTGAAATTGATATTAAGGAACAAATGGCACATAATTTGGCGTCATCGGATTTAAAAGATGAGATTGAAGAAGCGTGGAAAATTGGGAAAGATTTCGCTTTTGAAACGAATTTTGATAGCGACCCCATGTATTGGCCTAATCAATTTAAAGCTAAAGGATATGACCTTTTTCTGATATTTCTTTGCTTGGATTCGATTGAGTTAGGAATAAACGTGTTTTAATTAGGGTGGAAAATGGAGGACATTTTGTGCCTAAATATGAAGTTGAGCGGAGATATTATGCAGGATTTGAAAACTTGAATAAGAATTATGCTCAGTTTGATTTTATCGATATATTTGAAGGTTCTGCTCATGCAAGAATCCCTGAGCACATGGCAACAGTTGAAAATGGCAAAGTGGTCTTTTCTAATTTGGATCGTTATCCATACCTAAAAAACCTACTTCCTGAGTTAATCTCCCGCTAAGTAGCTCATTTAATTGGCTTTTTTGATCGGAGGAAATAACACTTAAAGATGAAAAATAGTAATCAAGCTAAGTTGGGTGGAATGCTGGGAACAAAAACAAAACGTGTGTCAGATTTGTCCAACAAGTCGAATATAATCCCCCAAAGCCCTTTTAAAAGTAATTTGGTAAAAACAGCAAATAAACGAATTAACAACCCTTATAAATTATAACCATGAAAAAACTATTCACCTTTTTGGCAATCCTTGCCATGGCCAGCAACCTGACTGCTCAAACTCCGAAAGCGAACCTCTTGAAAGACTGGGAGCGCGCACGTGCTTACACGAAAGAATACTTAGACGCAATGCCGGAATCGGGTTATGCCTTAAAGCCTACGAAAGAAATGCGTTCTTTCGCAGGTCAAATGCTCCACCTTTCAGATGCGATTTACATGTTTGTAGGAACGGCAACGGATGTAGCTCCTACGGCAAAGGATTTGGAAAAATCGAATGACGTGGCGAAAGCAAGCGTAACTGAGAAAGTGTTAGCTGCCTATGATTTTGCGATCAACGCGATCAAAAATGTACCGGATGCGAAATTGGCTGAGTCAGTTAAAATGTTTGGTCGTTTCGATATGACAAAAGGCCAAGCGATCGACAAAGCTTTTGAACACCAAACACACCACCGCGGACAAGCAACCGTGTATATCCGTTTGGCTGGCGCGACGCCTCCACAAGAGAAATTGTTCTAGTCTAAACATTTTCCGTTGAAAAGGGTTTGTCTTTCATAGGCAAGCCCTTTTTTTATGCAAGGCGTTAAAAAACAACATTTACCCTCCAAAATCTGTCCCGTTTGTAACCGCCCTTTCGCCTGGCGCAAGAAGTGGGAAAAGAATTGGGAACAAATCATCTATTGTGGTGAAAAGTGTAGACGTAGCAAATAAGTTTTAACTTTGGCATTCACCCAATCGCCTCGAATGCTTCCAACACAACGACATTTGTTTTCCATTCCAGATGAGATTGCCTATTTCAACGGCTCTTATATGGGCCCTCAATTAAATGCTTCACGCGATCGACTTTTAGCAGGAGTTCTATTAAAATCAAGCCCATGGAATTGGTCGGTTGGCCAGTTTTTTGACGAGGCAGAAACTATTCGCGAAATATGTTCTGATTTATTTGGTGGTCATGCAGATAATTACGCGGTGGTTCCTTCCGCTAGTTATGGACTAGCTACGGCTGCCAGAGCGATTGAACCGACCTTACTGAAAGGAGATGAGGTGCTCGTTTTAGCGGAAGATTTTCCGAGTAATATCTTGACTTGGCGGCGGGTTTGTGCTGAAACGGGAGCAAACCTAGTAACCTTGAAAAAAGCACAAGATTCAGATTGGACAAACACGATTTTGACACACATAGGACCCCAAACAAAGGTTTTGTCCATTCCCAGTTGCCATTGGACAAATGGAGCAGCAATTGATTTGGTGAAAATAGGGCAACATTGCGCTGAGTTAGGCATTATTTATGTAGTCGACGCCACTCAAACTTTGGGAGCCATGCCGCATTCGGTGTCAGATATGCAGGTAGATTTCTTGATTTCTGCGGGATATAAATGGTTATTGTGCCCATACGGATTTAGTATTTTGTATGTGCATGCGAAATGGTTCGGTGCGCGCCCGCTCGAGGAAACTTGGTTATCGAGGGAAAACGCGTCGGATTTTGCAGGACTTGTTTCTTATAATGCACAATACCAGATGGGAGCCAGAAAATTTGAAATGGGCCAAAAAGGGATGCCTACCATCTTGCCTGGTGCGATTGCCGCCTTGCAGCAAATTCAGGCTTGGGGAATTGAAAATATCGAAAAATACATCGCCTTACGTAATGCAGAATTAGCCGAATTTTTCAGTGATTTTGGCTTTCTACCTCTGCCTGAATCTCAGCGAGTTTCGCATATTTTGGGGATAAATTTGGGAGAAACAAGCCTTAATTTTGTGGCAGCCTTACAAGAGAAACAGGTTTACATTAGCCAAAGAGGCAATTCCCTTCGTATTGCTCCTCATGTGCATATTACAGATGCTGACGTGGAAAAACTCAAAGGGGCTTTTCGTGGAGCGCTCCGATCTTGAAAACAAAACGCCTTGTAGGTGGTTTTACAGCTATGTCCGTTTCAAAAACACCATTCACACCTGAAGATACCGACCGCATCATCCAAATGGCCTGGGAAGATCGAACGCCTTTTGAGGCGATCGAATTTCAGTTTGGCCTGAAGGAAAAAGAGGTCATCGAATTCATGCGCCAGAATAGCAAGGAGTCGAGTTTCCGTATGTGGCGGAAGCGGATGGCCGGTCGGAATACCAAACACCTGCAAAAACGCGTTGCCCTAGATCCTCGATTCAAATGTACACTGCAACGCAGCATTAGTATGAACAAAATCAGTAAGCGCTAGTGGAATTCCCAACAAAACTTGCCGAGGTATTTCAGCGCATCGATCAATTCGACCCCGAGCATTATGCTCGATCTCGTAATTTTATCACGGGTGGCGTGTCTTATTTATCTCCTTATTTGTCACGAGGATTTATCACAGTTCCCCAAGTCGTGAAGCGATTAAAAGACCGCGGAATCGGTTTGGAACAAGCGGAAAAATTCATTCAAGAATTAGCCTGGCGGGAGTTTTATACGCGGACTTGGTTTCAAAAGGGCGATGCTATTTTCGAAGACATTCGCCACCCACAGGAAGGAATTGAACGCTTTGGGATTCCTCGTGCTGTATTAGAATCAAACACGGGAATCAAGGCCTTGGATACGCATTTGGCCACATTTGCAGAAACTGGATATCTACACAATCACCTGCGCATGTACCTTGCCGCGACGATTTGTAATGTGGCCAAATACCATTGGCTAGAACCTGCCCAGTGGATGTATTATCATTTATTGGACGGAGATTTGGCCAGTAATGCGCTGAGTTGGCAATGGTGCGCCGGTACCTTCAGCAATAAGCTGTATTACGCGAATCAGGAAAATATCAATCGCTATACGGGGATACAGCAAAGGGGCACATTCTTGGATTTCGAATACGAGGATTTGCCTTCGCAATTGGTTCCGGATCATTTACAACGATCGGTGGAAGCATCGCTTCCATTTACCCCGCCGACAACGAAGCCGCTGGAATTAATCGCAGGAATTCCCAGCTTCATTTATACCCATTACACGCTAGATCCGACCTTCCACGAGGGCGAGGAAGGCAACCGGATTTTGGTGTTAGAACCGAGTCATTTTGCCAAACATCCGATGGCCCCTAAGACCATAGAGTTCATCCTGTCGCTTGCCGAAAACATTCCGGGGATTCAAGTTTATTATGGGGAATATTCCGATCTAAAGGTGCACGGCGTTTTCCGAGATCACCCTATCAATGCCCATTTTCAGGGTATTCGTGAGGTGCATCCGAGTTTAGCTCCAGGTCTCCAAGGGGAATTCAATAGCTTCTTTTCGTTTTGGAATAAACTAAGCAAACAATTGCGTTAAAAAGGCTTCCGCTCGGTTAAGGTGTGCGTCTCTTTTTTCCGAAGGCATTTTGTCCCAGGTGCTGATGAGCATGGCCCAACGGGGATTTTTGCGGAAGGTTTCGCGTTGTTTATCCAAGAATCGCCAAAACAATCCATCCCAAATTTCTTGCCACTCGCCCTTCGGATAATCACTCATTTTCAAGATATAATTGGATCCGCAGATGTAGGGTTTGGTGGTCATTAATCCACCATCGCTGAATTGTGACATGCCGTAGATGTTGGGCACCATCACCCAATCATAAGCGTCTATGTATAGTTCCATGAACCATCGATAGACCGCATCTGGTTTAATTTCACACAATAACATAAAATTACCTAGCACCATCAAGCGCTCGATGTGGTGATTATAACCCGTTTGTAAGAGCTTGCGAATCGTTTGGTCGATGGGTTCCACCCCTGTTGTTCCATTGTAAAATGCCGAGGGCATCTCATTCGTAAATCCCCAATAATTCGTGGTGCGCTGTTGGACCCCTATTTTCCGATACAATAATTGGACAAATTCACGCCATCCTACGACTTGACGGATAAATCCCTCCATACTATTTAATGGAGCGGCGGAGGCTGCGACACGTTCGATAACTTGATTCGGGTTCAATAATCCTACATTAATCAGTGGACTCAAAATGCTGTGAAACAAGGTCTTTTCATTTGCTTTGATGGCATCCTCGTAATCCCCGAAAAGCGGAATCCGTTCCTTGATGAATTGGTCCAGCGCATCCTGTGCTTTTGCATGCGTCACGGGATAATAGGCACCTGAAAAGGGGCGTTCTGAAGAACCCGGATTATTAGTGAAGTGGGCAGCGACATAGTCGATGGCCTCAAGGACATAATCATTCGAAACAGCCTCTGGAAAGGGCGCCGGAATGAAGGTGTTTTTCGGAATTTTCTTGCGGTTCTCCGCATCGAAAGTCCATTGGCCGCCCATCGGTTTTCCGTCGGCGTCGAGCAGAATCCCACGATCTTTGCGCTGTTGTGTATAGAAGGCTGTTTGGAAATAAGGTTTTCGAGTGCCGAGTAGTGAGGTGTCCGTATTGAGAAAATTCGGGCTTGCTAATAGGTGAATGTCTCCGGCGCGACGCAGTCGGCGTTCGAGCAGATAATCATTGGGATCGAAAAGAGTAATGGGGCCTGTTATCGACGCGGCTAGTGCTACTTCCGCAGACCGAGAATCATGCGCATCGATGTATTCCACCGTTTTCCCCGCAGCGCGGAGGCGGTCTGTGAAGGCCCGCATGCTGGCCCGATGAAAGATCAGTTTTTGCTTGTGGTAGGCATATTGTTTGAAAAACAAATTCGATTCCACGACATAGAAAATAGCCGCTTCTTGAGTGAGGGTTTCTTCAAATAATTGGTGCGGAAAGATTAGGAATGCGCTCATTTATTCACATGTTTTTCGAGGATTCGCGCCCCCTCTTGTCGGGCCTTTTTCGTTTTCCGCATCGCCCAAACTTGATCCGATGCCGTCTTTCTCGTCACACTTAAATCCACGACGGGAGCGGGATAGTCCACCCCGATTTTAACGC
>Ga0228703_1000886_pt1 | contig 19483 bp, 19 predicted proteins | sample McNCre217_Aug_MG_3_FD_178020 | JGI IMG/M metagenome (GOLD analysis project Ga0228703, IMG submission 178020) | Freshwater microbial communities from McNutts Creek, Athens, Georgia, United States - 29-17_Aug_MG | ecosystem: Environmental > Aquatic > Freshwater > Creek | place: USA: Georgia... | reverse complement strand
GGCCAGGCGGCCGGAAGCAGAATGTCCTTGATGTAGACCAGGCCTTTGGCTCCCAGCACTCGGCCAGCACGAAGGTAGATGGGTGGAATCTGGTCGATGCCGCTGATCAAACCGTTCGCGATGGAGGGCGTCGCGCCCAGAAGAACCACGGCGAAGATGGTTGCATCGGATAACCCAAACCAGATGATGGCGGCGGGCACCCAAGCCACCGATGGCAGCTGCTGCAAACCGGTTAGGAGCGGACGCAGAATGGCCCGCAGCCACTTGTTGAGCCCCAGGGCTACACCGAGTGGTAGGCCGATGGCGAGCGCGATCAGGAAGCCCTCGACGCCCTTGCGCAGCGAGTTACCGGCGGAGGACCAGAGCAGCCCGCTCTGGGCCTGGCGCACTATGGCATCCCAGACCTGAGCGGGGGAGGGCAGCACCCAGCCAGGCACCTTGGTTATGGCGATTGCCGATTGCCAGACGGCGACTAGAACGGCCACCGCCAGCAGTGGCGCCAGCGAATTGAGCACCTTGGCCGAACGCTTTGGCGCATCATGCCCGGCGGTGTCAAGGGCGTCTAGACCTGCCGCCAGTTCACCGATTTCTTGGAAGGTGTGTTCGGTTGCCTTAGCCATGGCGCTTGATCTCCTTGCGCAGTTCCTCGGTGATTTCTAGCGACAGATCGCTCACGATCTTGGATTCGATTCGGCGGGGTTCATCCGACTGAATCTGCCATTCCTTGATGATTCGTCCCGGACGAGACGACATCAGAATTACGCGCTGTGCCAGTCGGACGGCCTCGCGAACGTTGTGGGTAACGAACAGCACGGTCAGGCCGGTCTCTTCCCAGATCTGAACCAGTTCCTCGTGCAGCAGGTCTCTGGTGATGGCATCCAGGGCCGCGAAGGGCTCATCCATCAGCAAGATCTTGCGGCCCTGGGCAAGTGCTCGGGCAATCGCAACTCGCTGTCGCATTCCGCCGGAGAGCTCGTGCGGGCGCTGGTCGTAGGCGTGCGGCAGGTGCACCAGCTCCAGCAGTTGCTGGGCCCGAGCCTTTCGCTCGCCCTTAGGGTAGTTCACCAGCTTCAGTGCCAATTCCACGTTCTTGCCGGCGGTGAGCCAGGGCAGCAGCGCGTGCTCCTGGAACATGAGGGCGGCCTCGGCGCCAAGTTCGATGGTGCCGGCGGACTTGGTCTCGAGGCCGGTAAGGATGTTGAGCAACGTGCTCTTGCCGCAACCGCTTGCACCCACCAGGGCCACAAACTCGCCCGGCTTCAGAGAAAGATTTAGGTCGTCGATGACAGTCGGGCCGCCAGCCGAGTACTTCTTGCTCAGATGTTGAATCTTCAGAATCGGCGAATCAGCCCCTCCGGTTTCGGAGGAGCTGATCGCCGAGGAAACTGCCGAATTGGCTTGGCTAGACATTGATTCCTTGGGTTGCTTATTTGAGGTTTGCCGGCACCTGGATAGGGTTCAGGCTCTTGGCTGCACGCACCGAGTTCAGGATCCCCACGTTGAAGATTCCCTTCAGCGCGTTGTTGGTTGCCCCGGGAAGGAAACCGAGGGCCACCGAATCGGTGAAGTTCTGCTTTACCGATGGGATGATCGGGTCGGAGTTGAAGGTCAAGCCGGTAAAGGCCGCCTGAATAACCGACGGGCTCAGCTTTTTGCCGGTGCTTGCCAACAGCTCTGCCTGGATCTGATCGATCGCGTCGTTCAGCTTGCTCTGGTCGCGCAGGAATGCGGTGGCGTCCTCGTTGGCCTGCAGGAAGCCGCGGACCGAACCCGGGTACTTCTTCTGGAAGTCCTTGGTGGCAACAATCACGGTGGTGGCAAACTTGCGGTTCGGCCAGAGGTCTGCCTCGTCCACGAAGACCTTGGCGCGTGCCTCCTGGATCAGTCGGGTAGCCCAAGGCTCCGGAACCCAGGCCCCATCGAGCTTGCCCTGTTGGAAGAGGGCAAGGGTGTCGGCGTTGGCGATACCGGAGATATTGACCTTGCTCTGGCCATTGCTGAAGAGTTTGTTGTCGCGCAGGTAGCTCTTGAGTGCGATGTCCTGGGTGCCGCCAACGCCCGGGTCCGCGATGTTCTTGCCGGCAAGGGCAGCAATTTCCGCGCTTGTAGGGCTGCCTTCGGTGGCAATCAGGCTTGGCTTCACCACGAACTTGGCTCCACCGTAGGTGGCACCGGAGATGATGTTGAGCAGGTTGCCCTGAGTGGTCACGTATCCGTTGATTGCCGGGCCCGGGCCCACGTATCCGATGTCAAGGGCGCCGCCCTTGAGGGCCTCGATCTCGGCGGTACCAACGGTGAAGTAGGTGAATTCCAGCTTTGCCCCCGGCAGGTACTTCTCGAAGAGCTTCTGCTGGCGGGCCACCAGGGCCGGGGCGTGAGTGAGGTTGCCGAAGTAGCCGATGCGCACTACCTGTGCGGTTGCTGCGGGCGCGGTGGTCGGCTTCTTGTTGGCGGCGAAAGACGATGTCGGAGCCATGACAGCAGCCGCGATAAGGGCGGCGATTCCGGCTCCAACGCTTAGCTTGCGAATTTTCATGGGTTACTCCTTTAGATTATTTCTACTATTTCTACTGATTTAGTAGGAATAGCAAGATTCAGGTTACGTTGCGGGCGGGTGTCGGCGCAAATTCGCTTGCCGTATTGTGTCGCTTTATTTCTACTAACCCGGTGGGATTTGCCGGAATCTCTCGCCCCTGCTTGAATATCGATATGCAGATTTCGGCCAAAGTTGACTACGGTATTCGCGCCCTCCTGGTGCTAGCCGCGGCCTACGACGGCCCGGAGACCCGCCTCATCAAGAGCGAAGAAATTGCCACCGGGCAGGAGATCCCCTTCAAGTTCCTGGAGGCAATCCTCACCGAGATGCGTCACGCCGGCTTTGTCATCAGCCAGCGCGGTGCCGTGGGCGGTTACCGACTGAGTCGCAGCCCAAAATCCATCGCGCTAGCGGACATCATGCGTGTGCTGGACGGCCCACTAGCCGCGGTTCGCGGTCTGCGCCCGGAGGCCGTGAGCTACAAGGGTTCGGCCGAGAACCTGGGCGACGTCTGGTTGGCGGTTCGAGTTGCGCTGCGCCAGGTGTTGGAATCGCTTACCCTCGACGACATCCTCACCGGCGACTACCCGGCTTCGGTAAGCGGCCTACTAAACGACCCGGACGCGGGTGTTTCGCGTCCCATGTTCGTCACCGAATAGGGGTTCGTCACCGAATAGAGCCATGGGGCGCCCGTACCACCCCAAGACACCGGCAAATCCAAATAACAAAACCGCCGAGATTTCTCCCGGCGGTTTCGCATTTAAGTCTCTGACTGGCGGCGACTAGCGCTTCGGCTCGTCTTCCTCGTCCTCGTCGTCTTCATCGTCGGCGTACATGTCCGCCCACTTGTCCTCGTAGTCTGGCTCGCCGTTTCCGGCTCCCTCGTGACCCAGCTCGCGCTGCAAGGCATCCAGATCGGTGTCTGGACTAAAGTACTTTAGCTCGCGAGCAACCTTGGTGTGCTTCGCTTTTTGACGGCCACGGCCCATGCCTACGACCCCATCTTTTTGTTATGTCCGCGTAATGGCGCGGAACGCCAAGAAATCCTTGGGTTATTTTAGCAGAGCGGCGCCCAAAACGATTCCGAGAATTGCACAGGCAACGGGTAGCACCAGGTTGAGCAGCAGGTTGTAGGTGCCCAGGCGGTTGTCTCCCTGACGGTAGTAGTGCACGGTCTGTGCGGCCCAACTGCTGAAGGTGCTTAGTCCACCAGCCACACCCAGCGACAGCATCGGAACCGCAAAAATCAGAAATTCGACGCCACCGGCCATGGCGGTCTGCATAGCGAAGGTGAAGCCAACCAGCGCCGATGCCACCGAGTTGCCCGTGAGGATTCCCCAGGGCAGCTTTCCGTGCCAATGCGAGAGCGCCAGACGCGCCATGGATCCGAGGCCGCCGGCGACGATGGTGCCAAGCACCATGAGCCCGTATCCGAAGGGTCCGTTGAGGTTAAACACTCGGCCACGCTCCCTTGCCCAACTTGAAGCCAAGCGCGTAGGCGAAGAGGCCGGCCACAAACTGGACCAAAATGTAGACCAGCCCGGCCATCACGCCGAAGTTCCCCACCATCAGCACGAAGGCCATCGCGAGTCCGCTCATGGTTGTGAAACCGCCGGCAAATCCGGCACCCCAGAACCACTTTTTGCCCGCGGAAACAAACCGTGGCGTCTCCGGATGCTGCGATTTGCCGTTGACCCAACCCAGGAAGCCGGCACCAAGCAGGTTCACCACGAACAGCGAGGCCGCATTGTTCAGGAAGAACTGAACGCTCATGCGGGCAAGGGTGCCCAAAGCGCCGCCTGCGAACGCGAGCCCGTAGGCTCTGGCCGGTGGATTCAGAGCCACGTGGTTACTCTTCGTGCTCGTCCGGATTGCGAGTGGTCTGGAAGCGCGAGACGATGTTACGTCCACGTTCGTGACGGCGACGAGCCGGACGAACCGCTTCACCGCGGCGGGCGTCACCCGGCAGCGGCCGGCGCTCGAACAGGTTCACCTTGTCCGCGCTCTCCAGGCGCCAAGGCACCAGCGTGACCATAACGCCGCGCACATACATGAGCTGCTTGCGGATGCGGTTGGCGCGGTGGTTGTGGAAGACGTGCTCCCACCAGTGCCCCACCACAAACTTTGGTAGGTATACGCTGATGCGCTCCGAGCCGTTTAGCTCGCGGTGGTTGGAGAGGTACTCTATGAGCGGGGCGGCAAATTCGCGGTAAGGGCTCTCGATGATTCGCAGCGGAACGCCGATTCCCATGTCCTTCCACTCCTGCTCGAACTCCTTGGCGCGCTCCGGATCCACGGCGATGTGAATCGCCTCCATCTCGGTGTGGCGCGACGAGAGCGCGTAGTCCAGGGCCTTCAGCTGTGGTTTGTTCAGCTTGTCCATCATCACAACCGCGTAGTCGCCCTTGCTGCCGAAGACGGTCTTCTCGTCAAGCGAGATCTCCTTCTCGACCTCGGCGTAGTAGCGCTTTGTGTTGTACATGACCCAGTAGAGGACCGGCATGATGATGAACACCAGCCAGGCTCCGTGAGCAAACTTGGTGATGGTCACGATGACCAAAACGATCGAGGTCAGGGTTGCACCCAGGCCGTTGATGAACAGACCGCTGTTGGCGTCGCGTGGCATGATGCTGCCGTCCGCCTTGCCGCGGCGCCAGTGCTTGAGCATGCCCAGCTGGCCGACGGTGAAGCTGGTGAATACGCCGATGATATAGAGCTGGATCAGGCCGGTTACCGAGGCCTGGTAGACCACCATCAGCACCAGCGCGGCGGCCATCAGCGAGAACATGCCGTTGGAGTAAACCAGGCGGTCGCCGCGGGTGAGCAGCGCCTTAGGAGCGAAGCCGTCCTTGGCCAGCACCGACGACAGCAGCGGGAATCCGTTGAATGCGGTGTTGGCGGCCAGCAGCAGAACCGCAGCGGTGCCGGCCTGAATTACATAGAACATGAAGCTGTTGTTGCCGAAGACGGCGTAGGCGATCTGGGCCATGACGGTTAGCTGCGGGCCGTTGCCGGCCTTCCAGCCGATGAGTCCCTGAGCTGGGTCCTCCGAGTAGTGCACGTTGGAGGCCAGTGCAAGCGCGGTCACGCCGATGAACATGGTGACGGCCGCGGCACCCATGAGGACCATGGTGATCTGCGCGTTCTTAACCTTTGGCTTGCGGAAGGCCGGAACACCGTTTGCAATTGCCTCGATGCCGGTCAGGGCCGAACAACCGGATGCGAACGCGCGCAGCAGCAGCAGGATAACGGCTGCCTGGGTGGCGCCCTGCAGGTCCTGGGTGTAGACGTGAACCGCGTAGTGAGCCGAGGGAGAGACCAAGTGATGGCCCATTGCAATGCGGGCGGCTCCCGCGCCGATCATGGCCAGCACTGAGGCCAGGAAGATGTAGGTGGGAATGGCGAATGCCACGCCAGATTCCTTGACGCCACGCAGGTTAACGGCGGTCAGCACCAGGATGAAGCCAACCGCGATTTCTACGCGGAATGGGGCAAGAGCGGGGAAAGCGGAGATCAGGTTGTCGGTGCCGGAGGCAACCGATACGGCCACGGTCATCACGTAGTCGAGCAGCAATGCCGCTGCCACGATCAAAGCGGCGCGGTCGCCGAGGTTAATCTTTGCAACCTCGTAGTCGCCACCGCCTCCGGGGTAGGCCTCGACGATCTTGCGGTACGAGAGCACGATTACCGTGAGCAGCAGGACCACCACTGCGGCGATGCCGGGCGCGAAGCTGAGGAACGATGCACCACCGAGGGTAAGGATCATGAGGAGCTCCTGCGGACCGTAGGCCACGGAGGAGAGCGGGTCGCTGGAGAAGACCGGTAAGGCGATGAACTTGGGGAGCAGCTGCCCCTCTAGGTTCTCGTTTGAAAGTTTCTTACCGAGCAGGAACCGCTTAGGAATAAGTGAATCATTCACAAAGAGAAACTTTACTCCTGTGAATGCCCTGTGAATCTTGACTAGCGGTGAATATCCTTGCATTGACGGTGCAACCACACCTTATGAAGGTGAATGTTTTCGGTTACCGTAGACCGGTGAACCATACCGACCCAATCTCCAACCCGCACGCCGATGAGGCCGCCCAACGCTGGCCGGACAGCTTCGCCGAGAGTCAGAGCCGTCTGGCAAAGCTGACGGTTCCGCAGCAGCGCGAAATCTTCGCCCAGCACGGGATCATCGCAGTTGCCCTGACCCAGCTGATGCTGGAGGGCAAGGAGCCACACTCCGCGGAGGTGCAGGAGCAGATCGGTGAGCACTACCGCTGGATCTGCAACTTCTGGACCCCGGACCTGGCCGGCTACGTGGCCCTAGGGCAGATGTACGTGGACGACGAGCGCTTCAAGGCCACCTACGAGGGTTTCGCGGAGGGCCTTGCCGAGTTTATTCGGCGTGGGATCCTTCATTATGCTGCTTCGAACTTAGGTTGAAGGTACTCAGCAAGCCCAGGAACAGGAAGACCGCGGCTGAGAGTGCGGCCCACTTGGCGCCCTCGCTGAAGGCGGCACCGGCGGCGTTAGCCACCTGCTGCGCGGTTCCGGCAGGAAGCATTCCGTGCGATTGCGCGATCAGCTGATCCTTGAGTGCCGGGATTGCGCCGCCCGAGGAGTCGACTACGGCATCGGTGATTGCCTGCTTAGTGGCATCCGGGAAGAACTGAGAGTTCAGGTTTAGGGCATCCAGCTTGTCGCGCAGGATGTTTGCGGTGGCGGTAAACAGGGTGGTACCGATTACCGCGATGCCGAGTGCCGAACCAATCTGGCGAACGGTCGACTGCGAACCCGAGGCCTGTCCGGCCTTGGCTGGGTTTACGTCGATCATGATTACGCCGGTCAGCTGGGCGGTTGCAAAGCCGACACCGATTCCGTAGATCAGTAAGAATGGAGCGACCCAACCCCAGCCGGCGTCGCCGCCGATTGCGAAGGCACAGCCGGCCACACCGATTAGCTCCAGCAGTACGCCGATGCGAACCACCATCGCCGGAGCGACCTTGCCGCTCATCGAACCCGCGGCACCGGATGCCAGGAACGCGCCACCGGCCAGCCACAGCAGCACCAGACCGCTGCTGACGGCCGACAGGCCCTCGACGTTCTGCAGCCACAGCGGCAGAGCGAAGATCACGCCGAACTCGCCCATGCTGATGATGAGGGCCGCGATGGAACCGTTGCGGAAGCTGGCCAGCTTGAAGAGGTCGAGGTCGAGCAGGACCGACTTGTTGACGCGGGCGCGGTGCTTCTCCCAGAGGACAAACAGGGCGGTTGCGACCACGCTGGTCGCAAGGGCAATAGGGATGATGCTCAGGCCATCGGTGGCCCACTTGAAGTCGCCCAGAACAAACTGCTTGTTGACGTTCCACCAGCCGTAGGTGCGGCCTTCGATCAGGCCGAACACCAGGCTGAAGAACATGACAACCGAGATTGCGGCACCAACGATGTCAATCCCGTCGTGCTTGTTGTCGCCGCGCGATTCCGCGACCGAGAGGAAGAGGCCGATAACGATGATCAGGCCGATCGGCAGGTTGATGTTGAATGCCAGGCGCCAGCCATCGGTGAACGCGCTTGCCAGCCACCCGCCAAGGACGGGGCCAAGGGCGACCATGCCGCCGATGGTGGAACCCCAGACCGCAAAGGCGATGCCTCGTTCCTTGCCCTGGAAGTTGGCGTTAACCAGCGACAGGGTGGTGGGTAGCACCATGGAGCCGCCGATGCCCTGGACCACGCGGGCCATGATCATGGAGTTGGCATCATTCGAGGTTCCGGCCCACATGGACGCGGCAACAAAGAGAATAATTCCGATGACGAGCATCGCGCGGCGGCCGTAGCGGTCCGCCAGCGAGCCCCATATGAGCAGGAGCGAAGCGAACACCAAAACGTAAGATTCCTGGACCCACTGCACCTCGGTGCTGGTAAGTTTTAGGGCCTTGATGACCGTGGGGAAGATGGTGTTTACGATGGTGCCGTCGATGATGACGAGCGAGATGCCCATCGAGATAAAGACGAGTCCAACCCAGCGGTTGAAGAGCATTTTTGCCATCGGTGTCTCCTGTTTAAAGTTTGGTGCTGGTGCTAGAGCGCCAGCAGGATGCTAGCGCCTAGGGCCAGGGCGATTCCAATCGCCTGGCTCGGGGCAAGCTTTTCTTTTAGAACCAGCCTTGCCAGCAAAATTGTTCCCAGTGGATACAGCGAAGTTAAAACGCTCACCACCGTGAGGCTTCCCAGCGTTGAAGCCCAGACAAAAAGAACGTTTGCCATGGCATCAAGCACACCGGTCGCAAAGATAGTAAACCACATACTGACACTAGTGTCAGTAAAAATCTGAAGATTCTCGCGGCTCCTCATTATTAGGGTCGCCGCAACCCCACCGAGAATGATGGCGTTTTCGGCGCGCATCAGGATGATCGCGGCAACACCATCGGCGCTTGGCGTCAGGTGAAGCAACACCAGCACTGCACCGATACCGATTCCGGCGCCAACACCGAAGGCCAGGCCGCGAAGCGAAGGCCGCGCCATGTGGTGGCTGGGATTGGGGTGGTAGGCCACCAGGACGATGGCAACCAGCACCAGCCCGATGGCCAGCCACGCCGTCGGCCTAAAAATTTCGTGAAGGGCGACCGTGCCCACCACAGCCGGGACGATGGCGCCCACCACAGCCGCCAACGGCGACAAGATGCTGATGGGACCGATGGCCAGCGCCTGGTAGAGGCAGGCCAGACCGAAGGCGGAAAATAGGCCGGCAAGCAGCCCGAGCGAGACCGAAGTGGGCGAGAAGTGGGCGTGTAGCAGACCCACGCCGGTGAAAGCCAGCAGGCCGATGAGGCCGGCCCAACCGGCGAGGCCGGTCACCAAAATCGGGCGGAGTTTTCGGGAGGCAAGGGCCCCAAAGAAGTCGGCGAAGCCATAGATCAGTGCGGTGGCGACACCCAGGACTATGGCGAGCATGGCTAAAGCCTAGCCCGCATCCGTGGCTGCCGGGCAGAGGCAGGATCCCACCGGATGCGGGCTAGGACGGGTCACTCCGGCTGGGTAAGTGCCTGGGCAACACCGGTCTCGAGCTCGACCCGGAAGGTCTCCAGGAGGGTGCGCAGCGGGGTCGGCCCGAGGCCGAGGCGCCGCTTGGTCTCGGCGTTACTCAGCGAGGAATCCACCGGTACCGGTGCCGGGAAAAGTTCCGACTCGGGTGGCAGATCTTGGCGCAGCAGTCCGGCGTCAAGGCCGAAGACATCGCAGACCAATTTGGCCAGTTCGAAGCGCTCCACGGCGTCGTCGCCCACCAGGTGGAAGGTTCCTCCAACCCGCCGCGAAATAACGCGCTCAATCTGGGCGCCGATCTCGGCTGCCAGCGAAGGCGATGTCATTTGGTTTACATTTGGGCCGTTCCATACGGTAAAGGTCGAACCTTGCCGCAGCGCCTCCACCAGGGAATAGACGAAGTAGCCAAAACCGACATCCTGCGAACGCGGCCCTTCTTCGGCCACCTGATGGCGGCCCATGACGCCGGCGATTCGGCAGATGGCGCCATCGGTTGGGTGCAGGTCGCGGATGACCTGCTCGCCCATTGCCTTAAGGTAGCCGTAGAAGTTCACCGGGTTTCCCGGATTCGACTCGGTCACCAGGTGCTCGGTGCCGTCCATGGTCCAGTCGGTCGAGACGTAGACCATTTGGGCTCCCGTGGCGCTCGCGGCCCTAGCTACCCGTTGAGTCATTCCGACGAAGGAGTCGTAGGCGTACTCGCGGTCGTTTACCAGGCGATTGAAGTCGTTCGAAATCGCACAGTGGACCACTGCGTCCAGGCCGTGAAGTGACTCGGTGAGCGATTCCACGGAGTCGAAGTCGACCACCCTGAGCTCCCAGGGGAGAGCGGCCTCGCGTCTGCCAAGTCCGATGACCTCGTGGCCGTACCGCTGCAGAATTGCCGCGACGTTGCTGCCGACGAACCCGGTGGAGCCGGTTATGGCGATGGTCTTTTGAGTCATTTCTCTAACCTAGTTAGCCTTGGCCACCGGTTCGCGGCCGTCCAAGACGTCGCGAATGCCCTGGGCGGCATCGATGAAGGTCTGGGCTGCGGCCTTCAGGCTCAGCCCCATCACGTGAGGGGTGAGTGCCACGTTTGGGTGGTCGAAAACCGGGTGGTGCGCGGGTGGTTCGGCATCGAAAACGTCGAGCCCGAGACCACCTAGGTGGCCCGCCTGAAGGTGGGCGAGTGCGGCATCCAGGTCGATTAGCGGCCCGCGACCGCAGTTCACCACTATGGCACCGGCCGGCAGTAGAGCCAGGGTCTCGGAATTCAGCATGTGGTGGTTCTCGTCGGTTAGCGGCGCGTGCAGCGAGACAATATTGGAGGCCTTCAGGAGTTCCGCTACCGAACCGACTCGGTTCTCGGCCGGAATGTCGGCGAAGGGGTCAAAGGCCAAAACCTTGGCGCCCATGGCGGTGACTACGCTGGCGAGCCGGCGACCGATTCTGCCGTATCCGATGATACCTACGGTCGATCCCTCGATATCACCCAGCGGGAAGAGCGTGCGCTGATCCCAGCGGTCCTCGCGTACCAGGTCGGTGAGCGGACGAATTTGCTTTAGCAGGTGTAGCGCCAGTGCAAGCGCTCCCTCTGCCACCGCGTTGGTGTTGCTACCCGGGGTCACGACCACCGGAATGCCTCGCTCGGTGGCTGCAGCCAGGTCTACCCGCTCGGTGCCGACTCCGGTGCGTGCAATCACGCGCAGTAGTGGCATGCGGTCCAGCATGGCACGGTCTACCGTGACGCTCGCGCGCACGATTGCCCCGACCGCCGCCGCCAATTCGGCATCGCTGGGTTCTTGAACCAGGGTGTGGCCGGTGCCCAGGACTCGTTCGACGAGTTCCTGATCGACGGCACCGAGGGAAACTACCAGCGACATTTAGCGCACCGCCTTCAGGGTCTCGGTAACGGCTCGGGCAAGCAGCACCGAGTCGGAGGAATGGGCAACAAACCTGAAGCCCATGGCTATGAAACGCTTCGCAGCGGCCACATCGCCCGCCAGAATGCCTGCGGCTATGCCGTTATTGGCTGCGGCGGCCAGCACCGAAGTGAGGGCGGCCACGAACTTGTCGTTTGTGTAATCGCGCGGAGTTCCGAGCGCGTAGCTGAGGTCCAGCGGGCCCACGAACAGCACGTCTAGCCCTGGTAGCGCCGCAATCTGGTCTACCTCGGACAGCGCACCAAGAGTCTCGATCTGGATGATGGTCGTAGCGGTACTGCGTGGTTCGAGCGCCGATGGATCCATTCCCCAGCGCGCAGCACGGTTATAGCTGGCCACACCGCGGTCGCCAACGGGAGGGTAGTGGAAGTGCGAAATTGCTGCCTCCGCCTCGGCGGCACTGGTGACTCGGGGCACCATGAGTCCGGCGGCACCCGCGTCCAGAGCGCGACCAATTCGGATGCGATCGCCGGTTTCGACCCGCACCAGGGTGGGCACGCCGTAGCCGCCGGTGGCGAGAACGGTGGGACCAATCTGCTCTTCGCCGCCCCCACCGTGCTCTAGGTCGAGCAGCACGAAGTCGGCGCCGGCTGCGGCTGCAACCTCGGCGGCCATCGGAGCGGCAAGTCCGGAGAATATGCCGTTCACGGTCTCACCGGCTTTGAGGCGGGCCCTAAAGGCGCCGCGGTCGAGCGGGGTTTTGGCTTCATTCATGGGTGGTTCCCCTAGCCGTGCCAGCGCTGGTTCTTGCGGCCGGCATTGTAGTCGGCGCGAACCTCGTCCAGCCACTGTCCCTCGCCAACCTGGGCCGGTTCGACGTCCCACCAGACCTCGCTCGCTGGCAGGTTGGCATGCGGGATGGTGGCGACCACGATTACCACCGGTCCGGCGTATTCGCGGGTGTCGTTGAGCGCCTGACGGAATTCCTCGACGGTACGAACGCGCAGCGAGTAAGCGCCGAGGCCGCGTGCAATGGACACCAGGTCGACGTCCAGGTACTTGCCCTCCAGGCGCGGTGCACCCGACTGCTCCTGGATCGACTCCACGATGTTGTCGGTGTCCTTGCGGTAGCGGAACTCGTTACCGAAGTTGTTTCCCACACGCCACATCTGCAGGCGGCGAATCACCTGGTAGCCGTGGTTTTCGCTCACCAGAATGGTCAGCGGCAGGCCCTCCTGGGCCGCGGTCACCAGCTCGGTTGGTGCCATCAGGAAGGTGCCGTCACCGATGAAGGTGGTCACGCGGTGCTTTGGGTTCGGGTCGGCGAAGCGCACACCAATCGCGGCGGGTAGCTCGTAACCCATGCAGCTGAAGCCAAACTCCAGGTGGGCGAATCGGCCCTCGGTGGCGTCCCAGACCTTCTGGATGTCTCCCGGAGGGCCGCCGGCTCCGGCGATCACGGTGTCGCCCGGACGCGCGTGCTCCTGCATGACACCGATCATCTGCCCCTGGGTGATGACTGCATCGGTGCCGTCCGGGTCGTGGATCGGCAGCTTGACGAACTCAACATCCGGGTCGATGGCGGCGTTTCGGGCTTCGACCCAGGCGGCGTTGCGGCGCAGGATCTCGTCGGTCCACTCCTGCGGCACCCGGTATCCGGCTAGCGCCTCGCGTAGCGCATCCAGGCCCAAGCGGGCGTCCGAGACGATTGCCTGTGCTCCCTGCTTGTACCCGTCGTACTCGCTGATGTTGATGGATACAAACTTCACGTCCGGGTTCTGGAAGATCGACTGCGATGCGGTGGTGAAGTCGGTCAGACGGGTACCGATGTGCAGCACGACGTCGGCTTCCTCGGCTAGACGGTTGGTCTGCGGTGAGCCTTCGAGTCCGATTCCCCAGACATGCCAGTCGGCCTTGGTCTGGACCGCACCCTTGCCGCCGAAGGTCTCGGCTACCGGGATTCCGGTGGCTTCGGCCAGGGCCTCGAGTTCCACGGTGGCGTCGGAGTAGATCACGCCACCGCCGGCGATGATCAGCGGCTTCTTGGCTACGCGGATTAGCTTGGTGGCCGCGGCGATGTCGTCGGCCTCGGGCTCCGGACGGCGAATCTTCCAGTCGCGTGGCTCAAAGAACTCCACCGGGAAGTCGAAGGAGTGCGACTGCACATCCTGTGGAAGCGCAACCACGACTGCACCAGTCTCGACCGGGTTGGCCAGCACGCGGAAGGCCTGTGGCAGGCTAACCAGCAGCTGCTCCGGGCGCGTGATGCGGTCGAAGAACTTGCTCACCGGACGGAAGGCGTCGTTCACCGAGATGTCCGGCGCCGATGGGTTCTCCAACTGCTGCAGCACCGGGCCTTGGCGGCGGGTGGCGTAGATGTCGCCCGGCAGCAAGAGAACAGGCAGGCGGTTCACGGTGGCAAGGCCGGCCGCGGTCACCAGGTTCAGCGCACCCGGACCGATTGACGCGGTCACCGCCAGCGCCTGACGGCGACGGGTTGCCTTACCGAACGCAATGGCGGCGTGTGCCAACGACTGCTCGTTGCGGCCCTGGATAAACGGAAGTTCGTCGCTGAACTCGTCCAGTGCCTGGCCCAGGCCGGCAACGTTGCCATGTCCGAAGATGCCGAAGGCTGCTGGCACGAAGCGACGGCGCTCGCCGTCGGCTACCGAATATTGTGCGGCGATGTACTTGACCACGGCCTGGGCCACGGTTAGGCGGATGGTTTGACCCTTTGCGCTCACTTTGTTACCTCTTACTTCTTAATTTGTTTGCTGTTAGTGCTGAAACTGGATCTGGATCTGGATGTGGTTGTGCCTACCGACTGAAGTCGCGGCTTAGGCCCAAGGGGTGCCGTGCATGATCACGGTCTTCACCTCGGTCATCTCGGACACCGCGGAACGCAGACCCTCCTTGCCGATACCACTCGACTTGAAGCCCCCGTATGGCATCAGGTCTGCGCGCCATAACTGAGTCCAGTTGATGTGAACCACACCGGATTCGATCTCGCGCATTGCCCGGATGGAGTTGGCGATGTTGTTGGTGAAGACGCCCGCACCCAGGCCATAGACCGTGCTGTTGGCCAGTTCGATGGCGTGCGCCACGCCCTTCGCGGTGCTGATGGAGACGGCCGGACCGAAGAGCTCGTCCTGGGCAAAAGGCGAATAGGGGTCCACGTTTGCAACGATCGCCGGCTGCACGAAGGCTCCGTCGCGCTCGCCGCCGGTGACCAGCTCGGCACCTTCGGCAACCGCAGCCTGGATGCTGCGCTCGACGCGCTCGGCCTCGGCTGTGTTAATCAGCGAGCCGATGTTGACTCCCTCGGCAAACGGGTTGCCGGCCTTGAGCGCCTCCACCTTTGGTTTGAGCGCTGCGATGAAATCGCCCACGATGGTCTCGTCCACGATGATTCGCTGGGCGCTGATGCAGACCTGGCCGGCGTTGATGTATCCGCCTAGGCTGATGGCGTGCGCGGCGGCCTCGATGTCAGCATCGGCGAGGACGACTACCGGTCCGGAGGCACCGAGCTCCAGCGAGAGCTTCTTGATTCCCGCGGTCTTAGCGATGTGCTCGCCAACCGCGGTGGAGCCGGTGAAACTGACCTTGCGCACGCGCTTATCGCGGACCAGGGCGTCGCCGATTTCGCCACCGGGGCCGGTGATTACGTTTAGTACGCCCTCGGGTAGGCCGGCATCCACGAAGCACTGGGCTAGGGCGATAGCGGTGAGCGGGGTGGCTCGCGCCGGCTTAAGGACCACCGCGTTTCCGGCAGCCAGCGCCGGGGCAACCTTGTGCAGCACCAGAAGGGCAGGGTAGTTGAACGGGCTGATTGCCACCACGATGCCAACCGGCTGGCGCAGGGTGAATCCGATCTTGTCGAAGCCGGTTCCACGGTTTGCGTCCAGCGGCAGGGTCTCGCCATAAAGCTGCGAACCCTCGTAGGCCGCAAGGCGAATGATCTCACCGCTGCGATTGGCCTCGCCGAGCGCCTCGGTGAAGGATTTCCCGTTTTCGTTGCTGATGATGGTGGCTATCTCGTGGGCGCGCGCATCAGCCAGCGCGGCAGCACGAAGCAGGATCGCCACGCGCTCGTGTGCCGGGGTTCGACTCCACTTCTGGAAACCGGCCGCGGCCGAGGTGACGGCAAGTTCTGCATCCGCAACGCGGGCTAGCGGGACCTCGCCAACGGCCTGGCCGTCGAATGGGCTGCGGACGATCTCGGATTCGCCGCCGATCGCGGAAACCCACTGTCCGTCAATCAACATCGCGCTGGAAGTCACGGGCACTTCTTTCTCTAGGCTGCACCGAAAAATGGCTTCGGAAGGTTCCATGTCGAGAAGGACAACTCAAAATGGAACGTTCCAAAGTTGGATACAGACTAGCATTCCGGTTTGCTCACGCAAAGGGTTGAATTACAAAAAATGTTGCGATTTGGTAAAGGCGGCCAGGATGGGCCCGCCGGGAGGCGCTCGGTTAGGAGTATGCCACCGAGGATGCGCGAGGGACCAGAATCGGGGTCACCAGGATCTCCTTGCCTCGTGCCAGCTCAAAGCTTTCGGCCTCGGTCAGCAGCCCACAGACCCGTGCGGCGATTTCCTCGGTCTCCTGCTCGATAGAGGTCAGGTTGATTCGCTCCAGCTGGGCGATGTAGGTGTTGTCGTAACCGGTGACCGCAATGGCGCCCGCCGCGCCAAGATCATCGACGGCTTCCTGAACACCAAATGCGATGTTGTCGTTGTACGAAATGATCGCGGTGGGCTTTTCCGCCCCGGCAAGCATTTTGGTTGCAGCCTCAAAGCCCGATCGTTCGTCTACGCTTACGCCGGTCGACTCAACGCACGCCACCAGCCGAGCGATTTGTGCCTGGCGCAGGAACGCGTTCAGGCGTTCGTCCGACACCGGCCGGCCCTGTGGCCCGACGTAGCCGACTTTGCTGTGACCCAGCGAACGAAGGTGCTCGCAGAGTAGCCTCATGGCCTCGTTATCGTCGCTGCGGACCGCGACCGCCAGCGGCAGGTCGGCGGCGCTGGCGAGCGCAACCACGATCGGCATGCTCTTGGAAAGCACCTGGAACGGCCGGTGATCCGGCAAGCCGCCCACTATCAGCAGGCTGGAGGGCTTGAGGTCTAGCAGATGCTGCAGTGGGGCCGAGTCGACCACCTTGCCGTCGGGGCCATCGGTGAGGGATGCGGTGGCAACGAAGCTGAACACACCCTTGCCGGCCAAAAGTTGCCTGGTGGCATCGGCCACCTCGGTGAAGAGGGGATTGTGGAAGTCGGCGACGATGATACCGACGAAACTGTTGTTGGTGGACCGCAGAGTTCGCGCCCAGGCGTTGGGGGTGTAGCCAAGCTTTTCCGCCGCGGCCATGACGCGCTTGCGCCTGTCCTCGCTGACCCCAGAATCCTGCTTGAAAACCAGTGCAACCAACGACTTACTGACGCCGGCAGCGGCGGCTACGTCGTGGATTGTTGGGCGCTTATTCACAAGGCAAGAGTAATCGAAAACAAAAAAGCCCCCGATTTCTCGAGGGCTTGCCAAGCTTCTGGCTATTCTGTGGCCCCGACCGGCGTCGATCCGGTGACCTAACGATTTTCAGTCGTTCGCTCTACCAACTGAGCTACAGGGCCAATGATGCAGCAAAACTGCTTCGCGATCCTGACGGGACTTGAACCCGCGACCTCCGCCGTGACAGGGCGGCGCGCTAACCAACTGCGCTACAGGACCTTGGTGGTGATGTAAACCCTTGCTTTATAAGTGACCCCAACGGGATTCGAACCCGTGCTGCCGCCGTGAAAGGGCGGTGTCCTAGGCCTCTAAACGATGGGGCCTACAAAGCAGGAGCTTTATAGCACCGAGAGAAAAGCCTAGCGGGTTCGGCGCGGTTGCGCAACCCGAGCCACCGACCCCTTAGCCTTAAGAGGTACAGCGCATTGGAGGTGCAGTTTGACTTTGCGCGCGCTAAGCAAATATTTCCCGCTGAACTTCGGCCCGCGGGCCAGGGCTGTTACGGCCCTGGGCGCAGCGGTGGCGCTGCTGGCATCGGTGGCGGTGGTTTCTCCCGCCCAGGCGGTTCCGACCTATCCATCGTGGGCCGATGTCCAGAACGCCAAGAAAAAAGTTGCCGCCAAAAAAGCCTTGATTGCAAAGCTGGAGGCCTACATCCAGGCCGAGGCCGCACACGCGGCAGAGCTCGGCAAGATTGCGCTCATCAAGGGTGAGGCATTCAACCAGGCGCAGTCTGCCGTGGATCAAGTTGCCGCCAAGGTCAAGAGCCTGCAGTCGCAGGTGGCCGCCGCAACCAACGAGGCCACCCAGGCCAAGACCCAGCTGGGTCAGATTGCCGCGCAGATGTACCGCGATGGTGCCGGTGGAACCACAATCAACCTCATGCTCAACCCGGGCAAGGCAAGCAGCCTGCTCTACAAGTTGGGCGCCCAGGACAAGGTTGCTCAAAAGAACGACACCATCTATCAGCGCGCGGTCGAAAAGGCCAAGTACGCGCAGAGCCTCTCCAATCAGCTGAAGGTGGCCAAGAACGAACTGGGCGTGAAGGCCGCCGATGCCAAGGCCAAATTCACCGATGCCCAAGGTGCCGCAAATGTGGTCCAGGCGCAGGTCAACAAAGACAATGCCCTTAACAAGACCTTCTACCAGCAGCTGGCAACGCTACAAAACACCTCAGCAGACTTGGAACGCCAGCGCGCCGAGGGTCTGGCAGCCGAAGCACGCCAGAACGCATCCTCGACGGTTCCCGATGCTCCGGAGCTCTACACCGTGGGTGCACCTAACGAGGACCTGGTGAACACCGCGATCAACTTCGCCAAGGGACACCTGGGCGAGGCCTACGTACTCGGCGGAATGGGCCCCAGCGTCTGGGACTGCAGCGGCATCACCAAGGCCGCCTACGCCGCCGCCGGTATCTTCATCGGAACCCACTCTGCTACCAACCAGTTCCTAACCATGGCGCAGGCCCGCAAGCTCGTCCCCATCAAAGACGCGGTCGCCGGAGACCTCATGTGGTACACCCTGGCCGGCACGCCCTTCAGTGGCGACAAGTATCACGTAGTCATCTACCTTGGTGGCGGAATGATGCTGGAGGCGCCAAACCCGGCCCGCACGGTTCGCATCGTGCCGCTGCGCTACGGCGAGCTCTTCCCCTACGCCGGTCGCCCGACCGCGTAACCTAGACCACCCACCGGTGAGGTTGCGAGTCAACTTCAACCCGCCGGCAAAGCGAAAACCCCAATCTCTCGATTGGGGTTTTCGCTTGAACCTTGGGCTTAGTGCTGGTCTGCGAAGCGCTGCTGTGCCTCGACAATCAGCTTCTCGGCGGCATCCTTGCCGGCCCAGTCGCCAACCTTGACCCACTTGCCTGGCTCCAGGTCCTTGTAGCGGCTGAAGAAGTGGTGAATCTCGTCCTTGGTCTGCTGTGGTACGTCGTCGATGTCCTGGATGTGGGCCCAGCGGCGGTCCTTTGCCGGAACGCAGATGACCTTCTCGTCGATGCCGCCGTCGTCTTCCATCTGCAGGTAGCCAACCGGGCGAACCCGCACTGCGACGCCTGGGTAGACCGGGAACTCAAGCAGAACCAGGGCGTCAAGTGGGTCGCCATCGCCACCGAGGGTGTCCTCGAAGTAGCCGTAGTCCACTGGGTAAACAAACGGGGTGAAAAGCACGCGGTCCAGCCAGACGCGACCGGTTGCGTGGTCGATCTCGTACTTGTTGCGGCTGCCACGTGGGATTTCGATTACTGCATCAAAAGGCATTGGGGCTCCAAAATAGGCTTTACTGAGAGATTTCTCTCTAGACCTAAGGTTACCGAATGCCGCAGCGCCCCCGCTTGACCCCGCCGATGGCCGACGTGCGCCGTGCCGTGCGGTCCGGCCTCGAGGAAGCCGGGCTGTCCAGCGGCGACCTGGTGTTAGTGGCCTGCAGCGGGGGAGCCGACTCGCTGGCGCTCGCGGCGGCAGCCGTTTTCGTGGGCGCCCAGGCATCCGACGCGTTGGGGCTGCGCGTTGGTGCGGTCATCGTGGAGCACGGCCTGCAGGAGGTC
>Ga0228703_1000884_pt1 | contig 19497 bp, 15 predicted proteins | sample McNCre217_Aug_MG_3_FD_178020 | JGI IMG/M metagenome (GOLD analysis project Ga0228703, IMG submission 178020) | Freshwater microbial communities from McNutts Creek, Athens, Georgia, United States - 29-17_Aug_MG | ecosystem: Environmental > Aquatic > Freshwater > Creek | place: USA: Georgia... | reverse complement strand
GCAGGCTAAATGGAAATGGAGATACATTGTTTTGCAAATCAGCCATGGGCACTCGCTATCAAAAAATTAATCGTCATACCGCGTCATGACATATTCGCCTGGTGCATCACACAAAATCGACTTCGTTGCAATTTTTGGAGCTTGCACCATGCTGGAACTTTGCTGCCCAAGCCATTCACTCCATGCATTCCACCAAGACCCTTGGTACTGGGGAGCTTGCTTGAACCAATCCTCCGGCTCTATCCATTTGTCGCCTTTGACACGGCGTTTGATTTGGTAGTCACGGTGTGGGTGACCAGGTTCAGACACGATACCAGCATTGTGCCCGCCAGAAGTCAATATGAATGTGGTGTCGGTATCAGTTGTCAGATGGATTTTGTACACCGAACGCCAAGGTGACACATGGTCTCGAACCGTACCCACCACCATCAATGGTGCTTGTATATCCATCAATGCTACGGGGGTCTTATGGACACGGTAGTGACCTTCCGCCAAGGCATTGTTTAAAAACAGGGACGTTAAATATTCGCCATGCATGTGTTCAGGCAAACGTGTGACGTCTCTGTTCCAACTCATCATGTCGTTGGTGATTTCATCTTGTCCGAGCAGATACCGTTGGGTGCTGCGGGACCATATCAAATCGCGCGGATTCAGAAATCGGAAAGACTCTGCCATTTGCTTGCCTGTCAAATAGCCAGTCTTCGCCATTTCTTTGCGTAAATTTTTCACTTGGTCATGGTCGATAAAAACCCCAATCTCGCCAGGCTCAGTGAAATCAGTTTGCGCAGCCAACAATGACACACTGGCCAACTCAGGCAAAGGATGGACATAGTCATACCCTTTTGCCATCAAAGCAGCAACGATGGACAAGAAAGTTCCGCCCAAGCAATACCCCATGCTGTGTACGCGTTTAGCTTTGGTCTGCATGTGGACTTGCGCAAGTGCCTCCATCACGCCTTCTAGCAAGTAATCATCCAAACCTAGATGGCGCAGAGATGCGTCTGGGTTTCGCCAAGAAATAATAAAAACCGTGAAACCTTGTTCCACCAAATAGCGCACCATAGAATTTTGCGGAGACAAATCCAAGATGTAGTACTTCATGATGCATGAGGGCACTATCAGCAAGGGTTCTTTATGCACTTGCGCAGTTTGCGCTTGGTACTGAATCAATTCGATCAATTCATTACGAAACACCACTTTGCCGGGCGTTACCGCGACATCACGACCTGGCTCGAACGGCAGCGGATTTTCACCAATCGGAATCGCATGGGATTTATGCGCAAAGGCCTCGCGTTGGTCTTGCCAATAATTTTGTAAACCCTTGAGCCAGGACATGCCCATGCTGTCTATGCCCTGACGCATCACTTCAGGGTTTGTCAAAAGCCAATTAGAGGGAGACAAAGAATACAAAGCATGCTGCCCAAAGAAATTGACCAATTGCTGGTGATGGGTAGAGACGCCGTCGAGCTGTGAGCCTTCGTGCCACCACTTCTCCGTGGTTTTGAAGTTATCTTTCAATACCCGATAAGGCCATTGGGACCACGCAGGGTCTTTGAAACGTGGGTCAGTTTCAGTCGCTGCGGTATCGTGGTTAGAAGTGGCGTGTTGGACTGAGTTTTGTAGGGCTGCTTGAAAAAAAGTCCACGCCTGTTGCCCACGCAAGAGTTGCTCGCCTGGTGAACTTGCCAAGTGCATCAACCAATCACTGAAAGCCAAAGTGATAGCAATAGGTGACATGCCTTGCGTGAGGTCAGACATCTTTTCATCAAAGAACTGGTCCACCAATTTGGCAAAGGCTTGCATTTCTGTTGTTGGATTTTGCTCAGCGGACATATTTAAGTTCTCTGTGTTTGTATGCGGGTTGTCATGCTAGGCGCATTTCTTGACAAGATGCCTACAAAGCGTACAAAAAGCCAGTCAAAACAGATACTTTTTGATAAATCGCAAGAAGTAGCCAATGATTTCTTATTAATGCGCAACATCCCAATTTGCACCAACGCCGACTTCTGCCAGTAACGCCACTTTCAATTGCGCCACACCAGCCATGTAGCGCGGCACTTCTTGCTTGACCCACTCAACCTCTGCTTCAGGCACTTCAAACACCAATTCATCATGCACTTGCATGATGATGCGGGTACCACGTTGCTCGTCATCGATCACGTTTTGAATTTTCACCATACTCATCTTGATCAGGTCTGCGGCAGTGCCCTGCATAGGCGCATTGATCGCAGCACGTTCTGCGCCTGCGCGTCTAGGGGCTGCTGCACTATGGATCTCAGGTAAATACAAACGTCGTCCAAAAACAGTTTGCACAAACCCTTGCGCCTTGGCTTGCTCACGCGTGTCATCCATATAGCGCTTCACCCCTGCAAATCGCTCGAAGTAACGGGTGATGTAGTTTTTGGCAGCCGTGTTGTCTATGCCTAAAGCCTTAGCCAAACCAAAAGCACTCATTCCGTAAATTAATCCGAAGTTAATCACTTTGGCATAACGACGCTGCTCGCTACTGACTTGATCCACTGAGAGACCAAACACTTCCGCTGCAGTTGCGCGGTGCACATCCAAGCCATCGTGAAAAGCTTTGAGCAATGCAGCGTCATCACTCAAATGCGCCATGATGCGTAATTCAATTTGGCTGTAATCGGCGCTCGCGATCACACTGCCTGCAGGCGCTACAAATGCTTCGCGTACTTTGCGCCCCTCAGGTGTGCGAATGGGAATATTTTGCAAATTAGGGTCGTTGCTAGACAAGCGTCCCGTCACTGCTACCGCTTGCGCATAGTGGGTGTGCACCCTCCCCGTCTTGGGGTTGGCCATTTGCGCCAGTTTGTCGGTGTAAGTCCCTTTGAGTTTGCTCAAAGAGCGGTGTTCCAAAATTTTGGCGGGCAATGGGTAGTCTTGCGCCAATTTTTCAAGCACCTCTTCGTCTGTACTTCGCGCACCCGTGGCGGTTTTCTTCACTACGGGCAATCCCAGTTTGTCAAAAAATATTTCGCCTAGTTGTTTAGGGCTTGCCAAATTAAACGGCTGCCCTGCAATGGCGTAGGCCTCATTTTCGAGCTCGACAATGCGTTGCCCCAAAGCGTGGCTCTGTGTCGCCAACTTGGGGCCATCGATTAAAACGCCATTGCGTTCTACCCGAAACAGGGCCTCACTACTTTTAATCTCCAAGTCATAAATAAACGCTAATTTTTCGTCCGCTTGCAAATGGGGCCACAGCGCAAGATGCACATCCATGGTCATGTCAGCGTCCTCGCAAGCATATTCACTGGCACGCTCAATTTCCACTTGAGAAAACGATATTTGGTGCGCGCCTTTACCGCAGACGTCTTCATAACTGAGACCCTGGCGTTCTATGTGTCTTAGTGCCAGACTCGCCAAGCCATGGGGTTTATGCACTTCCAGCACATAGCTTTGCAACATAGTGTCGTGCACAAAGCCCCGCACTTGCACGTCATAGTTGGCCATCACATGTCGGTCGTATTTGATGTGTTGTCCGAGTTTTAAGGCATTGGGGTCTTCAAACCAAGGCTTGAGCTTGGCAATGACTTCGTCAATAGGTAGTTGGTTGGGCGCATCGCCATAGCTGTGCCCTAAAGGTATGTAACAAGCTTCGCCAGGTCGCACAGAAAAGCTCAAACCTACGATTTGCGCGGTCATCGCATCTATCGCAGTTGTTTCTGTATCAAATGCTGTCAGGCTAGCCTGTTTAATTTTTTCAAACCATGTGTCGAATTGATCCCAAGTCAGCACACAGGTGTAGTGTTTGGTTGTTACTTGCGAAGGCTGCGCCTGAATGCCTTCCAACATACCTTCAGCGACTTGTGGCTTAGATAGCTTTGTGAATCTTGATGCGGGGGTCGGAGCTTCACCACCATCGTTGGCTTGGTCTGAAACGCTAGCGTCATCAGACATTGCGCGCGCCAGCCCTTTAAATCCATAGGTTTCATAAAAACTTTTGAGTGCCAAACGGTCTGGCGGGTGCAATGTCAATGCTTCAAGCGCAGGTAATGTGGGCACATACGCAGACAAATCGCAATCGGTTTTGATGGTGACCAGTTGTCGTCCCATGGGCAACCAATCTATCGCTTGCCTTAAGTTCTCGCCAACTACGCCTTTGATGGCATGCGCATTTTCAAGCAATGTTTCTAGTGATCCGTATTCCATCAACCATTTGGCGGCAGTTTTGGGCCCTACTTTTTGCACACCAGGCACGTTATCGACGGTGTCACCCACCAGCGTTTGAAAATCAATCATCAAATGTGGGGGCACGCCAAATTCAGCGGTAACACCCGCTACATCACGCCGCTTGCCGTTCATCGTGTCGATGATGGTGATGTGCTGATCGACCAATTGGCTCAAATCTTTGTCGCCGCTTGAAACAATCACCTCAATGCTTTGTTTGGCGGCCAGCACTGCCAAGGTGCCAATCACGTCGTCAGCTTCAACGCCTGGCACATCCAAAACTTGCCAACCCATAAGCCTTACCACTTGGTGGATCGGCTCAATTTGCGTACGTAAATCATCTGGCATGGGCGAGCGGTTGGCTTTGTAAGCCGGATACAAGTCATCGCGGAATGTCGGACCCTTGGCGTCAAACACACACACTGCGTAATCGGCGGGCACCTCTTTGCGCAAACTTTGCATCATGTTGACCATGCCACGTATCGCACCGGTAGCAGCGCTCGTGGGGTCGCCTGGCACTGCTCGCAAATCGGGCATGGCATGGAATGCGCGATAGAGATAACTAGATCCATCTACCAATAACAAGGTTTTCTTTTCGGTCATATCCCACATTGTGCCGTGCACGAAACGCTGCCAACTACAATCAACTGTTACGTTTATTTCATCCCACCATGGCCGTTTTTACCGAAGTCCCTGAATCTAAAGCCCAAGAACTGCTTAGCCAATTGCAGTTGGGTGATTTAGTTGAGCTCAAAGGCATCCAAGGTGGCATAGAAAACACCAATTATTTTTTAACCAGTAGCGTTGGCGCCTATGTTCTGACGCTGTTTGAACGCCTCACCCACCAACAACTTCCGTTTTATCTCCATTTGATGAAACATTTGGCCCACCACGGCATCCCAGTGCCTGATCCAGTGGCCAATTCAGATGGCGATATCTTGCTGACAGTAGAAGGTAAGCCTGCCGCCGTAGTCAACCGATTGGTCGGTAGCAGTGAATTCGCGCCTACTCCGCAACATTGCCATGCTGTCGGGGAAATGTTGGCACGTATGCATTTAGCGGGAAAAGATTACAACCGCCATCAGCCTAATTTACGTGGCTTGGCTTGGTGGAACGAAACAGTGCCAGTGGTTCTGCCATTTCTTAACGCCTCGCAAAGCAGTTTGATCCAAAGCGAACTCGCGTTTCAGAACCATATGGCGCGTTCTTCTGCTTACGCTGCACTTCCACGCGGGCCCGTACACGCGGACTTGTTTCGCGACAATGTGATGTTTGAAAGAACAGGAAGTGCGCTGCAACTGACAGGCTTTTTTGATTTTTATTTTGCTGGTGTTGATACATGGCTTTTTGATTTGGCTGTGTGCTTGAACGACTGGTGCATTGATTTAGACACTGGCGCCTTGCATGTCGAGAAAACTGCAGCTTTGCTTGGTGCCTACCAAGCGGTGAGGCCTTTGATTGCCGCTGAGCGCCAACTCCTCAACCCCATGCTGCGCGCTGGAGCATTGCGTTTTTGGACATCGCGCTTATGGGACTTCCACCTACCCCGCGAAGCCAGCATGCTTACACCGCATGACCCAACACACTTTGAACGTGTTTTGCGTCAAAGATTGGCGCATCCGATTGGGTTGTCCACATGAAACTCAATGTTGTGGATGCACGCACAGGCTCTAAATGGGCACGACAAGGTATTCGGGTATTTTGGAAACAACCCATTGCTATGAGTGGATTGTTTTTTCTTTTCATGGCCATCATGTCGCTATCGGCATTGCTACCTGTTGTCGGCAGTTTTATGGCACTCACCCTATTGCCTGCAGCTACTTTGGGATTGATGGCAGCTACACGTGAAGTTGACCTAGGCAAATTCCCTATGCCCACCATATTGGCAATCGCATTTCGTGCAAGCAAAGAACGTAAACGCGATATGGTGATATTGGGCTTGCTTTATGCCCTAGGCTTTGTGGGCGTTATGGGCATATCTGCTTTGGTGGATGGCGGAGGGTTTGCCAAGTTGTATTTGGTCGGAGGCAAATTAGACGCCGAGACCATCATGGACCCCAACTTTCAAAACGCCATGTGGTTATCGCTTCTGCTTTATATGCCTTTGTCTATGGTGTTTTGGCATGCACCTGCACTGGTGCATTGGCATGGCGTGCCAGCGATTAAAAGTTTGTTTTTCAGTACCGTCGCTTGCCTTAGCAACTGGCGCGCATTTTTAGTATTTGGTTTGATGTGGACCGTCATCTTTATGTCCACCGCATTGGTATTGAGTTTGGTATCGGGTTTGGTTGGCGATGGTGAGTTGGCATCTATGACGCTTTTACCCGCCATGCTGATGCTTGCCGCTATGTTTTTTTGCTCTGTCTATTTCAGCTTTCGCGATTGTTTTGTGAGCGACACCCTTTACGCCTAACGTTGTGGTTGCAACGACCACTGAAGTTACTTTTGAATTTTTTAAACTTGCGTGAGTTTGGCCACGCTCAAGGCCAACCACTTCATGCCGTGGCGCGGGAAATTCACTTGCGCTCTAGCGTCGTCACCCACACCTTCCAAACCTACAACTGTGCCTTCACCAAACTTGGTGTGAAACACTTGCACGCCTGAACGCACCCAAGCATTGGGACCCGTGGTGGCAGGCGCCTTTTGCACCACAGGCGTTAGTGCACTGGCCTTAGTTTGCCAATCGTTATTGGACCAAGCCGGTTGTTGCCAAGCATTGCGGGGCGAAGTGTGTGCATCCGCAAAAGCGGATCGGGCAGGCGTGATCCACTTCAACGCATGCTCAGGAAGCTCATCAAAAAATCGGCTCTTGATGTTGTAGCGTGTTTGCCCATGCAACATGCGAGTTTGTGAATGGCTCAAATACAACCTGCGCCGCGCTCTGGTGATGGCAACGTACATCAAGCGGCGTTCTTCTTCCAATCCGTCGTAGTCATTCATCGAGTTTTCGTGCGGAAACAAACCCTCTTCCATGCCGGTGATGAACACACAATCAAACTCGAGACCTTTGGATGCATGCACTGTCATCAACTGCACCGCATCTTGCCCCGCTTGCGCTTGGTTGTCTCCAGATTCCAATGCGGCGTGCGTTAAGAACGCAGCCAAGGGCGATAAGGTTTCACCTGTATCTGGATTGATCATTTCACCATTGACGGGCATCGCTACAGCGTCTCGGCCAAAGCCTTCTTGGGTAACAAAGCTCTCCGCCGCATTGACCAATTCGGTTAAGTTTTCAATGCGGTCTGCACCTTCACGCTCGCTTTGGTAATGCTCGACCAGACCCGAGTGGTCTAGTAACAATTCAATGATCTGCCTGAGATTTTGGCCTTGGGTTTGTTCACGCAGCACATCGATCTTGGCAACAAATGCGGTGATATTCACGCCTGCTTTACCCGTCAAGGTACTCACTGCATCGTGCAGGGGACATCCCATGGCACGGGCAGCATCTTGTAATTGTTCGATGCTGCGCGCACCAATGCCACGTGGGGGAAAGTTGACGACGCGCATAAAACTCGTGTCGTCGCGCGGGTTTTCTAACAAACGTAAATAAGCCAATGCATGTTTGATTTCTGCGCGCTCAAAGAAGCGCAAACCGCCATACACACGGTACGGCATAGCGGCATTAAACAGCGCCGTTTCAATCACGCGACTTTGCGCGTTACTGCGGTAGAGCACGGCAATTTCATGGCGATGTGCCACACCTTGCGTGCCATCGCCGTTTTGGCCTTCGCGCAAGAGTTGCTTCATTTCCTCCACCATCCACTGCGCCTCTGCAAAGTCGGTAGGTGACTCGTAAATGCGCACGGGCTCGCCAGCACCTTGTGTGGTGTGTAAGTTTTTACCTAAGCGGTTTTTGTTGTGGTCAATCAGGTGGTTGGCACTGTCCAAGATATTGCTAAAACTGCGGTAGTTCTGTTCTAGCTTGATTTGGTGCTCCACTTGGTATTCACGCACAAAATCCGCCATATTGCCTACCCGCGCGCCACGGAAGGCATAAATGCTTTGGTCGTCGTCCCCCACAGCAAACACTGCACCACCGTCTTGTGCAACAGGGCCCGCGAGTTGTTTGATCCATGCGTACTGCAATTTATTGGTGTCTTGAAACTCGTCAATCAAGATATGGCGAAAGCGTCTGCGGTAATGCTCACGGATCGGATCGTTATCGCGCAAAAGCTCGTAGGAACGCAACATGAGCTCTCCAAAATCCACCACGCCTTCACGCTGGCATTGGGCTTCATAAAGTTCGTACAACTCTACTTTTTTACGCGTGTCTGGGTCGCGCACATCTACATCTTTGGGGCGTAAACCGTCTTCCTTACAACCGGCAATAAACCACATCGTTTGTTTGGGTGGGAAACGCTCTTCGTCCACCTGATACTGCTTGATCAACCGTTTGATGGCACTGAGCTGGTCTTGGGTATCCAAAATTTGAAAGGTTTGCGGCAAATTGGCCAACTTCCAATGAGCACGTAAAAACCGGTTACACAGTCCGTGGAAAGTGCCCACCCACATGCCGCGCACATTGACAGGCAACATGCCCGACAAGCGCGTCAGCATCTCTTTGGCTGCCTTGTTGGTAAAGGTGACAGCCAACACCCCGCCAGGCGAAACCTGACCGGTTTGCAACAACCATGCGATGCGGGTCGTTAGTACCCGGGTCTTGCCAGAACCCGCCCCAGCCAAAATGAGCGCGTGGTCCGCTGGCAAAGCCACCGCCTCAGACTGTTCGTCATTCAGGCCTTGCAACAAAAGAGCGGAGGGATGGGTGCCAGCAGGCGTTGGGGTGTCGGCCCCCGTTGGGAAATGCATGGGGTGATTTTAGAAGGGGTGGAAATTTTGCTCATAAGAAGCGCTGTTAGAATCAGCCACCGGGCCCAAGATTTTTGCGCTCGGTTTTTTATTGTCTGCATTTTGCGCAATAAAAACCCGACCAAGCCAAGCGCTCAATCTTCGAACGTTATTTTCTGGAGCTTGGGATATGGAAATTTTTGATTACGACAACATTTTGTTACTGCCACGCAAGTGCCGCGTGGAAAGTCGTTCTGAATGCGATGCTGGGGTTGAATTGGGAGGGCATAAATTCCGTCTTCCCGTTGTTCCAGCCAATATGAAAACCGTCATCGACGAGAAAATTTGTGTCTGGATGGCGCAAAACAATTATTTCTACGTCATGCACCGTTTTGACTTAGACAATTTAAAGTTCGTGCGTGACATGCATGCCAAAGGCGTCTACGCCTCCATCTCACTGGGTGTCAAAGGACCAGACCGCGCCACAGTTGATGACCTACACGCTGCAGGCTTGACACCTGAATTCATCACGATCGACATTGCGCATGGCCACGCCGACAGCGTGCGCGACATGATTGGCTACATCAAAGACAAATTGCCTAAAAGTTTTGTGATTGCAGGCAACGTTGCCACGCCAGAAGCGGTGATTGATCTTGAAAACTGGGGTGCTGACGCTACCAAGGTCGGCGTAGGTCCTGGCAAAGTGTGTATCACCAAACTCAAAACAGGTTTTGGTACAGGTGGTTGGCAACTGTCAGCGCTCAAATGGTGCGCACGTGTAGCGACCAAACCCATCATTGCCGATGGCGGTATTCGCAGCCATGGTGACATTGCCAAAAGCATCCGCTTCGGCGCATCGATGGTGATGATTGGCTCGCTCTTTGCAGGCCACGAAGAGTCGCCCGGCAAAACCGTGGAAGTGGACGGCGAAATGTTCAAGGAGTATTACGGCTCTGCTTCAGACTTCAACAAAGGCGAATACAAGCACGTGGAAGGCAAACGTATTTTGGAGCCGATCAAAGGTAAGTTAGCCAATACCTTGATTGAAATGGAACAAGACGTGCAAAGTTCCATCAGCTATGCGGGTGGCACCAAGCTGATGGACATTCGAAAAGTGAATTACGTCATCTTGGGTGGCGACAACGCAGGTGAACACCTGTTGATGTAACTAAGCGGCAATCAGTTCTCTGGCCAACGTATGGATGCGGTGGCCTGGATTTGCAAGGGCTTCCACCACGCTGAAGTGCTGCAAATCTGCAATCGCTTCAGCAACGGGTACATGGGTTTTGCCCCAGGCTTGTTGTATGAGTGTGTTGTGGCGAATAAATTCAGCACTCTCTAAAGCACCACATACCGAATACAGTTTGCCGTGCTTGGGGGCTGGCATCCAGGCTGGGCTATTGCTCACCGACACCTCTTCTGTCAAGCGCAAACTATCTTTTAAGAATGGCGTAGCACGCACGGATTCGAGTTCATACAAACCTGAAATCGACAAGGCTTTGTTCGCTAAATCGTGCGGCAAGGCAAAGTCGTAAGCACGCCAATCACAAGTCAAAAGCATGGCGACCAAATGTCCACCTGCGGAATGTCCGACTAAGGTGATGCGTTTAGGGTCTCCGCCAAACCGGTGCACGTTGCGATAGACCCAAGCCACCGCTTTGACCATTTGCATGGTGATGTGTGAAATAGTGACTGCAGGACATAAGGCGTAGTTAGGCACCACCACACAAGTCCCTTGCGTTGTGAAGACAGGCGCCACAAATGAATGGTCAGCCTTGTCTAACGAACGCCAATAGCCACCGTGGACGAATACCATGACAGGCGCGCCTTTTGGAGAGTGCGTGGTGTTGGCTGGAAATATATCGAGCGTTTCATTCTGACCATGACCATAGGCGACGTCTTGGAAACAACGGTTTTCCTTGCGCGCAATCTCAGATGTGTCACGCCAGCGCGCGAAATGCATTTCGTGCTCAGGTACCAAAGCGCGGTTGTTATACATGCGGTCATACCATGCGCCGTCGTGGGTGCTTGTCATAATTTTTTCTCCAGTCGAATTTGAATATTGGTCCAGTTGCGATTGCGGGTGGTGCTGTCCTCGTACAAACTGCTGCTGTTGTAGAGACTGTTGGTGTTATAGCTTAATGGAGAGAGGTTACTCAAAGTCAGTCGCCATGACGTATTGGGGTCGACACGCCACAGACCATACACATCCATCACGCGTTTTTGAGATACATACAGCCATTGGTATTCGCTGCTGTGGGTGGTGTAACCGGGATTAATATTGATATTGCCACCGACTGTGAAAGGCATAGAACGCAACCGATAGTCGCCACCTAGGTTTGCCGTCATGCTAGGTTGCTGGTCGAGTCGATTATTCGGGCCTGTAATGCTCAATACATTGGATTCGTAAAAGCTGATGTTGCTGCGAATATCCACTGCAGGGGCATCGGCAACCATCTGGTTTAAACGAAACTTAGCCTCTAGTTCAATGCCTTGGGTGATGGCGTTACCCACGTTTTGCGGAATTGAAACGTATTGCTGTGTAGCAATGCCAGATATGGTTTCCAAACTGGTGACATTTCGAATCAAATTACTCACGCGACGATGGAATACCGCAGCACTCATCACGCCACCATCTGGTAAATAACGCTCAACAGCCATATCCAGGCCCAGTGCCACTTCGGGACGCAAGGCCGGATTGCCCTTGCTGCCTGGGTTGGTAGCAATATTGGAATTACTGCCAACATCGTCACGCGAAGGGGTGTAACGCGCTAACAAAGATTGCATCCATGGCGCTTTAAAACTGCGCGTCAGACTCATGCGCACTTGGTCGCGCCCTTCTGGGTTGGGTTTCCATAGCGCGTGTAATAAGGGCGAGAGCACACCGATGCGGTTGGTCGCCTCAGTCTCACCGTTATTGCCATAGGTAGACATTTGCTCGTAACGCAAACCACCATGACCAGACCAATTCGGTGTGAATTGTTTTTCGTCTTGTGTGTAGATAGCGTATTTGAGTGTGCGGGCTTGCATATTGCCGTCGCCATCGGTGTAGACGGGCTGTGCGGTTTGGGTGCGCCGCACCACCTCTATCTCTGCACCGCTGACCCACTGGTGTCCGCCACCTAAGACATTGGTGTACTTGCCGTTCAAACTGACGGAACGGTCTCGGGTAGTCGCGCTTTGATTCAATGACGGTAATACAGATCCGCCTCCCGTGGGGGTTTGGTAGGTGTGGCTGGTGCTGTCCCAACCACCGGTATTGAACTTCCATTCCATGGCGCTATCTGCGGAGAGTTTTCTGCGCCACTGGCCATTGAGACGCGCCATGCCGAAGTTGCCGTCGCCGCTGGTGTTGGCACTGTCAGTACTGGCGGTGGATGTGCCAGCCACTGTTTGTGTTTGACTCAGGCTAATCGTGCCCGAATTGTGCGAACGCGAATACACCACAAAAGGCATCAGGGTCAAAGTCTCGCCCGGTGCGCCTTTGAATTGCAAGCGCCCCGTGCTGTTGAATCCATCACGTGTGCTGGAAGAGTCGTTGATGCGGGTACGCGCAAGGGTTGTTGAATTAGCTGTGTATTGGCGGGATAAAACTGTTTCGCTGTGATCTGGCGTAGCGTTTTCATACATCGAGAAAGTGAAGTTCGAACTCCAATTTTCAAATTCTTTGTAGGTGGTGTATGACCCGTTCGGGGAGAGATAGCCACCTTGCCAAGAAGAACCTAGCTTGAGTTCAGACGGCATGCCGCGACGCCCTTCGCGGGTAATGATGTTGATGGTTCCCGCAATAGCTTGCGCACCCGTTTCTGCAGTGGGTGCGCGGTATATCTCGATGCGCTCCACCATCTCGGGAGTAAGTGACTCAATTGAAAAACCAGGTGGTACACGCTGACCATCCAACAAAATTTGTGTGTAGCCGGCACTTAAACCGCGCATCCGGACACCACCGCCACGACCCGGGTTGCCGCCCAAGGTTATGCCAGGCATGCGCTTTAACACTTCACCGATATTGGCGTCGCCTTGCTTTTCAATTTCTTCGCGACCGATCACGATCTTGCTGGCGGTAGATTCGCGGCGTTGTTGCGTGTCGTTGTCGCGGCCACTGGTGATTTCGACTTTGCCCATGTCGGCTACTGGTGCTGGCGAAGTTTGAGAAAGCACTAAAGGCGAGGCGCCCATCAATATAGCGGCCATTAACGGACGCACGGCAAAGTTGTTATGCACTACAGGCAAAGAGACAAGCATCCGCACATAAAAAGTCATAAGTCAAAAGTTTAATAGGGGTTGAAAGCCCTTGCCGTGTAAAGTTCAGCTTTTATTGTTTTATTCACGTATGGACCACGCATCAACGCCCCACGCCTATGAAATCAAGAGTGCGTCACTGCCTTTGGTAGCTTTTTTACTTAAAACTGCAGATCTTTCCGCTTTAGAAATGGACCTAGAGCGCCGTTTAGGCGCGACCCCAGGATTTTTTGACAACGATCCCGTTGTGATTGACTTGAGTGCATTGGATGTGAATACAAGCGCAATCGACTTAGTCGGCGTTTGCGATTTATTAGAAAAGTACCGTGTTGTACCGGTTGCATTTCGTGGCGCAACGAATGGTTTGCACCATAACGCGCAAGAAGCAGGATTGTTTGCCGCGCAGGAACTGCATATGCCAACTTCCAAAGTGGAAACCGTGGTGCAAGAAGTCATTCGTGAAGTGGAAGTGGTGCGCGAGGTACAAGGTGCACATGTGAGTGCCATGGTGATTGATAAACCCTTGCGCTCTGGGCAACATATTTACGCCAAAGGGCGTGATTTGATCGTGATGGCCATGGTGAATCCTGGCGCGGAGATCATGGCCGACGGCCACATCCATGTGTATGCGCCTTTGCGCGGCAAAGCCATTGCTGGTGCGCGAGGTGATGAAACTGCGCGTATCTTTACATCCTGTTTAGAAGCCGAGCTCATATCTATTGCAGGAACCTATCGCACCAGCGATACACCACTGCCCAAAGAAGTGGCAGGCAAAGCAGCGCAGGTCTCTTTACAAGGCGACAAGTTGGTAATGCAAAGGTTGTAAAATTGTGCGTTGCATTTTTATAAGTAATTAAGGGTTTATTCATGACAAAAATTGTTGTGGTGACTTCTGGCAAAGGTGGCGTTGGCAAAACCACCACCAGCGCTAGTTTTTCATCAGGTCTGGCTTTGCGTGGCTTTAAAACAGTCGTGATCGACTTTGACGTAGGTTTACGTAACCTCGACTTGATCATGGGATGCGAACGACGCGTGGTGTATGACTTCATCAACGTGATCAACGGCGAAGCCACCTTGAACCAAGCCCTGATCAAAGACAAGCAGTGCGACAACTTATTTGTTCTAGCCGCTTCCCAAACCCGTGACAAAGATGCTCTAACCAAAGAAGGCGTTGAGCGTGTTCTCAATGACCTCAAAGGCATGGGCTTCGACTACATCGTGTGCGACTCCCCTGCTGGAATTGAAATCGGCGCCATGATGGCTATGCACTTTGCAGATGAAGCCTTGGTGGTAACCAACCCCGAAGTGTCTTCGGTACGCGACTCTGACCGCATCTTGGGCATGCTCAGTAGTAAAACAATGCGTGCGATCGAAGGCGGCGAACCCATCAAAGAACATTTGCTGATCACCCGCTACAACCCAAGCCGTGTGGAAGATGGCCATATGCTGTCGCTTGAAGATATTCAAGACATTTTGCGTATCCCATTGATTGGTGTGATTCCAGAATCTGAAACTGTGTTGACGGCATCTAACCAAGGTTTGCCTGCAGTGCACCTGACTAACACTGATGTGTCAGAAGCCTATAAAGACGTTATCAGCCGCTTCTTAGGCGAAGACGTTCCTCTGCGATTTACCGAACATGTGAAGCCCGGTTTGCTCAAGCGCATCTTCGGAGGGAAATAAGCCGATGTCTTTACTTTCCTTCTTGCTTGGCGAAAAGAAAAAAACCGCCAGCGTCGCTAAAGAACGCCTGCAGTTCATCCTCACCCATGAGCGCACGGGGCGCGACCCACAACCCGACTATTTACCTGCTTTGCAGCGTGACTTAGTGGCCGTGTTGTCCAAGTATGTCAATATCAATCCGCAAGATATCAAAGTCAATTTTGAACGCCACGATAACCTTGAGGTGTTGGAAGTCAAGATTGAATTGCCTGACAGCGCGTAAAAGCCGCTTCAACAAAAAAGCGTCCATCAGGACGCTTTTTTTATGCCTTGCTGCAAGTGACACAACTTGCAGAAATGCTGTTAGTTGATTGACGAATCAACCACCTTTGCTAGGACGCTTGCCAGGATTCTTTTTGCTGCGTGTAGACACACCGCGCTCTAAGCTGACGCGCTGACCGCGACCACCAGTGCGAGCAGAGGTGCCAGGTAAGGGTGTTGGTGCAGGAGTGCGCTTGCGATCGGCTTCTGTAACGATTTTGTTGCCCATGTTGTTTTCCAGAAAAAATTAAGTATTGCTATTTTATGTCGTATTCTTGCGGTTTTGACTTTCAATACCGCCTGTTATGACCACTATCGTTAACTATTACCTCGCCCCCCAAAGCCCATGGACCTATTTAGGCCATCAGCGACTTATGACTATGGCACAAGAGGCTGGCGCGCAAGTGCGCGTCATACCTATGGATTTAGGCAAAGTATTTCCCGTTTCTGGTGGTCTACCACTGGGACAACGTGCGCCACAACGTCAGGCTTATCGATTTGTTGAGTTAGAACGCTTTAGCAAACATTTGCAGCTGCCTTTGCATCTAAAACCAAAATTCTTCCCAGTCGCGGGAGACGATGCAGCGCGCTTGATCATTGCAGCGGATATGCACCACGGTAGCGCACAAGCAGCCAAGCTCGCTGGTGCCGTGTTGTCCGCTGTGTGGACGCAAGAACGCAATATTGCGGATACCCAAACCCTTACTGAACTTTTATCGGAAAACGCACTAGATGTCGCATGCATAGAAATTTCACGCAGCGCTGATGTACAAAAACGATATGACGCGAACACGCAAGAGGCGATTGATGTGGGTGTATTTGGTTCCCCCGCCTATGTCATTGATGGCGAAATGTTTTGGGGCCAAGACCGCCTGGATTTTGTGTCGCGCAAATTACTAGGTAAGTAATGCAATAGACGGCAGACGAAAAAAAGGCGACTCACGTCGCCTTTTTTTATGGATCGAGTATTAACGATCGAATTTGGGCTTGGGGGTACGTTTTTTTGCGTCAAACCCACCGCCTCCAAATGGCTTACCGCCTGATTTAGGACGCGCAGCTTTTTTGTCAAACGGTGAACGATCACCTTCAAACACAGGACGTGGTCCGCGAGCAGGACGGTCATCAAAACTACGTGCAGGTGCTGCAGCAAAGCGGTTATCGCCACCAAAGCCGCCACCTTTTCCACCAAAACCACCACCGTGGTTACGACGAGGTGCATCGAATTTGCCAGCGCCTTTGCGTGGTGCGAAATCGCGACCGCGTTCTAAACGTTGTGTCGGCTCTAGGCCAGGAACAACTTCTGCGGTAAATGGTTGGCGGGTAAATGCTTCGATGTCGTAGATTTTGCGTTTGTCACGGAACTCGGCCAGCGTGACTGCCAAACCATCGCGCCCTGCACGGCCTGTTCGGCCAATGCGGTGGGTGTAGTCTTCTGATTTCATCGGCAAACCAAAGTTGAATACGTGGGTGATGGTCGGCACATCAATACCGCGCGCAGCAACGTCTGTCGCTACCAAGAACTGCACTTGGCCTTGACGCAGAGCCATCAAGCGGCGGTTACGCAAACCTTGGCTCAAAGCGCCATGCAAAGCTACGGCAGAAAAGCCATCTTGTTGCAAGTCGTTGGCCAATCCGTCGCATTCGATTTGGGTGCTGGCAAACACAATCGCTTGGTTAATCGTGGTGTCGCGCAAAAGATGGTCAAGCAACTTGCGCTTATGGTGCGCGTTGTCTGCCCAATGCAATACCTGACGAATGTTGTTGTGCTTTTCTTGTGGAGTATCAATTTGAACGCGCTGAGGTTGGCGCATCACGCGCGTTGCCAGCTGTTGAATGCGTGGCGCAAATGTCGCGCTGAACATCATGGTTTGCTTGCGGTCAATGGTGAGTTGGTTGATTTCAGCCAAATCGTCGGCAAAGCCGAGATCTAACATGCGGTCAGCTTCGTCGACCACCAAAAATTGCACTTTGTCTAATTTGATTTGCATCGAACGTTGTAAGTCAAGCAAACGGCCTGGTGTAGCCACTACCAAGTTGGCGTTTTGCAATTTAGCAATTTGCAACTGGTAAGGCATGCCACCTACCACATTGGCTACGCGTAAACCGCGGCAGTGTTTGACCAAATCAATCGCGTCATGCGCCACTTGTTGCGCGAGTTCGCGTGTGGGGCACACAATCAAAGCACCCGGGCTAGGGGCTTTGAAATTGCGCGCATTGGTAGGGTCTTTGCGTTTGGGCTTTTTGGGTGGCTCTTCGCCTTTGGCAATCGCATCAGCCACTGATTTTTCATAAGCTGCGCGGTCAGCAGCAGCGGCTTCAGAAAGTTGATTGAGCAGGGTATGGATGACTGGCAACAAAAAGGCCGCGGTTTTACCGCTACCTGTTTGGCTGGAGACCATCAAATCGATGAAACCTTTTTTGGCACCCGCGTTGTCGGATGGCAAAGCCAATGGAATCGTTTTAAGTTGCACTGTCGTAGGCTGCGTGTAGCCCAAATCAGCAACAGCTTGCACGAGCTCAGGCGCAAGCCCGAGCGTGACAAACCCGTTGGGAGTTGTGTCAACAGCGTCTTGAACTTCGACGGCCGTAGCCAAATCGTCCAATACAGAGGAAATAGGTTCGACAAGCGTAGTTTCGCCTGTCACTTCAAAAGCGTCAGTCATGGTTTTCTCACACGCGAGCACCGCAAGGTTTGCGGCTTGCTCCGTTCTTGGTTAAAAAACATCAACCATCAAACGAAACCTGCTCTGGCCCGGGAGGGCTTGTTCAGCGCGTGGGACTCAATTCAAGGAGCCCGATGTATGAAGGGAGATGCACAAAGTTCGCTGTTTTCTAGCGAAGAACTCTATTGTGCCACATCTTCGGGTTTTTACCTAATTTAAATTCAAAAAGTGTTCTTTGTAATGCAGCATCTCGTCTATGGATTCATGCACATCTGCCAATGCCGTGTGTTTTTGGGCTTTTTTGAAGGCGTTGAACACATCTGGCTTCCATCGACGCGCTAGCTCTTTGAGGGTGCTGACATCTAAGTTACGGTAATGGAACCATGCCTCGAGTTTGGGCATATATTTGTTCAGAAAGCGCCGGTCTTGCCCAATCGTGTTGCCGCACATGGGTGAGACGCCCTTTGACACGTAGGGCTTGATAAAGGCGATCAATGCGTCTTGTGCTTGTTCTTCGGTCACCGTGGAAGCTTTGACTTTTTCTGTCAAACCGCTCTTGCCGTGTGTACCCCTGTTCCAAGCATCCATTTTGGATAGGACTTCATCGCTTTGGTGGATTACCAAGACAGGACCTTCAATGCGAATAGACAAATCGGGGCTGGTCACAATCACCGCGATTTCTAACAAACGGTCGCGGTCAGGCTCGAGGCCCGACATTTCGCAATCCAACCAAACTAGATTGAGATCGGATTTGGCTAACGTAGGTTGCGTAAGAGAAGCTTTATCTGCAAGAGATTTAGATGTATGGGGCATAGTGCAGATTGTCGTGCATCCCCAGGAACAGGCGGGGTACATACATTCATCTAAACTTCTACCCCATGATGAATCCTTCTCTCTCTATGAGTGTGGCACTTGCTGTGTTGCTCGTTGCCAATTTATTAACCAAGCTATGGTTGGCTTCGCGCCAAATTCGACATGTCGCGCAACACCGTGATGCTGTTCCTGCTGCATTCGCAGACACGATCACCCTCGAGTCACATCAGAAAGCTGCCGACTACACGCTTGAAAAAGCGCGCGTAGGGTTGATCGATCTCGCCTTAGATGCAGCGACGCTATTGGGTTGGACTTTACTGGGAGGCTTGGATTTTCTGAACCAAGTCACGCTGGAACTCATGGGACCGGGCATGGGGCAACAACTGGTTTTGGTACTTGCATTTATGTTGGTCGGTGGCCTCATCGGTTTGCCTTTGTCGCTCTACCAAACCTTCAGTGTGGAACAGCGATTTGGTTTTAACAAAACAACGCCAGCGCTCTGGGTGAGTGACCTTGTCAAAGGCATTGCGGTTGGCTTGGTTTTGGGTTTGCCCATCTTATGGCTGGTTTTATGGTTGATGGAAGCCGGCGGTGCATGGTGGTGGGTCTGGGCTTGGGGCGCGTTGGTCGTTTACCAATTGTTTGTCATGTGGATCGCACCCAATGTGATCATGCCGCTATTCAACAAATTCACCCCTTTGGAAGACGATACGCTCAAATCACGCGTGAATGCATTGATGACTCGGGCCGGCTTTACGGCTGAAGGTTTTTTTGTGATGGATGGCAGCCGACGCTCTGCACATTCGAATGCTTTTTTCACGGG
>Ga0228703_1000882_pt1 | contig 19518 bp, 19 predicted proteins | sample McNCre217_Aug_MG_3_FD_178020 | JGI IMG/M metagenome (GOLD analysis project Ga0228703, IMG submission 178020) | Freshwater microbial communities from McNutts Creek, Athens, Georgia, United States - 29-17_Aug_MG | ecosystem: Environmental > Aquatic > Freshwater > Creek | place: USA: Georgia... | reverse complement strand
ACTACGCCGGCTTTGATGTCGACATTAGGCACGATGGCTGCCACGAACGGAAGCATAACCTCACGTTCGCCCACCTTCACGATTAGTAGGTCCTGGGCTGGGAAGTGATCGACCCGCACAACTTCGCCGACTTCTTCGCCGTCGCGAACCACTTTGAGGCCAACGAGCTGGTGGTCGTACCAGGAATCTGGCTCGGTTGGAAGGGCATCGGCATCGGTGTCGAGGAGCAAAATGGCTTTGATCAGCGATTCGGCTGCAGTGCGATCGGTGATGCCTTCAAGGAAAATTACTGGGGCCTGGTTGTACCAGCGCAGTTCGGAAACCGTAACGGTCTTTCCAAACCATGGTGAATCCTGCGGAACCTGCAGGTCAAATACAGCACCGGGCACAAAACGTTCGTTTGGCTGGTCTGTGTAAAGTTCGAGCTTGATTGCGCCTTTTAGACCGTGTGCTTTGAGCAGTCGGCCTACGCGCAACTGGGTTGACCTAGAAATCGGTCTTCACCACGTCTACGCGAACCTTCTTGCCGTCCGCAAGGGCCTTAACCACGGTGCGGAGGGCGTTTGCGGTGCGGCCGTTGCGCCCGATCACGCGGCCCAGATCTTCTGGGTGAACGATAACCTCGAGCAAGTCTCCTCGCGAGGTGTTGCGTTCAGTTACGGTTGCATCTTCCGGGTGGTCGACGATTCCCTTAACCAGGTGTTCGAGCGCAGCGGCTAGCACTTACTAAGCCTCTTCGGCTGGAGCTGCGGCAGGAGTCTCTTCAGCTGCTGCTGGAGCCTCTGCCTCTGCGGCTGCTGGAGCTTCGTCTACAACTGCAGGCGACTCTGCTTCCATGGTTGCCTCTTCAGCGGCTTCTTCAGCTGCCTCAACGGCAACCTCTTCAGCCTTTGGAGCCTCGACCTTGATTTCAGCCTTTGGCTTCAGTACAACCTTCTTGTTTGCATCGGCAACGAACTCGGCCTTTGCTGCAGGAGCCTGAACCATGTTCTTGGCGTTCTTGTCGCCCTTGCTCTTCTGGAAATCTCCAGTGAGCTTGAGGATTGCTGCAACCTGCTCGGTTGGCTGAGCGCCAACTCCTAGCCAGTAAACAGCGCGCTCCGAGTTAACTTCGATGATCGAAGGGTTCTGACCTGGTACGTAACGACCGATCTCTTCGATTACACGACCATCGCGCTTGGTGCGCGAGTCTGCTACAACGATGCGGTAGTGAGGCGCACGGATCTTGCCGAGACGCTTTAGGCGGATTTTTACAGCCACAATTATTCCTTTGGTTTTTATTGGGGCGAACGATCTACCGTGAGCGTGGGGGCACACTCGATAGAGAAGCTCTGGGGGTATCTGTTGGCACCTTGATAGAGGGTCAAGCGCAGAGATACCTAGTTATTCTGCCAGAAAATCGCTCCGAATGCCAGCCTTACAGGCCAAATGCCGAGCCGTTTCCTGCAGATTCGTTGCCCGGCTTCTGCCCTGAAAGTCGAGCCGCTTCTTCAGCTGCTCGTTTTGCAGGGTTTCCGCTCTTGGAACCCTTCTTCTTGTCTTTGCCCTTAGCGGCACCGCGGGACCCAAGGCCCATCCCCTGCATTCCCGCTGGCATTCCAGGCATTCCGGCCGGCATGCCGCCCTTCTGCATGGTCTTCATCATCTTGGCGGCCTGCTCAAAGCGGTTCACCAGCGAGTTGACATCGGTGACGGTCATGCCCGAGCCGCGCGCGATGCGAAGTCGGCGGGAGCCGTTGAGAATCTTGGTGTCGCGTCTTTCGCTCGGGGTCATCGAACGAATTATGGCTTCGGTGCGAGTTATTTCTCGCTCGTCAAAGTTCTCCAGCTGCTCGCGCATCTGACCCGCACCCGGCATCAGGGCAAGCATGCTCTTGAGGTTGCCCATTTTGCGCAACTGCTGCATTTGGTCCAGGAAGTCGTCCAGCGTGAACTGGTTCTTGGCCATCTTCTCGGCCATGGCACGAGCTTCGGTCTCGTCGAAAGCGCGCTGAGCCTGTTCGATGAGGCTTAGAACGTCACCCATGTCCAGGATTCGGCTGGCCATGCGGTCTGGATAGAACTGCTCGAAGGCGTCAAGGCCCTCGCCGGTCGAACTGAAGATGATTGGCTTACCGGTGACAGACGCCACCGAAAGCGCCGCACCACCGCGGGAATCACCATCGAGCTTGGTTAGGACAACACCGGAGATTCCAACGCCGTCCTCGAAGGCCTTGGCAACGTTAACCGCGTCCTGACCCACCATCGCATCGATGACGAAGAGCACCTCGTCGGGGTTCACGGCATCGCGGATGTCACGTGCCTGCTGCATCATCTCTTCGTCGATTCCCAAACGACCAGCGGTGTCGACCAGGACCATCGAATACTGCTTTGAAGTGGCGAAGGCGATTGCGTCCTTTGCCACCGCTACGGGGTTGCCGACACCATTTCCTGGCTCCGGAGCAAAAACCGGGACATCGGTTCGTTCGCCCAAGACCTGTAGTTGATTTACGGCATTCGGACGCTGAAGGTCAGCTGCAACTAACAGCGGGGTCTGGCCCTGATCTTTTAGCCACTTTGCCAGTTTTCCAGCGAGTGTGGTTTTACCGGAACCCTGAAGACCGGCGAGCATGATTACGGTTGGTGGGTTTTTGGCAAACTGCAGTCGACGTTGCTGTCCACCGAGAATGGCAACCAGTTCTTCGTTGACAATCTGAACCACCTGCTGGGCAGGATTCAGGGCCTTATTAACCTCATCGCCAAGTGCACGGTCCCGGATAGCCGCAACGAAGGTCTTTACAACCTCAAGCGCTACATCGGCTTCGAGCAGTGCCCGACGAATCTCGCGCAGAGTGGCGTCGATGTCCGCTGGGGTAAGTTTGCCCTTCGTGCGCAGATTCTTGAACGTCTGCGAGAGGCGATTGGAAAGATCTCCGAACACGGAACTCCTTGGGTCGGGGTATCTTCAAGGATACCAAGACGGGCTCTCGGGCAGGCCTGCGCCGTCGCCCTAGTGGCTAGATACCAACCAGTCCGCGGGCGAATTCGTCGGCCTCGAAGAAGGCAAAGTCGTTGATTCCTTCACCGAAGCCAATCAACTTGACTGGGATTCCAAGCGCTCGCTGGATACTGTAAACAATTCCGCCCTTGGCAGTGCCGTCAACCTTGGTCAACACAACGCCGGTCACCTGTGCCACTTCAGCAAAAGCTTTGGCTTGGTTGAGTCCGTTTTGGCCCGTGGTCGCGTCCAGCACCAGCAGCACCTCGCTAACCGGAACGGTTTTTTCTACCACTCGCCGAATCTTGCTCAACTCGTTCATCAGGTCTTGCTTATTCTGAAGTCGACCAGCGGTGTCGATGATAACGATGTCTGCCTTATCGGCTACTGCTTTCTCTACCGCCTGGTAGGCAACTGCGGCGGGGTCTTGCCCCTCAAACTGGGGGCCTACAAGCGTGGCACCAGAACGCTTAGCCCAGGTTGCCACCTGATCTACGGCAGCGGCCCTAAAGGTGTCGGCAGCACCGATGACGATGTCCCACTCCCCCTCGGCCAGCCAGGCACTGAGTTTGCCAATGGTGGTGGTTTTGCCAACGCCGTTTACGCCAACCATCAGATAGACGTATGGCAAGGTATCGCCGGAGAGGTTCAACTCGCGGTTGGGAAGTTCAAGCTGCTGGGTTAGAACCGAAACCAAAATGCGCTTCAACTCCAGCTCGGACTTGGCGCCGATGGCGGTAGCCAACTTCTTCACTTCGGCGACGATCTGCTCGGAGGCTTCCACACCGAAGTCGGCGAGCAGGAGTATGTCTTCGAGCTCATCGATATTGGCCGGATCGAACTGAACACCGCTGAACAAGCTGCGGATTCGGCTCGCGAAACCTCGCTGACCAACCACCCTCGCCTGGGGTTCCGGCTGGATTTCCACGGTTGGCGTTTCAATCCGAGGTTCGGGGCTAGCGACTGTGACTTCGGTAACGGGAGCCGACTCAGCCGGCGCCACTTCAGCCGACGGAGCTGCCGAAGGTATTACCGCGACAGGGGCCGACTCAATCGGAGCAGGCTTCTTCTTCTTGAACCATTCGAAGGCCATTAGGAGGCAACCTCAATGCGTTGACCTACCACTGCACTGATTCCGTCCTGGCGCATTGAGACGCCGTAGAGGGCATCGGCAATCTCCATGGTTCGCTTCTGGTGGGTGATGATGATCAGCTGCGAACTGGTCCGTAGATCTTGGAAAATCTGCAGCAGGCGACCCAGGTTGGCATCGTCGAGTGCGGCCTCGACCTCATCCATCACGTAGAAAGGTGAGGGGCGGGCCTTGAAGATGGCAATGAGAAGTGCCACCGCAGCCAAGGAGCGCTCACCGCCAGAAAGCAGGCTCAGGCGCTCAATCCTTTTACCAGCGGGTTTTACTGTCACTTCTAGTCCAGTGGTTAGCAAGTTTTCTGGATCGGTCAGGAAGATACTGCCGCTTCCACCTGGGAATAGAACCGGGAACACCTGTTCGAAGGCAGCACGTGTGTCCTCGAATGCCTCGGCGAAGATCGACTGCATCTTGACGTCAAGCTCTTCGATGATCTGGATGAGGTCTTTGCGAGTCTGGGTCAGGTCTTCCAGTTGCTCGGTCAAGAACTTGTGGCGCTGCTCGAGCGCAGCGAATTCTTCTAGAGCAAGCGGGTTTACTCGACCAAGGCGTTCCAAGAGTCGCTCTGCATTGGCCAAGCGCGCTCGTTGCTCTTCCAGGACGAATGGCTTGGTCTTACCCTCGTTTTCAGTGTCCTCCACGGGCTGATCCGGACCATATTCGGCCACCAAAACGTCCTGGTGGAGACCAAGCTCGTCGTAGGCCTTGCCAGCGATGTTGGCCAGGTTCAGGCGCTTCTCATGGTTGGCAAGCTCAATGTCGTGGACGCTCTGGGTCAAAGTGCCCAGTTTCATCTGGATTTCGGCGGTTTCGCCGCGAAGGCGCACCAGCTCGGCATTTTGATTGGCTCGGGCACTCTCAAGTTCAAGAAGGTTGGACTTAGCAACCGACGCCGAAGTCGCAAGCTTGTCTAGCACCAGAGGCACCGCCGAGATGATTCGGTTGGCCGCAACCAACTTGGCCTGTTGCTGGGCCAAGGCAGCTCTAGCGCGTTGCTGAGCCGCTGTGGCTTCGGCAACCTGGCGTGTGAGCAAAACGACACGCTCTTTTTCAACCCTGAGGCGTTCGCTTGCAGCGCCCAGTTCGATGCGAATGTCGAGTTCGCGCTGACGCTCCTGCTCGAGGTTGGCCACCAGGGTGTTGCGGTCGCCGAGGCTGATCTCGGGACGCTCGCGAGTGGCAAATTCATCGTGGTTTGCAACCGCAACTGCCAACTTTGCCTCTGCCTCGGCAATGCCGGCGTTTGCGTTTGCCGCCACCTGGGCCAAACGGTCTAGTTCAGCCTGCGATGCCTCGGCCTGAACCCGCAGTCGCCCGATGTGTTCGGCGTTGGCGGCGAGGGTGGAATCGTGGTTTTTGAGGGCGGCCAGGGCCTCACGCTCGCTAATCTGAGCAGCCTCGAAACGCGCACGCGCCTCTACTAGGTCGCCGCGCAGGGTTTCAATGGTCTCGTTGACCTTGGCAAGCTTTGCCTCAGCGGAGTCGCGCTCGGCTACCAGTTCTACCTTGCTGGTCTTTCGGCCCGATCCACCGCGCAGCACACTACCGCTCAAAACGTCGCCATCGCGGGTGATTAGCGTTAGCTGTCCGGTCGACTTATCTTTCGCGTAAAGCTGCTTGGCAGCCGCTAGGTCATCGACCACAATGACGTTGCTCAGCAGCGCCAAGACTCCGGCCGGAGCCTGCACCACCTCGACCGCGCTGCGAGCACCGGTTACCGCTTGGACCTTTAGGGTTTGGCTGGCTGCATCGACATCGGCGATAACCAGTTCAACGCGGCCACCATCGGTGTCCTTTAGGTGAGCCAGTGCTTCAAGGCCCGCGTCTCGGTCATCGGCAACCAAGGCGTCGGCCAATGTCCCGAGGGCGGCCGCAATGGCAACCTCGAAGCCGGATTCAATCTTCATGTGGGTGGCGATTAGGCCACGGATGCCGCGGAGACCTGCTGCGGCAAGGGTGTTGGCGCCATCCTTCTGCTCGAGCGTGAGATTGAGTGCGCTGCGCCGTGCCGAAAGGGAGTCTCGCTCACGTTCGTGCTCGTGAAGTTCTTCGCGAAGCGTATCTGTCTTGGTTCTTGCGGCGGCAACCGCCTGTTGGGCAGCCTCGTATTGAGCCTCAAACTGGCTGGAATCTGCCTGGTGGCTAGATTGCAGCGAGTCCTGCAGGGCTTCGTACTCTGCCACACTCGCCGCAGCTCGCTCTCCTGCCTGAGAGAGCGCCTGTTCATGCCGCAGAACCTCGTCGCGGAGGGAGGCCAGTCGGCTCTCGGCTACTGCGGCCTCGTTGCTTAGGCGACCTAGTTCGAGGTCAAATTTGGAAATCAGTGCACTCTGCTCGGCCACCTCTGAGTCAAATGCCTCAAGAGCGTCTCTGCAAACATTGCGGGCAGCCTCGGCTGAACCCAGATTGCTGCGAAGCGTTGCCACCTGTGCCTCAAGCTCTAACACTGCTGCCTGCGCCTCGGCCGCTTGAGCCTCAAATGCCTCGGGATCGGGGACATTGCCCGACACCGCATTCTGGCTGCTTAACAGCGAAACTCGCTGGCTAGCCATGTTCAACAGACCGCGCAGGCGCTCTGCCACCGAATCAAACCGGTAGGCAAGATTGCGAGCCTGATCGACCTGAGTCGAAACCTGAGCCGCTTCCAGTTCGCCCAGACGCACTTGGTTTTCTGCCAAAACCGACTGCAAAATGTTTCGCTCGGCCTTGCGGTTGTTCTCGGTGGCGGCAGTCTCTTCTACGGCGTCCTGGAGTTCTCGGATTTCGTAGGCGTAGAGGCGACTCTTGGCGTCTCGAACCACCGATGCAATGCCCTGCGCCTGCCTAGCGGTTTCGGCCTGCTGGCTTAGTGGCTTGAGCTGGCGACGAACTTCACCGGCGAGGTCCGACAAGCGGGTCAGGTTGACCTGCATTGCCTCAAGCTTGCGCTCGGTCTTTTCTTTACGGCGACGGTGCTTGAGAATTCCAGCAGCCTCTTCGATGAAACCTCTGCGCTCTTCGGGAGTTGCCTTAAGGACACTGTCCAGCTGGCCCTGTCCGACGATCACGTGCATCTCTCGTCCGAGACCAGAATCGCTGAGAAGCTCTTGAACATCGAGCAAGCGACAACCCTCGCCATTGATGGCGTATTCGCTGCCACCGTTGCGAAACAGGGTGCGGCTGATTGTCACTTCGGTGTAGTCGATTGGCAATGCGCCATCGGAGTTGTCGATGGTCAGTTGTACCTCGGCACGGCCGAGAGGACCCTTGGTGCTGGTGCCGGCAAAGATAACGTCTTCCATCTTGCCGCCGCGCAGAGTTTTGGCACCCTGCTCTCCCATTACCCAGGCAAGTGCATCTACGACGTTGGACTTACCCGAGCCATTGGGGCCAACCACACAGGTTACGCCGGGTTCGAAGGCAAAGGTGGTTGGAGTAGCAAAAGACTTGAAGCCCTTGAGCGTAAGGCTTTTCAGGTACAAATCTCCACCTCCGATGCACCACCCGTCGCACTCGATTCGAGGCGAGAAACTAACCGACTATCGGCATTCTAGATAGTAAGACTACCGCAGCCGCTGGCAGCGCGGGCAGAAGTGGCTGCCACGGTTAGCCCAGTTTTCGCGCACAATCTGCGCACCGCATCGGTTGCATTCGGTGCCGGTTCTGCCATAGGCATTGAGCGAAATTTCAAAGTAGCCGCTCTCGCCATTTACGTTTTTGTATTGCTCGTCAAAACTGGTGCCGCCCACCCTGACCGCCTGCTCCAAGATTCGACGCACTTCGGCAAGGATTTCCTTGGCCTTCTGGGCACTGATGGTGTTTGCAGGCTGGTCGTAATGCAGCTTGCAGGCCCAGAGGGTTTCATCTGCATAGATGTTTCCGATGCCGCTCCACAACCCCTGATCCAGAAGGGCACGCTTGATACCGGTGTTCTTGGTACGCAGCTTGCCCAACACCTTGGACTCATCAAAATCGGGGTCGAGTGGGTCTCTCGCGATGTGGGCGGCAGTGGCCGGAATGAGGTTCTGCCACCACTGACCAACTCCGAGGCCCGCACTGAAACCACCGGGACGACCATCGGTGGTTGGAACCAATACATCTATCGCTAGCGAGCCAAAAATTCGCTGGTCCACGAACCGAAACTCGGTTTTAACTCCGTCAGACTCAGTGAGGTGGATCACTACTCGGGTTAGTTTGTCGGGGGCGTGACCCGGAACCCGCAACAGCATCTGGCCGCTCATCCCAAGGTGACCTACCAATGCGATTGGCTGTCCGGCTGGGTCTGATACCTTGGCCTCTAAAGGCATCCAGATGAATTTGCCTCTGCGAACCACTGCCAAAACCTTACGGCCGGTAAGGGTAGCGACAAAGTCCTCGACCCCGCCTTGGTGGCGCTTGAGGCTTCGTTCATCGAGGATTTCGATGGAGTCAACTCGGGCACCTGTGATTGAGCTGGCAAGACCGGCACGAACGGTCTCCACTTCGGGCAGTTCAGGCATTATTTGGCTCCGGAATGACCAGGATTATCCAGGTTCTGCAAGGCAAGCTCTGCGGCGGCCATCTCGGCTGCTTTTTTGGTCTTGCCGGATGCCTCGCAGGTTAGTTTGCCCCCGATGAACAGCTTGGCAAAGAAGATGCGATTGTGGTCTGGGCCCTCGAAAGTAATTTCGTAACTGACGGCTCCCAACTTCTTAGCCTGAGCCACCTCGATGATTCGGGTCTTTGGGTCGCTCTGCTGTCGCAGGGCATCGGGGTCTGCCAACAACGGAAAGATGAAGGTCTCGACCATTTGCCGGGCGGCAGCCATGCCCGAGGTCAAAAAGACGGCGCCGAGGACCGATTCGAAAACATCACAGAGCAGGCTTGGTTTATCGCGTCCGCCGGTAGCCTCTTCGCCCTTGCCCAGTAGAAGGTGCTGTCCCAGACCAATTTGTCTGGCTGCTATAGCAAGTGCCTTTTCGCTCACGACCGAGTTCTTCACCTTGGTGAGCTCACCCTCATCGAGGTCTGGCAGCGTGCGATAAATATGCTCGGTAACGACAAAACCCAACACCGAGTCGCCTAGAAACTCTAGACGCTCGCTGTTGGGTCTGCCCCCGTGTTCGTATGCATACGAACGATGGGTAAGTGCTTGTTGCAGTAGATCCGCGTTTACCTCAACACCTAGGGTGCGGCAGAGTGCCTCGAGGTTCATTTGGACTTAGCCTAAATTAGGCGTCTGCGACCTTGCGGCCCTTGTACTCCATGAACAAGGCGTTACCGGCCGAGTCCTCAACCAACTTGGCGCGGTGAGGCAGGCTGTAAACGGTCTTGCCGTTTTCGATGGTCTTGACCAGGGTCAGTGGTGCGGCCTTCCAGGCCGAACGACGGTGACGGGTGTTGCTGCGCGAGAGGCGGCGCTTTGGTACTGGCATGTCTCTTACTCTTCCTTAAGCTTCAATAGCTCCGACCAGCGGGATTCAACCTGCTGCTCGTGTTTGTGATTCGGGTTTTCGGCCATCTTCACGCCGCATTCAGCACAGAGACCTAAACAGTCTGGCTTGCATACGGGTTGGAAGGGAAGGCTCAATACTACCGCGTCTCGGATGACAGGTTCAAGATCGATTTGCTCGTCAGTAACCGTGAAGTCATCTTCTCCACTACCAGAATAGGCGAAAAGTTCCTGAAAATCTACTTCCACCGCAGTTTTCAGCGGGTCGAGGCATCGGCTGCACTCGCCAACGGCTTCGGTGAAGACCTCACCGGTGGCCAAAATGCCCTCGTGAACGCTTTCTAGGCGCACATCTAGCTCTACCTTCGAGCCGGCTGGCACAACCATTGCGGCATCGCCGAATGGCTCGACGAGAACTTCGTCAACTTCAAGTTCGCGCATGTTGCCTGGACGGTGCATTAGGTCGTGCACGTTCAATGAAAACTGGGGCTGGTGTGCCATTTGGGTCTCCTACTGGGAAAAACTGATTACTGAGCCGATTCGGCGAGCGCCTTGGCTACCGGCGCTGGAACATACTTGCTTACCTGACCACCCAGGTCTGCTACCTGCTTGACCAGGCTGCTGGAAATGTGTCCGAAGGACGGGTCTGCCGGGATGAAGATGGTCTCTACCCCAGCTAGGTCTCGGTTAACCCTAGCCATTGGAAGCTCGTAGTCGAGGTCTACGTTGGTGCGGATGCCCTTGACCAGAGCATTTGCGCTTACCCGACGGCAGTAGTCAACCAACAGACCGCTTGGCAGGGTTGCCACCACGATCTTGCTACCCACTGGCAGTTTGGTCAGCTTTAGGCTCTCCTCGATGAGGGCAACGCGCTCTTCTAGCGAGAAGCGCGGCTCCTTACCCGGGTTGTGAACCACCAAGATGTGCAGTTCTTCAAACATCGATGCGCAGCGTGCGGCAATATCCAGGTGTCCGAAGGTGATCGGATCGAACGAACCTGGGTAGACGGCGATGGTTGACATGCCTTAAAGGTTACTTGGATTGTTTAGCCAGAAGTCGTTTCTCACGGAAACGCCAGGTACCGTATGCGCAAGCAGCATAGGCAAACGCAGGTTGGTAATACTGGTAGAGAAGTGCAGAACTGGATACACCCGGGCTTGATGTGGTAACCGAAGCCAACAGAAGGGTGTCACCAACCGCCAAGAGCACTCCTGCCCATTGGAGTCCAGATTTGAAGCGTTCGTTTGAATAATTGCTCGAAAGGTAGAAAGCTCCAGCCAATACGAGCAAAACCGCGTACCAAACCGGCAATCCCGAAATCAGAAACACTTGAATCAGCGCGCCAATCGGGCCACCAATCAGCCCAAAGACGAATAGTGCTACCGGCCAAGCCACCACAGAGATTCCAAGATCAAGCGCGGTGCTACCAATGATACGAAGGTTACTTGCCATGTCTGAACTCTATGGCATCGCCGTCTAAGACTTGGCGAGGTTTTCCTGCAGGGCGGCATCGATGCGACTGAGAGTTTCCGCGAGCGCCTCATGCTTCTCCAGTGTGGGATCGGTGGCAAAGATGCTGGAAACAGCCACCCGCATGCGTTGGATGAGGTCTACGTCGTGCACCACGCGTAGCAGTCGCAGGCTAGACCTGCCACCGGACTGCCTATCCCCCAGCACGTCACCCTCGCGACGCAGCTCTAGGTCTATCTGGCTTAGCTCAAACCCATCGTTGGTGGCAGCCACTGCCTTCACGCGTTCCAGGGCCGGCGTAAGGTCTTCTGCCGTGGTCAGCAAGAGGCACAAGCCTGGATGTGCGCCACGACCAACGCGACCGCGGAGCTGGTGCAACTGCGCCACACCAAAGCGATCGGCATCGAGGACAACCATCACCGTGGCATTTGGCACGTTCACGCCCACCTCGATGACTGTGGTGCTCACCAGTACGTCTATCTGGCCGGCACTGAACCTGGCCATCACTTCGTTCTTCTCGTCGCTGCCCATGCGACCGTGCAGCACATCGATGCGCAGCCCAGCGAGCGCCGGATTGCGCCTTAGCGCCTCTGTCATGCCGATTGCACTAGCGATGGGTGCCTTCACCTTGGGGGCAAGAATGTCCTCTAGGTTGAAGTCCTCCTGCTCGAGGCTGCCACCTGCCTCGATTAGCTCCTCGGCTGGGTCATCCTCATCGATACGCGGACACACCACGAAAGCCTGTCTACCGGCCGCACACTCCTCGGCGATGCGCTGCCAGGTGCGAGCCACCAGCGTTGGGTTGGCAAACTGCACCACGTGCGATGTGATGCCTTGGCGGCCTCCTGGCAACTCGGTGAGGGTACTGACGTCTAGATCGCCGAATACTGTGACGGCGAGCGTACGTGGGATTGGTGTGGCGGTCATGGTCAGCACGTGCGGGGCGGTCTTGCCCTTCAAGCGAAGTGCCTCACGCTGTTCCACGCCAAAGCGGTGCTGTTCATCTATGACGGTGAGAGCTAGGTCGAAGAACTCCACCTTGTTGGCGATAAGGGCGTGGGTGCCAACCACCAGCTTGGCCTTGCCGCTGACGATGGCCAGCATGGCCCGCTTGCGCTCGGCGGTGGGCATCTGACCTGTGAGTAGGGTTAGGCCCAGTTCGGCGCTCAGCTGGGCGCCCAGCGATTGGCTCATCGAGTTGAAGTGTTGGGTGGCAAGGACCTCGGTAGGCGCTAGCACGGCCGACTGACCGTCGCTGTCGGCAACTGCCAGCATGGCCCGCAGGGCAACCAGGGTCTTACCCGAACCCACCTCACCCTGTAGCAGGCGGTTCATGGGGTGGCTCTTGGCTAGATCGGCAGCAATCTCGGTGCCGACCTCAACCTGACCCGTGGTGAGCGTAAACGGAAGGGTGGCATCGAAGCGCTCAAGGAAGCCGTTCTGGGCTGCAAGACGGGGTGCTGCAACTAAGTGGGCATTCTCTGCCCTGCGCTTCAGCAGCGATGCCTGCAGCACAAAGGCCTCGTGGGCCCGGAGGGTATCTCTGGCCGTTTCCCAGTGTGCGTTTGTCTCCGGCTGGTGAATCTGTCGAATGGCGGTTTCCAAGGGCAGCAGGCCCTCTGCGGTGGCTATCTCAACCGGAAGCTCGTCAACCACTGGCTCGAGGGTGTCTAACACCACTCCCATGGCACGACCGATGGCCCAGGTGGTGACGCTAGAGGCTGCCGGATAGATGGGAATCGGCTTTTCGGCCCAGGCCTTCGCCTTGGAGTCGTCCAGCTCATCCTCAAACAGCTCGTACTCGGGGTGCGAAAGCTGCAGCTTGCCCTGATATGCGGTGATCTTGCCAGCAAACAGGCCGCGCACGCCTGGGCGGAGGTCTTTGAGCCGCCAGGACTGATTGAAGAAGGTGAGGGTGATCTCGCCCTCGCCATCGGTGATGCGAATATCCAGGATGCTGCCGGTGCGGCCCTTCATACGGCGCTCGCGGGCATCCACGATGGCGGCCACCACCGTGACCGACTCCCCCAACGGAATCTTGGAGATTGGGGTCAGCTCGCCTCGGGTGTAGTAGCGCCGTGGATAGTGCTGCAGCAGATCTGCCACGGTCTTTAGACCCAGGTGACGCCCAAAGGCCTTGGCGGTGCGGTCGCCCAACACTCGGTCCAATGGGGTCAAAGGCAAAAGCATGCCTCTAGTCTGCCTCAAGCCACCGTCATCATGCCGCAGCCGGAGCTATCCGACCCAGCCAGCCGGAACCAACGGGGCTGCCCAACCCAGCCAGCCGTAGCGTATCCTTGACCGGTGACCAGAATCATCGCCGGCATCGCAGGTTCACTGCGATTGGCCTCCCCAGCAAAGTCCACCCGCCCAACCTCCGATCGCGTACGCGAGAGCATCTTTGGCCGCTTGGAGTCGCTTGACCTGCTCACCAACGCAGCCGTACTAGACCTCTACGCCGGTACCGGAGCCCTTGCCCTCGAGTCTCTCAGCCGCGGCAGCACAATTGCCGTGATGGTGGAGCAGAACAAGCAAGCCGCCGCAATCTGCGAGAACAACTCTTGGGCAGTAGCCCGCGCAATCGACACCGCCGGTGGCGAGGGCGAATGGCACGTCATCAAGGACTCGGTCAAGTCTTTCTTGGCTGGCAAGGGTAAGGCACAGGCCGAAGAACAGGGCCGTGGCTTTGGTGTGGTCTTCATCGACCCTCCCTACGAGGTAACCAACGAAGACGTGGCCGAGAATTTGGAAGACCTCCTTCCAATCCTCACCGAAGATGCCACCATCGTCGTAGAACGCTCATCGCGCAGCCCAGAGCCTGCTTGGCCGGCCGGCTATGCGATGTTTGAGCGCAAGGACTACGGCGACACCAGCGTCTACTGGCTAAACCGCGCGTAAACCAGGCCACCAACCTCAAGCAAAGGACCACAGCGTCCAATCAAGAATTAGAAAACCCCGCTCTCTGGGAGGGCGGGGTTTTACTTTTGCAAGGCTTAGAGGTTGCGCAGATCGTTTCCGATGTAAACCTGCTGTGGGCGACCGATCTTGGTAACAGGGTCGGTGATCATTTCGCGCCAGTGGGCGATCCAACCTGGCAGACGGCCCATTGCAAACAGCGCGGTGTACATGTGCGGTGGGAAGCCCATCGCCTTGTAGATAACGCCGGTGTAGAAGTCCACGTTTGGGTACAGCTTGCGCGATACGAAGTACTCATCGGCAAGGGCAGCGGCCTCAAGCTCCTTGGCAATGCCCAGAAGTGGGTCGTTTACGCCAAGCTCGGCAAGAACCTCATCGGCGATCTTCTTGACGATGCGGGCGCGTGGGTCGAACGACTTGTAAACACGGTGACCGAAGCCCATGAGGCGGATTCCGTCTTCCTTGTTCTTCACGCGCTCTACGTAGCGCTGAACGCTCTCACCAGACTCGTGGATGTAGTTGAGCATCTCGAGCACTGCCTCGTTGGCGCCACCGTGCAGCGGACCACTTAGGGCGTTGATGCCGGCCGAAACCGAAGCAAAGAGGTTGGCGTTAGACGAACCAACCAGGCGCACGGTTGAGGTCGAGCAGTTCTGCTCGTGGTCTGCGTGCAGCACCAACAGGGTGTCTAGGGCGCGGGTGATGATTGGGTTCTGGATGTACTGCTCAGCCATGTTGCCAAAGGTCAGACGCAGGAAGTTCTCAACCAGGCTGAGGCTGTTGTCTGGGTACATCAGTGCCTGACCAACAGAGTTCTTGTAGGTGTAGGCGGTTAGAACCGGAAGCTTTGCCAGCAGGCGAATGGTGCTGAGCTCTACCTGAGCTGGGTCGTGTGGGTTGAGCGAGTCCTGGTAGAAGGTGCTCATCAGCGATACACCGGCGGTAAGCACCGACATTGGGTGAGCCGACTGCGGGAACGAGTGATAGAACTGCTTGAGATCCTCGTGCAGCATGGTGTGACGACGAATGCGGTTGTCGAACACAGCCAGCTCTGCCTCGGTTGGCAGGTTGCCGTAAATCAGCAGGTACGAAACCTCTAGGAAGCTCTTCTGACCAGCAAGCTGCTCGATTGGGTAGCCGCGGTAGCGCAGCACACCGGCATCGCCATCGATGTAGGTGATTGCGCTCTTGGTGCTTGCGGTGTTTACAAAACCCTGGTCGTAGGCGGTGAGACCAGTGTTTGCCATCAGCTTGGAAATGTCGATGGCGTCGGGACCCACTGCGCTGTGCAGTACGGGAAGTTCTACGGTCTTGTCACCGTAGCTGAGTGCAACTTTATCGTTGGCAGTCAAGGGTGCTCCTTGTGGGAAATCGTTGGCTTATCTAAGACTAACGGCATCGCGCAGGCGCTTAGCGGCCTCGGCAATATTCGCATCGGTGGCAGTGAGGCTAAAACGCACATGGTTTGGCGAAGACTCACCATAGAAAGTGCCTGGAACCACAACGATGCCCAACTCGGCCATCGCCTTTACGGTGATCCAGCAGTCTTCGTTGAGGGTGGCCCAGAGGTACAGACCGGCCTCGCTGGCGGAAACCTCAAACCCGTATTCACGGATAGCCGCAAGCAGGACTTCACGACGCTTGCCGTATACCTCGCGCTCCACAGCAACGTGAGTCTCGTCCTTTAGTGCCGCAACCATGGCCTTCTGGATTGGCATGGGGGTGATCATGCCGGAGTGCATACGAAGGTTGACGATGGCCTTGATGAGTCCTGCCTCGCCCACCGCAAACGCCGCACGGTAACCGGCAAGGTTGCTCTGCTTGCTTAGCGAGTAGAGAGCGATGACACCATCGAGGTTGCCCTCGGTGACTCGCGGATCAATGAGGCTTGGAATAAGTTCGTTAGCCCACTGTCCGTCCCAGCCAAGTTCGGCGTAGCATTCGTCGCTGGCAAGAATGGCACCGATGGAGCGTGCCTTAGCCAAAGCGGCACGAAGGAACTGAACGTCTAGAACCTTGCCGTTTGGGTTGCCCGGTGAGTTGATCCAGATTAGCTTGGCGTTGGCTGGCCACTTCTCGGGGTCGTCCTCGGAAATGATCTGGGCGCCGGCAAAGGCAGCGCCAACCGCGTAGGCGGTGTAGGCGGCCTCTGGCTGAACCACGACGTCGTTTGGACCGAGACCAAGGTAGAGCGGCAGCAGGGAAATTAGCTCTTTAGAACCGATGCTGGCCATGGCCTGATCGGCACTTAGGCCAGGAACACCGCGGCGACGAGCGAACCACTCGGTGATTGCCCCGCGGAGCTCTAGCGAACCAGCGGTGGTTGGGTAGGCAGGCGAATTGGCTGCTGCGATAAGCGCGTCTTGAACTACCTGAGGAGTGGCATCTACTGGAGACCCAACCGAAAGGTCTACTGCCCCACCCGGATGCTGGGCGGCCAATGCCGAATACGGCTTTAGCTGCTGCCAGGGATACTCGGGAAGGCGGTCGAACACAGGTTTATTCGCCCTGAGGAGGCAGGGCGGTGATTACAGCGTGGTCTAGGTCTAGCTTGCCAACCTTGGCGGCACCACCAGGCGAACCAACGGTCTCGAAGAACTCCACGTTGGCCTTGTAGTAGTCGCTCCACTGCGAAGGCAGGTCGTCTTCGTAGTAGATTGCCTCAACTGGGCAAACTGGCTCGCAGGCACCGCAGTCCACACACTCGTCTGGGTGGATGTAAAGCATGCGGTCACCCTCGTAGATGCAATCTACAGGGCACTCTTCGATACATGCCTTGTCCTTGACGTCAACACAAGGAAGTGCGATTACGTAAGTCACTGGTTTATCCCTTCAAAAACTGTGTCTAATTTTAGCGGTGTCCGGAGGCACTGCGGTTCCAGGCTGCCTTGCGAAGGCGCGGGAACATGATGATTACCGCGATGAGGCCGATGGAGCCATAAACCCAGTAGGTGCTTAGGTCGGAGTTGCTAACCAGTTCGCTGCCATCTTGCTGTGGGGTTGCCAGGTTTAGCACCGTGATAACGAATGCCAGTGCCATCAAGTACAGCGATCCACGACTGCGGCGAAGCAGGCGCAGAGCAAGTGCGAGTGCTCCGGTCATTACAAGAGCCACGACTAGGCCAATCGGGAAACCGCCCTCGAGCGTGCGGGACAGGTGCAACAGTGTTCCGGCCAGTGCGGCCAACCAACCAAGCGGCAGCGCCCAAAGCGAGCGAAGCCAAGGTTTTACAGAATTCCAGTAGCTCACGCTTGCCTTACGTAGTTTCTCGGGTGCGTCGTAGCGAAGCTCTTTGCCAGCAACCAGCGCATAAGTCTCATCCATGACCAAAACCTGCGAACCGTGCGCAGACAGTGCTGCCTTCTTGATTGCTGCTGTGTCTTTGCCACCAACGCTCACGTCGTAGTGTTCGCCAGGCTCAGCGATGGTCCAAAGCTGTGGTGCTCGATGACTCTTGCCATACTTGCGGATTGCCATTGTGGTGGCGTCATAGGCCTTGCGGTGATCCGGGTGGCCGTAGCCGCCCTTGCGGTTGTAAGTGATTACCGCGTCTGGCCGGAAGGACTTCATGATGGCAACGATGTCGTCGGCGATAACCGGAGTGGCCACCGCAGTGAGTGAACGCTCATCCAAGATTCGCTTGCGGGTTGGGCGCCCAAAACTGTTGATGCGCATGCCGCTGTCTAGGTAGGCACGAGTTCCGGCAAAGGCGTGCTGCACCTTGGCAGTTTCGGTGTTGTACTCGGCCAGCGCGGTCATCAACTCTGCGGTGCGGAAGGCACCCATCTCTGCCGACTGACCCTCAAGCTGCTTTAGATCGGCAAGCTTTACTTTGCCACGCTCGCCACGGGTAAGGGTGAGCACGAAAACTTCGGCACCAGCCGCTAGCCGATCCGCAATAACGTGGCCGGTGAACAGACTCTCATCATCAGGATGAGCGTGAACCAGTAGCACGCGCTTCGGGTTGAAAGTCAGTTTTGCCATGAGTCAACTTTACCCAGCGGTGGCCAACACTGGCCTGAGGTGCGGCACTATTTCATCCAAGAAAACGCTTGGCAGACACTTGTTAGGTAAGCCTTACCTAACTAAACTATTTAGGTAAACCTAACTAGCCGTAAACAGCGGTGTGAAAGGAACTCTAAGTTGCTAGCAACCTACCTAATTGGTGTCCGCGAGGGCATTGAAGCCGCCATCATCATCAGCATCCTGGTTGGTTACGTGGTCAAACTTGGCGAGAAACAACTGATTTCCCGAATTCTCTTGGGCGCCGGGCTGGCAATTCTCATTGCTGTCGGAATCGGTTTTGGCCTAAGTGGCATCGAGGCCGAAGCCTCTGCCACCACCGAGATTGCAATCACCGGCACCACCTCCCTATTGGCCGTTGTATTTGTTACCTGGATGATCTTCTGGATGGCAAAGCAAGCACGAGCCATGTCGAGCCACCTTCGGGGTCAGGTTGACGCCGCTCTCATCAAGAACAGCTGGTCGCTGGCTCTCGTAGCCTTCTTGGCCGTGATTCGCGAGGGCGTTGAGTCCAGCATCCTCATTTGGAGCACCGCAAAGACCACCAACGGTGGTTTCAGCGCATTCGGTGGTGCCTTCCTAGGCCTTGGAACTGCAGCCGTACTTGGCTACCTGATGTACCGAGGTTCGCTCAAGTTCAACATCGGCAAGTTCTTCCGATTCACCGGTTCATACCTGGTTATCTTGGCCGCCGGCATCTTTGCCTACGGCGTGGGCGAGTTCCAGGAACTTGGCGTGCTACCGTTCCTAACCAACCACACCTACGACGTATCAGGCATTCTCCCCGAGAACAGCATCCCAGAGCTGATTCTGGTTGGCACCACTGGCTTCAACAGCGTCCCAACCGTGCTGCAGACCATCGCCTGGTTCGCCTACCTACTGCCAATCGGCTTCCTCTACCTTCGCCCTAAGACCGCGCAGGCAGCTAAGAACTAATCTCTGCTTCGGCAATACAAAACCGGCCACCCAATGCGGGTGGCCGGTTTTGTTTAATCGTTAGGCCGCACAAGTTAGTTTGTGCACTGGGTAACCGAGGTGCCGCCTTTGAGCGCAGTGGTTTTGCAGTATCCGGCAACCGGTTTCACCTGCTTGTGTGCAATCGTGGCTGGCTGATGTGATGCAGCGAGAAGCACCATCACTCCAGCAACAGCAATAACTGCGATTAGGTTCAAGGCAGCAACTGCAGCCACAATCTTTTCCAACATGAATCCCCCATTAGCTCAAGCTCACCCCGCGAGCTTGTATCAAACCTATCCAACAAGCCGACCAAAACACGGCAGCAAAAAAACCGGCCACCCATTGCGGGTGGCCGGTTTCTCTTTTGAAACTTTGGAGGCTAGGCCTTCTTGCGGGCGCTTGCCTGACGTGCACGAAGGTTAGGGTCTAGCTCAACCTTGCGAATACGAACTGCCTCAGGAGTAACCTCAACACACTCGTCTTCACGAGCAAACTCTAGACACTCTTCCAGCGATAGCTTGCGAGGAGGGGTAAGAGCCTGGAATTCATCCGAGGACGAAGCACGCATGTTGGTGAGCTTCTTTTCCTTGGTGATGTTCACGTCCATGTCGTCGGCG
>Ga0228703_1000881_pt1 | contig 19553 bp, 22 predicted proteins | sample McNCre217_Aug_MG_3_FD_178020 | JGI IMG/M metagenome (GOLD analysis project Ga0228703, IMG submission 178020) | Freshwater microbial communities from McNutts Creek, Athens, Georgia, United States - 29-17_Aug_MG | ecosystem: Environmental > Aquatic > Freshwater > Creek | place: USA: Georgia... | reverse complement strand
GCGCTAGTGCCTATCGTTGAACTTGCTGGTGGGAAGTTCAGCGCATTGAATGGCCCGCTTACCGAGGAAACCTCGAGCGTCCTTGCAACAAACGAAAAACTGCACGACGAAGTCTTCGCAGTTTTCAACTAAAAACTTCATCCAAGATTTCGCCAAATAAACCAAAGGAACACCATGCCGATTCTTAACGACATCACCGCAGCGTTCGGAAACACTCCACTTGTACGCATCAACCGCCTGTACCCAGAGTCAAAGGCGACCGTTGCTGCAAAGCTTGAGTTCTACAACCCAACCTCATCGGTTAAGGACCGTCTTGCAATCGCCATGGTTGACGCTGCCGAGGCTTCAGGCGAACTAAAGCCTGGTGGCTCAATCGTTGAGGCAACCTCGGGCAACACCGGTATTGCACTTGCTGCAGTCGGTGCGGCTCGCGGCTACAAGGTCATCCTCACCATGCCTGAGTCGATGTCAAAGGAGCGCCGTGCGCTGCTTCGCGCCTACGGTGCAGAACTTGTTCTAACCCCTGCCCCAGAGGGCATGAAGGGTGCCGTTGCACGCTCAGAGGCAATTGCTGCCGAGACCGGTGCAATTTTGGTAAAGCAGTTTGAGAACCCAGCCGGTCCATTCATCCACGCAACCACCACCGCTCAGGAAATCTGGAACGACACCGACGGCAAGGTTGCCGCCGTGGTTGCAGGTATCGGTACCGGCGGAACCATCACCGGTGTCGGCGAGGCTCTAAAGAAGCTAAACCCAGAGATCAAGATCATCGCAGTTGAGCCGGCCGCTTCACCGCTTCTAACTGGTGGTTCACCTGCAGGACACCCTATCCAGGGAATCGGCGCAAACTTCATTCCGCCAGTACTCAACACCGGTATCTACGACGAAGTTCTAGATGCGCCAAACGAAGAGGCATTCGCTTGGGCACGCGCCGCAGCAACCAACGAGGGAATCCTTGCCGGCATTTCTGGTGGTGCTGCTCTTTGGGGTGTAAACCAGATTGCAAACCGCCCTGAGTACGCAGGCAAGATTATTGTTGTAATCTTGGCTTCATTCGGCGAGAGATACCTCTCAACCGCTTTGTACTCAGACTTGATGGACTAAATGCCCCAGAAGAACCTTTTTTCTCGAGTAATCGAGGACATTGACGCAGCTCTAGTGCGTGACCCGGCGACGAACACTCGTTTCGAGATGTTCATGACCTCGCCGGGTCTGCACGCTGTTTGGCAACACCGCGTGAACCACTGGTTGTGGAAGCGCGGTTTTCGCACACTATCGCGAGTTCTTTCTAACTTCACTCGCTTGTGGACAGGCGTAGAAATTCACCCTGGTGCAACCATCGGCCGTCGCCTGTTTATCGACCACGGCATGGGCGTCGTAATCGGGGAAACCGCGTTGATCGGCGACGACGTTCACATCTATCACGGCGTCACCTTCGGCGGTAAGACTTTAGAATCAGTCAAACGTCACCCAACAGTGGGAAACAAGGTGACTATCGGAGCCGGGGCCACCTTGATCGGCAACATTACGGTCCACGACGGCGCTTCGATAGGTGCTAACACAACCGTTACTCACGATGTCGCGGCCGGCGCAGTAGTGGTAGGTCAGGCGCCTCGCACACTATAAGTGGTAATGTCATAACAACCTACCAAATCAGTGTTTGTGTTAGTGGTTTAGACATAAGAGAGCGCCGCCGTGATTCAACAAGAGAAGATTCTTCCACTTAGCCTTTTTATTGACCTAGAACGCTCGGGGCCGATTCCGCTCTATTTTCAAGTGACGCAGAAAATCGAGTCCGCCATCATGGATGGCACTCTGCCAGCCGGCTCGCGACTTGAAAATGAGGTGGCTCTTGGCGACCGACTCGGGCTAAGTCGACCAACAGTTCGACGAGCGATCCAGGAGCTAGTGGACAAGGGCCTCTTGGTTCGTCGACGTGGCATTGGTACGCAGGTCGTTCACGGACAGGTGACTCGTGGTGTCGAATTGACTTCACTCTTTGAAGACCTGACTCGAAGCGGCAAGAAGCCGAGCACTCAAATGCTAGAGATTAGAGAAGTAAAAGCCGATGCAAAAATGGCCGAAATCCTTGCAGTTTCGGTTGGCTCTCCGATTCTTCACGTTAGGCGTCTAAGACTTGCGGACAATGTGCCCGTTTCAGTACTTGAGAACTGGCTACCGGCAGAATTTGTTGACCTCGACCACGATGCAATGATCGAACACGGACTTTATCAACTCCTCAGGTCACGAGGAGTGAACATTCGTGTTGCTAAACAGCGCATAGGCGCCCGCAAGGCGACTAGCGCTGAATCTGAACTTCTTGAAATTGACAAGAATTCGGCCGTTTTAACAATGGATCGAACAGCCTACGATAACTCTGGTCGCGCGGTCGAATTTGGGCACCATTGCTACCGACCTGACTTATATTCGTTCGAAGTCACCTTGGTCGAAAAATAATCGTGAACGACCGCAGATTTAGTTCTTTGCGGGCGCTTTCAGCTCACCAGTAATGTATTGAGCTTGACCAAAACCAAATGACCAGTCTTCCGGGCCATTCTCAACATATCCAATGAATACATCTTCTGGAACAACGCCAGCACAGGCAAGATTTCCAGCAATCGCCTGATAAAGAAGTTGCTTAGAATTTGTGGTTCTACCCCTTTGAGTGAAAATTTGTATCATCACAACGCCTGGGGAACGCTCAAAACCGAGGCCCGCATCTTCAGCAGTTATTGCCCCAACCGGCAGTTCACTAATTATTTGGAAGCGATCTCTTTCCGGAATGCCGAACTGCTCAACGAGAGCCGCGTGAACAGCATCCGAAATCTTTTTCACCTGACGTGAATCACGACCAGATTGCATGTCTATTCTGACAAGCGGCATCATTTACTCCATCATCATTGAAAGAACTATGTAATGACATATTGACATATGTTAATACAAACTTCAAGATGTGGGCGCGCTTTTTCAGTCGAAGCCGAAATAGGCGCAAAAGGCATCAAGTGCCTCTGCGGAATCCCCACTTGCAAATGCTTCAAGTCCAATGACCCCCTCGTACCCGAGCGCCGCGAGTTCCGCGGCGACGCGCGGATAGAAGATCTCGCCAGTCCCGGGCTCCATTCGCCCAGGAACGTCGGCAACTTGTATCTCACCTATGAAATCAAAGCACTGCCTGATTAGTTGAGTAAGGTTTCCCTCGCCAATTTGTGCGTGATAGAGATCGAGATTCAAACGCAAAAATGGATTGTCAACCGACTTTACAAGTCGTAGCGTGTCTGCCGCTTTCGCGAACGGAACCCCTGGGTGATCCACAGCTGTATTTAAATTCTCGAGCACGAATACACGACCGTGCCGCTCGCCCAGTTCGGCAAGTCGACACAACGTATCAATGGCTTTTTGCCAATCATTGGCGGTCACCGCCTCTCCGGAAATGACTGGTAAACCATGTGGATCTAGACCGGTTCCGTGAAGGTTCAATCTTGGGCAGTCAATTTTCTTCGCAGCGTCTAACGACAATTCCGCAGTCCTGAGCAACTCGCTCGAGCCGGCATCAGTAATTAAATCGCCAGCGAGGTAACCAGTCATAGATGAAAAAGTCGCTCCTGTTGCCGCCAGGGCATTCAGATCTTTATTTGACCAGTCCCAAATTTCGACTTGTAAGCCACGACGGTGAATCTCGGCCACTCTTTGTGCAAACGGCAGGTCTAGAAAGAGCATCTCTGCCGAGGCAGCGAGTTGAAAGGCCATTTACTTCAGCTTGGCTATGCGCTTTTCCATCTCTTCCCTTTGGAAGATCGCGACCTCGCGCGCATTCTCGTTCTCAGCAAACACACTCGAGCACATGATGCTATTCGGGTTGTCCAAGAAGCCGATTGACTTGAGTCCTCCAAAGAATTCATCCCAGTTAACATCGCCATCCCCCATTTTTAGGTGCTGGTGAACGCGAACGGAATTTCCTGGCGGATTGGTGATGTAGCGAAGACCATGCGATGCCGTGTGGTCCATAGTGTCTGAAACATGCACGATTCCGATTCGGCTTCCTACAGTGTTCATAATTTCAAGAGGTTGATTACCCATGTGGAACGTGTGAGAAGCCACATAAACCATTCCGAAATTCTTTGAATTGATTCCGCGAATTACTCGCCAAGCGGCCAATCCATTCTCAACGAAGTCGTCAGGGTGTGGGTCGATGAATACTTTAATGCCTTCCTTTTCGATGATCGGCACCAATTCTTCCATCGAACGGTAGAACGCACGTTCAGATTCTTCAGCACGCTCAGGTCGACCGTTAAATTCGGTGCCGATGGTGTCAACGCCGAGCTCGGCGGTGATGCGGATGACTCGCTTCCAATATCTAACGGCTGCTTCACGCGCATCCTCATCAGGACCCGACCAACGGAGAACCGGCAGGGTTGAAGCGATTTCAATGCCAGCGTCTTTGACCGCCTTTTTCATCTTCTTAACCAGGTCATCGTCTGCCTTTGGGTGGTTGAAGAAAGGAATGAGATCGGCATGCGGCGTCATCTGTAGATATTTGTACCCAAGGTCAGCCGCTAGAGCAGGAAACTCCAGTAGCGAGTGGGTGCTGTGAAAAGGTGTCGGATCTAGTGCAATTTTGACCATTTGAACATATTCCCTTGTTTAGTTAGTGCGCTCTACAGCGCCCTTGCCGATTAGGAGTTTTTGAGTTTTCTTAGCTGCAGAGTAGCCGACATATGCCTGCTGAGTGCTAGACAGTTCGGAGACCGGCATGACCGGAACATCCCACCAACCCTCGCCATCTGGAGCGTAAATAAGCGGATCGTTGTTGATATGAATGAGGACAGGCCCACCCTTGTGCGCCTTGGCTTCTTTTACAGCCAGTTTCAGGTCAGAAATAGAGTCAGGACCTGGCTCCACCCGGATCACCTTGACACCGTAACTTTCTGCATTGGCAGCTAGATCGATTGGCAAAACCTCACCAGTTTCGTGGTTGTTGCCGGCCTCATCGCGGAAGCGATACTTTGTTCCATATCGCTGCGAGCCAACATCTTCTGAAAGGTGCCCGATTGAGGCGTAGCCGTGGTTTTGGATGAGTACAGTGATGAACTTCAGGCGCTCAGCTACCGCGGTGACCAACTCCGTGTGCATCATCAAATATGAGCCATCGCCCACCATTACAATCGCATCACGTGTTTTGTCAGCACGGGCAACGCCAAGGCCCGCCGCGATCTCGTATCCCATACATGAGAAGGCATATTCGACGTGATACCCAAGATCATCGCGTACACGCCAAAGTTTGTGTAGGTCTCCAGGTAGCGAACCCGCAGCGCAAATGACAACGTCTCGAGGATCAGACGCTTCTTGAACAGCGCCGATAATTTCTGGTTGCCCCGGAAGTTCGCGACGCTGGTCAACAAACGAAGCATCCACAGCCGCATCCCAGACAGCTTTTTCGTTTGTGTAATGAGCCTCAAATTCAACGGATACTCGGAATCCTGCCAACTCTTCAATCAGTTCGAGAATTGATTCTCTTGCATCAGCGACTACAGGGATTGCTGAACCATGCTTGAAGGCATCAAACGAAGCAACGTTGATATTGACGAACTTGACGTTTGGGTTCTGGAAGGCGGTGCGGCTTGCGGTTGTGAAATCGCTGTAGCGGGTTCCGATGCCGATGATTAGGTCGGCCTCTGCTGCCACTCGATTAGCAGCGCTTGTTCCTGTCGCGCCGACAGCACCAAGATTCTGTTCGTGATCCCAAACCAATGAACCAACGCCAGCCTGAGACATTCCCACTGGAATTCCCGTTAGGTCAACAAAGCGCCTAAGGGTTTCGTTCGCATCCGAGTAAATGACACCTCCGCCAGCGATTATCATCGGACGCTTTGCGCCACGGATTGCGTTGGCAACCTCAGTCATCACACCTCGGTCAGGTCGAGGACGTCGGATGTGCCACTCGCGATCAGCCAGAAATTCTTCTGGAACATCAATCTCTTCGGCTTGAACGTCCTCAGGTAGAGAAATGGTCACGGCACCCGTTTCGACTGGGTCGGTGAGAACACGCATCGCACCTAATAGCGCCGAGAAAATCTGCTCAGGTCTGGTAACTCGGTCGAAAAAACGTGACAACGGCTTGAAGGCATCGTTGACCGTCATGCTTGCATCGTGAGGCTGTTCAAGCTGCTGCAGCACTGGATCGGCAACACGATTTGCGAAAGTGTCAGATGGAAGCAAGAGAACAGGAAGACGGTTTGTGGTGGCCACTGCAGCAGCGGTCAACATATTTGCAGCGCCAGGGCCAACGGATGCCGCACATGCATAAGTGGAGCGGCGACGAGTCATGCGCGCGAATGCGATAGATTCATGCCCCATCGCTTGTTCATTTCGGGCCTGGTGATATGGCATGGCGCTCGGGTCGGTTACTGAAAGCTGCTTTAGCGCCTGGCCAATACCGGCTACGTTTCCGTGGCCAAAAATGCCATACATACCTTCGATCGAGCGAACACGAAGGTCGCCATCGACCGTGTACTGGTGAGACAGGAATTCTACGATTGCCTGGCTTACCGACATTCTGCGAGTTGCCATTTTGATACCTTCTTTTGGTTATGCGGTGTAAGGGAGTCTTGGGTCTGGATCCTGGTGATGCCAGGTTTCGCGGATCCATGAGTGATTAGGGTCATCGGTAATGTTCCAACTTCGATCTGGATCTGGGCCTGCCATCACGTTGAAAAAGTAGAGGTCATACCCAGGGGCAGCCATTGCGGGACCATGCCAGCCGTGCGGCACTAAACCAACATCGCCGGAACGAACTTCTTCGAGAAGGTCGTAAGGTCGCTCATCGGATGCATATCCACGAAGATAACCAACGGCGTCCGATGAAACGGGTACATCGACACCGCGAGTAACAGCAGTCTCAAAGTAATAAATTTCTTCGAGGTTAGATTCGACTCCAGGTATGTAAGTGTCATGTTTGTGCGCCGGAACGCCAGACCAGTTTCCTGCTGGAACGATTACTTCTACCACGATAAAACGATCGGCATCCAAAGTTTCCGGTACGCCGAAGTTATGCACCTGACGACTTTCACGCCCTGCACCTCTAACGAAAACAGGAACTTCTGAGGCTTTAATGTATCGGGCGCATTTCGCGTTTTTTGCAGGTGCTTCACCTATCGCCACTCGACCAACACCTGTAACTTTGATTTCGGTGTCGACCGAAAGGTACAGCAGGTCGGCAGGACCGTGAAACACCGTCTCACGCCCCCTTAGAAACTGAGTCATAAATGCATCTTGGCCAGCTTCGCGATATTCAACGGTGAATCCTTCGCCCTCCAGAGGGAAAATGATTCTCTCAAAATTATCGGCAGGAATGTGGAAATGGCGCCCCGAACCGAGCGTGCCGATTCGAAGGCCTGTGTGCTTCCAACCTTCAATAGAAGTATCAACGAGCACATCCCAGCCATCGCGGCTTAGATCACCACTCTTGAAAAACCACGTCATTGGAGTCGCTGCCTCTTACCTAAATTGTTCTCAGAGTTTAGTTCTGAGGAAATCCTAGGTTAATGCCACCATGGCTAGGGTCTAACCAGCGGCTAGTAATCGCCTTACCGCGAGTGAAGAAGTGAACACCCTCGACGCCGTGAGCCTTGGTATCTCCAAATAGCGAGTTCTTCCAGCCGCCAAACGAGTAATACGCTACCGGCACTGGAATTGGAACGTTGATTCCAATCATGCCAACCTCGATTTCGTTTTGGAATCGACGAGCGGCGCCGCCATCGTTGGTGAAAATTGCCGTTCCGTTACCAAATGCGCCTGAGTTGATGAGCTCGACGCCTTCTTCATAAGTCTTCACGCGAACTACCGACAACACCGGGCCAAAGATTTCTTCGGTGTAGACCTTTGAATAGGTTGAAACATTATCGATGAGGGTTGGGCCGAGCCAGAAGCCATTCGCATCGCCATCGACCTTGATTCCACGACCATCGACGACGACAGTAGCACCATCTTGCTCAGCGATTTCAATGTAAGAGGCGACTTTATCTCGGTGAACTTTAGTAACCAACGGCCCCATGTCACAATTGCGGCGGCCATCGCCAATCTTGAGAGTATTCATTCGCGAAACAATCTTCTCTATGAGGTCGTCTGCAACTGGTTCAACCGCTACGACAACAGAAATGGCCATGCAACGCTCACCCGCAGAACCAAATCCTGCGTTGATAGCTGAATCGGCAACGAGATCAAGATCGGCATCTGGCAATACCAACATGTGGTTCTTAGCGCCACCTAAAGCCTGAACACGCTTGCCATGTCTTGAACCAGTCTCATAGACATACTGGGCAATCGGAGTCGAGCCCACAAATGAGATGGCTTTCACTTCTGGGTGAGTCAATAGACCATCGACCGATTCCTTGTCACCGTTCAGGACGTTGAACACGCCGTCAGGAAGGCCAGCCTCCTTCAACAATTTGGCCATCCAGATAGCAGCAGTTGGGTCTTTCTCGGAAGGCTTAAGGATGACCGTGTTACCGGCAGCGAGTGCAATCGGGAAGAACCACATCGGAACCATCGCTGGGAAATTGAAAGGGCTGATGATACCCACTACACCCAAAGCTTGACGGGTTGAATAAACATCTACACCGGTTGAAACGTTTTCGCTGTAGAAGCCCTTGAGTAGATGCGGCATACCGGTAGCAAACTCTACAACTTCTTGGCCGCGTGTGATTTCACCCAACGCATCGGAAAGAACCTTACCGTGCTCACTAGTGATGATTTCAGCGAGTTCCGGCTTCTTACGGTTCAACAACTCACGGAAGTTGAACATGATGGCCTGTCGCTTCGCCAACGACAGATCACGCCATGCAGGAAAAGCTTTGCTGGCAGAATCTATTGCTAGCTCGATTTCGGTTTTGTTGGCCAGTGCAACGTGCTTGGTGACAACACCGAGGGCCGGGTCATAAACATCAGCTATGCGACCAGACTTGCTTGCTACTTCAGCGTTGTCGATCCAGTGTCCAACTACAGGTAGATTGCTCATTTTATTTACTTTCCTCTTTCTAAATCTTTAACCGTGAACTAGCTTTACTGCGGTGTCAATTGCGGCTGAAACGTTGTCATCTTGTGGGTAGAGAAGACTACGACCGACTACAAGCCCTCGTACCCCAGGAAGCTCTAGGGCTTTACCCCAGGAAGAATAAATTTCGCTTGGATCGCCCATAGGATCTCCGCCTAGCAGGAGGGTAGGCAAAGTTGTTGCATCCATTACCGCAGCCATGTTCTCTACTACGGGAAGTTTCATCCAGGTGTAGGCCGAAGAGTTTCCAAGACCATTGGCAATATTTATAGAGTCAATAACTGCATCTGTGCTTAGGTCATTCTTGATTTTGCCGTCAACCCATTCGCTCATGAATGGCTCCAACATGATTGGCAACTTAGCTGCGGCAGCAGCACTTACCGCGGCATGACTGTAAGAAAGCATGTTAGCTGTGCCAGCGTCGCCAAGATTCACGCGATTGAGCATTTTTGCAAAGTCCAGCCCATCTCTTACGATGCCATCGATGTCGTAACCGGTGATACGGTCATCCATTTCGAAGGAAGCACCTCGAAGCCCACCCCGGTTTAGCGAGCCGACGACGATTTTGCCTTCTAGGCACCCCAATAACGCCAGGTCATCAATGATGTCGGGGGTGCCGAGCACTCCGTCGACGCCAGGGCGTGACAGCGCCGTCGCAAGTCTTTCGATCAGGTCGTAGCGATTTGCCATGGCGCGAGGGTTATCACGCACGGCTACGGCATTTCTAGCAGGATGATCTGCAGCCACGATTAGCAGGCGCCCATCGCCTTGAATCACGTCACGCCTGGTTCTCTTCGCATAGATCTCAGCCAGTTTTTCTGGATTGGCTGCTCTGATTTCGCGCAGCTGGGCAAAGTCAAGCGCCATTAGTTCATTCCCTTCAGAATTTCTTCTACCTCTTCGAAACTCGGCATAGCCGTAGAACACTCGAGTCGGCTCGCGACAATAGCTCCTGCTACGTTGGCGAACTTGAGAATTCGCTCAAGTGGCCATTCTTGAAGCAACCCGTAACAGAACGCGCCGCCGAAGCTATCCCCCGCGCCCAAACCATTAATCACGTCAACGAAGTACGGTGGGACCTCTAACGTTTCAGTCCTTGTTTTAGCCAGTACACCCTTTGGGCCTTGCTTTACAACCGCTAATTCGAGTCCACGCTCTAGAAGGGCGTCAGCAGCTCTCATAGGTTCGGTTTCTCCGACCGCCACCTCGCACTCTTCCTTGTTGCCGATAGCTATGGTTACCTTTTCAAGCGCTTTCGAAACCTGCTCGGTTGCCAATTCAGGAGAACTCCAGAACATTGTTCGATAGTCGAGATCTAGAATCGTGTGGTTCTTGCGACCTCTGGCGTTCCATGCAGCGTGGTGTGCAGCTCGACTCGGCTCTTGGCTCAACCCTGTAACCGTCGACCAGTAAATCTTTGCGTTCTTAATTGCATCGAGGTCCAACTCGTTCTCGTTGATTTCTAAATCAGGCGCTTTAGGCTCACGATAAAAATAAAGTGGAAAGTCGTCAGGAGGGAAAATTTCACAGAATACAACAGGGGTTGGCAATCCATCGACGGCTGATACGAACTCGTCACTTACTCCGAGGCGACGCAGTTCTTGGTGAATATATTTTCCGAATGGGTCATTGCCAGTGCGAGTAATAACGGCCGACTTAAGTCCATATTTTGCGGCAGCAACTGCAACGTTTGTAGCACTTCCTCCAAGGAACTTGCCAAACGAGGTTACGTCTTCTAACCCCACACCTATTTGAAGTGGGTAAATGTCAACACCAACTCGACCAATAGTGATTACATCGAACGGAGCGTTATCGATTGCCATACTTTGTCCTAACATACTTACATTGAAACTCTATAACTGAAGTTTGTTAGTTGCAAGCCAATGATGGACTTACGGCGTTTCGTTATCTAAACGGTAAAAAAGTGCCAGCCAAGCCACCACCAAACGATAACCACAGCAAGACGCGTGTTGCGATGGTGCATGATTCGGGCAATCAAATCACCGAACGGCGCAACTAGGTCAGGTCGCAATCGACCGAGAGCCCAGATGACTACTCCGGCAAGAATTACTCCCAGGTACTCCCACTCTGGAATCGAGAGATTCATTTCTTTCTCCAAAGTTGCAAGAGGCCAACACCAATAAGCATCCACAAGGCCAAAAAGATGCCTCGGCCATAAGGAGATTCGAGAATCGGGTTCACGATGATCGAAATGGTCGGGTAGGTTTTGTCATCCTTGAAGGCATTGGCCCAGATATAAGCAAAGAGTTCACTGACGCACATAATCACGGCGAGAGTGAGCCAGGTCCAACGGGTGCGATTCATGACTGGGGTCGATGAGGGTTTCGGGCCGTGGTCACGGTAGTAGACCAGCGATAGGGCAATCGGGGCGAGCACGAGCAACAGGGTTACGTCTTGCCAGCCGCCGCGCTTAGAAAAGAACAGAACAGAACTTGCAACCAAGATAACCAGGATGACGGGCCAGCGGCCGACCTTGAGGCGTTCTGGCATTGACCATCTGATCCACTGTTTCCAGTCGGCAATCAAGATCAATGAACCAATCGTAAAAATGGCCGCATCTCCGAAGGCACCTCGCATTAGATGAAAAATCACCACATAAACCATGGGCGGTAACCACGGGTTCATGCCTGCTAGGAGTCGCTTCACAGCCCCAGCCTAAAGCCAAACTAAACTGAATGCATGCTTAGCGTCAGTGTTGTGATTCTCACTCAGGGAACCCGTAATGAGGATCTGCACCACATTTGGGCCGATGTTCTCGGTCAAACCATCAAGCCAAAAAACATCGTCACGGTGATCAACTGTGAGACAGTCGACCTGGGTCAGGTACCTGCCGGCATTACAGTCGTCGAAACCGGCGTAAACCTTGGAATTCCAGCCGGCCGCAACTATGGAGTGCGTGGCCTGGCCGCAAACCCAGGCCAAGAATCTGACTTAATCCTGTTTATCGATGACGATGCCTACATCCTTGGTTCCGACTTCATTGAACGAGCCGTCAAGATTTTCGAGGCCAACGAGAAGTTGGGACTCGTGCAACCCAAGGTTGTAACCCGAATCGGCCAGAGTGATGAAACCGAAGAGTCTGGCCCGCGTTACTGGATTCCTCGCGCCGACAAGACCCCAACTATGGATTCGTTCGCAGCTTTCTCTGTCTGGGAAGGTGCGACCGTCATTCGCTGGCAGGCTTTCATAGAGTCAAATGGCTGGGCGGAACCTATTTTCTACGCCCACGAGGGCACCGATTTGGCATGGCGAGTTTGGAATAACGGCTTTGAAACGCGTTACGAACCAAGACTCGTGGTCAGCCACCCACCGGTAGGTCCTGAGCGCCACGACAAGAGCATTTGGTTTGGCATGCGCAACAAGGTCGTAATGGCTCGCCGCAACCTTCCGTTGCCGTTCCTAGTGATTTATCCGCTGGCCTGGTTTGCGCTGGATTTCGTGAAGATCATGATCGGCAAGATCCCTCACCCATCGGGCAAGTATGCGATCAAGACTCAATTGCGCGAACTATTCAAAGGCCTATTCGCCGGCATGCGCATGGACCTTCGCGATCAAGGATACGTATTTAGCGCTGCAGCGGTTCGTCGCAAGCTTTCGTGGAAGACCATCGGCATCATGACCAAATATGGTCGCCCGCCGATTATCTAAAAAGCCTGCGCCAACCGAACTTCAATGAGTCGCTGAACCAGCTCTCGAGGTAAACATTCAGTCTTACTGAAGTGCAGCGACCCCTTGGTAAACACATAACCCTCGAGCTCATCTGGCAATTCTTTGAATACCTGCCCGCTGAATGGGAAATAAGAATTGTGATTCTTATAGGCGTCGAATCCAGCGATTCCCTTGCCGTTCACCTTGAAACACGGAATGTTGTAAGCAACGGTTTCTTCAGCTTCGGGGATGAATTCGAGGATTAGCTCACGCAGTTCTTGCAGAACAGATCGCTGGGGTTCGGAAACGCCAGCCAAGAAGTCGTCGATAACCGACACAGTTAGCTCGATTGTTTAGGCTTAGCGCCAAGCGGCGAGGATCAAACCCATGACAATAAGGCTCACGATGTCTTGACCGATTTCAAGGAGCCAGACTCGGAATCCCTGGCCGCCAAATAGTCGGTGTGAAATCGAAGAGGCAGCACCGATGCCGAAGCCCAGGAATGCACCTGCAATTCCTCCGTTAAGAACGCCGAAGTTTGGGTCAACCTTGAATGCTAGATCAAGAAAAATAGCCAACGAGATCGCTTGAATGAAGGCCGCGGCGAAGGTCGAACCAAAGATGGCTCCCATGTTCGAGCCTCCAGCGGCGTCTTCAGGACGCTTGCCCTGAAGCTTCCACCAGACCGGGAAGAAGGTCTTAGGGCCAAACCATACGGCGCCAATGATGATGCCGGCGATGCCGGCGACTGCAACTGCAGCCCAATTCAATTCGGTGAAAATCATGACTTCATCCTATGTTCAGGAAGCTCACAGAATAGAAAATTAAGATAACGATATGAGTTTGCTTAGTAACCTGTTGAAAAACAACCCTGCTGTAAAGACCCTGTCGAAGATTTACGGCAGCCTGGAGCAGATCAAAAAGAACACAGAGGTGACTCGAATCGCCTCGGCAAACCCATATCTGACTCGCATTCGAGAGTTCAATAAGAGCAACCAACTTTCATTCAGTGACACTGTTGAGTTGATTACCAAAGAGCGAATTTCATTCGCTCGATTCGGCGACGGCGAGCTCAAGTTGATGCTGCGCCCAACCTACAAACTCGCTTTCCAGAAAAACTCGCAGGCTCTCCGCGATGCCCTTGCGGCAGTGGTGACCCTCGGGCAGCAAGCACCCAGCAAATTACTCGTTGGTTTTCCGCAGACCTACACTGACCTGCACTGGTCAGGAGTTTGGGTCGACATTGCAGATGAGACCCTAGAAATTTTTAGTGACATTAAACGCGTGGGAAATGCCCACGTGACTCGCCCAATTTTCTTTGAAGACCTTGGCGTCGCCGGTGTGGAACTCTGGCGTGCTGTGTGGGCGGGCAAGAACGTTCGCGTAATTACGGGAAAGGGCTCGAGATTCGAACTCATTCCAGTGCTCTTTGACAATGTTGCATCCGTCGAATTCACCTATTCAACCGCGAGCAATGGTTTCGAAGACTTAAATCGACTTAACGGTGAACTTGCTTCAACAAGCGAAGAGCTATACCTGATCGCTCTCGGACCGGCTGGAACGGTATTGGCCGCAGAGCTCGCGAAAGCTGGCAAGTGGGCCATCGACCTTGGTCACATCAGTGATAGCTATGAAAACGTCTTCAAGGGCGCGGTGCGACCTGAACTGAAGCCGGTCGCAAAAAACAGCTAGCTTCTCGGACGAAGCGTGGCCACCATCGGGCAAACAAATGGGTCCACGTTGTTACTGAGACCAACCTTGCTCAAGTACTTGATGATTACCACGTAACTCGCAATCAAATTCATTTCGATCAAAGGAATGTCATTCTGGCGGCAGTACTCCCCCACGATGGCGTGAGCCTTACGAAGGTTAGGGCGCGCCATTGAAGGAAACAGGTGGTGTTCAACCTGGTAGTTCAAGCCACCCATGAGATTGTCCTTCAACCAGCTGCCACGGATGTTGCGACTAGTCAGAACCTGGCGCGAGAAAAAGTCGAGCTTGGCATCCTTGGGAACAAGTGGCATGCCCTTGTGATTTGGAGCAAAGGCCGCGCCCATAAAGAAACCGAAAATCATCATCTGGAAGACCCAGAGCGCAATAGCCCAGAGCCAGCCAAAAATAAGACCCATAGCAACGTATGGAGCGGCCTGACGGACAACCATGAGACCAAATTCGAGCAGTCGAGTCTTGACCGATTTGTCCTTTCGACCCAAGCCTGCAAAGGAGTCAAGCAGGAGATCGAAACCGGTCAGAAACAGCAAGAACGGAAAGAGGTACCCCTGACGCTCGCTCAACCAACGCTCGATACCCTTTTTACGATTGCGAGACTCAGGAGTGAAGCTCAGGATGCGAATGGCAATGTCTGGGTCGGCGTCAATCTGGTTTGGCACCTTGTGGTGTTGATTATGCTTCTTCATCCAGAAACCGTAGCTGAGGCCAGCAAATAGGTTGGCCAGGATGAGCCCGAGCCAGTCATTTGCCTTGTTGCCGCGGAACACCTGTCGATGGGCCGCCTCGTGAGCGATGAATCCGTATTGAGCAGAGAGAATGCCAAGTAGCCCAGCAACGGCGAAGCCGGCGATGATCCAAACAGGGTTCTCGTTGAAGGCTTGGCCGATAAATGCACCGGCAGTCCAAAGACCAGCAGCTAGGCCTGAGATAACCGCTAGGCGGATCATGTAGAAGCTTGGCTTCTTATTCATCAAACCGGCTGCCTTGACTCTCGTCAGCACCTCGTTGAAGTTAGTAACGCTTTTGGTGCCGGCAACAATGCTCATCTTCTAAGACTAGGTTGCAATTGCCGCCACGAGGTTCGACTCACGGGCAACTCACAGGTATTGCCGAGAAAATAGATGTCGAATGAAAAAATTTACTGTCGCTGTAATAGCCGCTTGCCTAATTTCAGGCTCTTCGGCACTCTCAGCGACTCCCGCGCAGGCTCAACCCGCCGGAGACACGGTCAGCCTGAGCGCACCGACCATCCAAGACGTCAACTTTGATGCGATCGCAACCTGGGACCCAATTCGCGAAGATGCTTGTCTATACAGCTCAGAATCTCTAAAGCCCCCGACAAACTCCGCAGACCCCTGGGTCGCTAAGGGCAACTGCAAGATTTGGAAGCCTGAACCGGGAACCCCATCTGGGATTTACGTGGTTACCTGGGATTCGGGTAAATCAAAGGCTTTGCTAACCATTAGTGCCTCGCCTACAAGCGCTCAGACCGGGCACATTTTGGTTATCGTTCCAGATTTCACCTGGCAGGCATACAACCTGGTTAAAAATGGAAGCTTCTACTTCGAAGCGGTTGGCAAGAAGTCCGAGAATTTTTCGTCGCGCAAATTGAATTTGCTGCGCCCACTTGATTTTCGCGCCGTCGGCGACCCGGTCAACTATCCGAGCGCGCCGCAACTCTCTCCATTCGCAAACCCGATTCACTTCCTACGCGAGCACTACAAGGATGTCGACGTAGTGGCTCAAAGTGATGTTGATGAATACGGTTATGACCTAACGAAATACAAAACCCTGGTTCTATATGGTCATGATGAGTATTGGACTGCCAAGCTGAGAAATTCAATTGTTGCGGCAGTGGCTGATGGAGTCTCGCTGCTCAATCTCAGCGGAAACACCGGATACCGAAAACTGGTGCGCGAGGGTGAAGTAATTGGTTTCGAAAAGCCGACGGCTGAGAACCCAACGACCTCAATTTGGGGCGAGCTTAGGGGCGACACCAAACCGATCAAGCTGCTGGGCGTAACCTACCTGGGTGAACCCCTCGGTAAGCGACAGAACAAACCTTTGAAGCTATCAAAGCGCTTGATAAAGGAACTTCATGCCGAAGGCTTCCCAATCTCGGTGCCTCGAAAGCAAATCCTCAGCTTTTCATCCGGGATGCTGGTCAAGGATGGAAATGACCCGATTTATCGGGGAACAAAACTAAAAACGGGAGACTTTTTCGGTCAGGCAAGCAAAGTCGTCAGCATCGAGATCGATGGCATACCCGAACTGGCCAATGGCGACTCGGACGTTGCTTTTATTCGCGAATTCGGCACTTCTCCGATCAGCGCTGCCGCCGAAATTTGGACCAATGGCCGCAAGCAAGATTCAACGACTCACTGGCGAGCTGGAACTCTGGTGAGAACCAGCTTCGGTAAAGGAAAAGTTTTCAGCGCTGGGCCGATTGGTTGGGCCTATTCGGTTGCGAACGATGATCAGGTCGTGAAACAGATCACCTTGAACGCACTCAAGTATCTAGGCGAGGAAACCGTTCACTAGTTCCGCGAATACATCCTCGAGCAGCTCGTCAAAATAGGCTCGAGCCACGGGAGTTTTCGCATCGTGAAGCATCAAAATAGCCGCGTCTCGCAGCTCTTGCAGCGAACCGCCATCTTCTTCGAACGCTTGATCACGGCCGGCGAAATGAAGTTCTAGCGATATCAATAGGTTTCGAAGAAAGTACTTCTCCTGAAGCGTCGTTACCGGCGCGGCATCCAGCGCCTCGAGCTGAAGCTCGAAGCTCTCTTTGGCATTCCAGACATAGTCGGCCGGAAACTTTCCGCTTTCAAACATGCTTACCCCGCGATGTGGTTGGCGAGCGACTCGAAGTAGCTCTGCATGCCCACGGTAGTTGCCTCGATCTGCTCGGCAGGCATCTCGCCATACTGCGAGAATCTAACCCAAGAGTTGTCGCCTCGAGATTCAAACTCAACGACCACCTTGTGGTGTGGCGCATCCTGGTCGAGTGCAAGCCACTCATCCTTGGATTGGGTGTAGCTCATCGTGTGCTCTAGGCGCTCAAGCGGCACCACGTTTGTGTACCAGCCAAAGAAGTAAGCGACGAACTCGAAGGCCGGCACATCAATCGCCGCGGTCCATAGCCCACCCTCGACGGCTACCGAAGTGAAAGTTCCCGGCACGGTTCCTAGGTCAGTTGGGTGGTACCACTTCTCGAGTTCGCTGGCAGTGGTCCATAGTTCCCACAGGCGTCCAAGAGTTACCGGATACTCGCGCTCTACCTTGTAGAGAAAATCGTGCTTCATTGGGTGACCTACTTACCTGTGGAGAACTAAAGCCTAGATTATTGATTCTGCTTAAACTTACCCAAAACCAACCTGGGGAGTTGAAAATGAAGCACTTTCAAGACATCGAACACTCAAGAATCGATGCGCTTAGCGATGGAATATTCTCTATTGCACTGACGCTGTTGGGCTTCGACCTAATCGGTTCGGTCAAGAAGGCATCTGAGGCTGAGACCCTGTCGGCAGGACTAACCGAACAGTGGCCGGTTTACTTCTCGTTTCTGATGGGATTCTTCGTGCTTTATGCCATTTGGTATCAGTATCACGTGATGGCTCAGTTTGCCGGGAGACCAAATGCTCTGATGGTCTGGCAGCACGGTGTTGTTTTGCTATTCGCCACACTCATACCGTTTGGAGCGGCGCTGCTTGGCGAGAACCTAAATACAGCCAATGCACCTTCGGCCGTTTTCTGGTTCGGAGTGCTGATCTTTGCAGAAGCGCCAATACAAGTGATCCTCTTCGCTGCCCTGCGAATCAAGGGGCATTTGCCCGTCACTAAGGATTCACCCTTCAGCGGAGAAACCTATGCGCGGTTGGGCACGTTGATGAACTTAGTCGTGACCGTCTACGGTCTGATATCGGTTTTGGTTGCCCTGGTCGCACCGTGGGTGGCTCTAGCGCTCTATGCGCTTTACTTGCTCAGCAAGGTAAACCCGGTAACCGCGTTCAACCGCTTGATGCCTAGGTTGAACGGGCTCCTGGGCTTAGAAACTAGACGTTGAAGCGGAACTCGACTACGTCGCCATCCTTCATGACGTAGTCCTTACCTTCCATGCGAACCTTGCCGGCGGCCTTGGCGTCTGCCATTGAGCCAGCAGCCATTAGGTCCTCGTAAGACACGATTTCAGCCTTGATGAAGCCGCGCTGGAAGTCGGTGTGAATAACACCGGCAGCCTGAGGCGCAGTCCAACCCTTGTGAATGGTCCAGGCGCGAGCCTCTTTAGGGCCAACTGTTAGGTAGGTCTGCAGACCAAGGGTGTCGAAACCGATGCGGGCAAGCTGGTCGAGGCCAGACTCATCCTGGCCCAACGAAGCAAGCAACTCGTTGGCTTCTTCGGCAGAGAGATCGATAAGTTCCGATTCAACCTTGGCATCCAAGAAAACAGCCTCGGCCGGCGCAACCAAGTCGGCGAGCGCCTTCTTCTTCGCCGCGTCGGTCAGGATTGACTCGTCAACGTTGAATACGTAAATGATTGGCTTTGAGGTAAGTAGGCCAAGTTCCCTGATCGGACCCAGGTCAACATCGCTCGATGAAAGCGGCTTGCCTGAGTCGAGAACCTTCTTGGCCTCGTCAATGGCTTCAAGAGCCGCTGGCTCCATCTTCTTGCCCTTGACTTCCTTCTCGATGCGAGGGCGAGCCTTGTCTAGGGTCTCCATGTCGGCGAGGATGAGCTCGGTGTTGATGGTCTCGATGTCACTGGCGGCGTCAACCTTGCCGTCAACGTGAATCACGTCGCCGTCTACGAAGCCACGGACCACCTGAGCGATTGCGTCTGCTTCACGGATGTTAGCCAAGAACTTGTTGCCCAGACCTTCACCAACAGATGCACCGCGCACGATGCCGGCGATGTCAACGAATGACACAGGAGCCGGAAGCAAACGCTCCGACCCATACATGTCGGCGAGACCCTGCAGGCGAGGGTCTGGAAGGTTGACGACACCGACGTTAGGTTCGATGGTTGCGAACGGGTAGTTCGCCGCCAGAACGTTGTTCTTGGTCAGTGCATTAAAGAGGGTCGACTTGCCAACATTTGGCAGTC
>Ga0228703_1000876_pt1 | contig 19696 bp, 20 predicted proteins | sample McNCre217_Aug_MG_3_FD_178020 | JGI IMG/M metagenome (GOLD analysis project Ga0228703, IMG submission 178020) | Freshwater microbial communities from McNutts Creek, Athens, Georgia, United States - 29-17_Aug_MG | ecosystem: Environmental > Aquatic > Freshwater > Creek | place: USA: Georgia... | reverse complement strand
TGTGTGGTTGCAGCTTGCCAACAAATCTATGCTCATGGATCAAAAAAATGGACGTCGTTTGGCGGACGAATGTGCGCACCCCGATCAGGTGACCGTCGCCAACGACATGAAGGTCAATCCCCCGCCAGCCTTGATCGATGTCAGCAATGCTGCAATACCGGTTCGGCGCTGATGGACAGTGTTTGAAAATTTTGTTTTGTAAATTTATTCAGCTAGACAGGAGAAAAAAATGTTGAAAGCCTACCGCGAACATGCTGCCGAACGCGCTGCATTGGGTATCCCACCTTTGCCTTTGGATGCAAAGCAAACTGCAGAATTGATCGAACTGATCAAATCACCCCCACAAGGTGAAGACGCGTTTTTGTTGGATTTGTTGACACACCGCGTGCCTCCCGGTGTTGACGACGCTGCCAAGGTGAAAGCTTCTTTCTTGTCCGCGGTTGCGCACGGTGACTTGAATGTTGCCTTGATCAGCAAAGCTAAAGCCACTGAACTGTTGGGCACCATGGTGGGTGGCTACAACGTCAAGCCGTTGATTGATTTGCTCGACGACAAAGAAGTTGGCGCTGTGGCTGCAGAAGGTTTGAAGAAAACATTGTTGATGTTTGACTTTTTCCATGACGTTGCAGAAAAATCCAAAGCTGGCAATGCCAATGCCAGTGCGGTGATCAAGAGCTGGGCCGATGCGGAATGGTTCACATCACGTCCTGAGGTTGAGAAAAAAATCACCGTGACGGTCTTCAAGGTTCCAGGTGAGACCAACACCGATGACTTGTCTCCCGCACCCGATGCATGGAGTCGCCCTGACATTCCATTGCACTACTTGGCCATGTTGAAAAACACACGCCCTGATGCGGCTTTCAAACCCGAAGAAGATGGCAAGCGTGGCCCCATGGCGTTCATTGAAGAACTCAAGAAAAAAGGCCACTTGGTGGCCTACGTGGGTGACGTGGTGGGTACGGGTTCTTCTCGTAAATCTGCGACCAACAGCATCATCTGGGGCTTTGGTGAAGACATTCCATTTGTGCCCAACAAACGCTTTGGCGGTGTGACTTTGGGCGGCAAAATTGCCCCGATTTTCTTCAACACACAAGAAGACTCTGGCGCATTGCCCATTGAAGTTGACGTTTCCAAATTGGAAATGGGTGATGTGATCGATGTCTTGCCCTACGACGGCAAGATCATGAAAAATGGCGCTTTGCTTGCAGAGTTTGAAGTACGCAGCGAGATGTTGTTTGATGAAGTTCGTGCGGGTGGTCGCATCAATTTGATCATTGGCCGCTCACTGACTGCCAAGGCGCGCGAGTTCTTGGGTCTTCCCACTTCTACTTTGTTCCGCTTGCCTAAAGTGCCAGCTTCGACCCAAGCAGGTTTCACATTGGCTCAAAAAATGGTGGGCCGTGCCTGCGGTTTGCCAGAAGGTCAGGGCGTTCGTCCCGGCACTTATTGCGAACCCAAAATGACCACTGTGGGTTCACAAGACACCACAGGTACCATGACGCGAGACGAGTTGAAAGACTTGGCGTGCTTGGGCTTCAGTGCTGACATGGTGATGCAGTCCTTCTGCCACACAGCCGCGTATCCAAAGCCTGTTGACGTCAAGATGCACCACGAACTGCCTGCTTTCATGAGCAATCGCGGGGGTGTTTCTCTGAAGCCCGGTGACGGTGTGATTCACAGCTGGTTGAACCGTCTGTTGTTGCCCGACACAGTGGGTACCGGTGGCGACTCTCACACACGTTTCCCTATTGGTATTTCTTTCCCTGCAGGTTCTGGCTTGGTGGCCTTCGGTGCCGCCACTGGCGTGATGCCTTTGGACATGCCCGAGTCCATCTTGGTCCGTTTCAAAGGCAAGATGCAACCAGGCATCACCTTGCGTGACTTGGTGCATGCCATTCCTTACTACGCCATCAAAGCTGGTTTGTTGACCGTTGCCAAGTCCGGCAAGATCAATGAATTTTCGGGCCGTATTTTGGAGATTGAAGGCTTGCCCGATTTGAAAGTGGAGCAAGCTTTTGAATTGTCTGATGCGTCTGCCGAGCGTTCAGCAGCAGGTTGCACGGTCAAGCTCAACCCAGAGCCTATCAAAGAGTATTTGAACTCCAACATTGTTCTGATGAAGAACATGATTGCGCAGGGCTATAACGACAAGCGTGCGCTTGAGCGACGCATCAAGGCGGTTGAGGCTTGGTTGGCCAATCCCAACCTGCTCGAGGCCGATGCCAATGCAGAGTACGCTCACGTGCTCGAAATCGACATGGACCAACTCAAAGAACCCGTCATGTGCTGCCCTAACGATCCAGATGACGCCAAGTTGCTGTCTGAAGTTGCAGGCACCAAGATTGATGAAGTTTTCATCGGTTCTTGCATGACCAACATTGGTCACTTCCGTGCGGCCTCCAAGTTGCTGGAAGGCCGTCGTGACATCCCTGTGAAGTTGTGGGTTGCGCCTCCAACCAAAATGGATGCTGCAGAGTTGACCAAAGAAGGCCACTATGGTGTGTTCGGCGCTGCAGGTGCGCGCACAGAAATGCCTGGATGCTCCTTGTGCATGGGTAACCAAGCCCAAGTGCGCGAAGGTGCAACGGTTGTCTCAACTTCCACGCGCAACTTCCCCAACCGTTTGGGTAAAAATACGAACGTCTATTTGGGTTCAGCCGAAGTGGCAGCCATCAGTTCCAAGCTGGGCCGCATTCCAACGGTTGAAGAGTACCAAGCCAGCATGACTGAAATCAACAAAGACGGAAGTCAGATTTACAAGTACATGAATTTCGACAAGATCGAAGAGTACGCTGAAGTCGCCAAAGGCGTTGCTGCTTAATCCAAGCTTTTCAGCTTAGACCCAAAGCCCAAAAGATGTCGGTCTTTTGGGCTTTTTTGATGGCGCGCATGTTGGGCTGAAAACTTCACTGCAAAATGGACCTTGTGAAAAATTCAATACTCATTGTCGGCGGCGGTATCGGTGGCATGGCGGCCGCTTTGGCTTGTGCGCAGCAAGGTGCACAGCCACACGTCGTCGAGCGTGCCCAAGTCTTCAGTGAAGTGGGTGCGGGTATTCAGATGGGGCCCAATGTCACCAGAACCTTGTTCGCGTGGGGTTTGGAAAAGTCCTTGCAAGAAGTGGTTTTCTCACCCCATCGTTTGCATGTGCGGGATACCCATTCAGGCGCTTCCTTGGGTGTCCTGCGTTTGGGTCAAAGAAGTCTTGAGACTTATGGTGCGCCTTACTTCACGGTACATCGTGCAGACCTGCATCAAGTTTTGTTGAATCATGTGCTTCGTTCTGGCAAATGCCAATTAAGTCTCAACACCCCAATCGATTTGATTCGTGAGGAGAATGACCACCTCTCTGTCAGTGGCCGCGGCCTTCCCGAAGGGCGCTTTGAACATGTCACGGTAGAGGCCGTTGTGGGCGCGGATGGGCTGTGGAGTGCCACACGTCAATATGTTGTGCCCCAAACCTCGCCTCGCGTCACGGGATTGATAGCCTACCGTGCACTTGTGTCGATGCAAGCCTTACCTGAAAGTTTGCGAACTCAAGATGTCACAGTGTGGGTGGGGCCTCAGGTTCACGCCGTTCTTTATCCCGTCCGGCGTGGCGAATTTTTGAACTTGGTGGTCATCGTGCGGGCCTGTTCGCCCGAACCACTTGAAGATTGGGATCATGCCGCCAACCAGCGTGATCTTGAGTTGGCCATGGGCTTTGCGCATACCGATTTGAAAAAGACATTGGAAACTGTGGCGGCATGGCGCTTGTGGCCCTTGTGCGATCGACCGCCCGTTAAGGGCTTTCACGAAATGGCCAAAGGCCGAATTGCTTTGTTGGGCGATGCTGCGCATCCAATGCGACCGTTTTTGGCGCAGGGTGCAGGCATGGCCATTGAAGATGCAGCCCAACTGGCCACGAGTTGGGCCAGAAGCGATTTATCGGTCGCTGAGCGCTGGCAGATGTATGCGCAAGCTCGGTGGGCTCGAAATGCCAGAGTTCAACAAAGATCGATTCGCAACGGTGAGATTTTTCACATGCAGGGACCATTGCGCTGGGGCAGAAACATCGCCATGCGCATGATGGGGGAGTCCTTGATGGATTTGCCTTGGCTTTATGCAGGCCCCTGAACCAGCCTTGGCCAAGGCTGATTCGCTGCTAAATTCACCGCGCTTTAAACTTGGCCCAACAGCAAAAACTCCATCAGCGCTTTTTGCGCATGCATTCTGTTTTCTGCTTCGTCCCACACGACGGATTGGGGGCCATCAATGACCTCCGCACTGACTTCTTCGCCGCGGTGTGCAGGCAAGCAGTGCATGAACAAGGCATCTGGCTTGGCAACCTTCATCATGTCTTCGTCTACACACCAGTCGGCAAAGGCTTTTTTGCGCGCTTCGTTTTCGGCTTCGTAGCCCATGCTGGTCCAGACATCGGTGGTTACCAAGTCGGCACCTTCGCAGGCTTGCATAGGATCTTTGAAGAACTGTGTGCTGGCGGCGCTTCTGACGCCAACCACCGACGGGTCGACCTCATAACCGCTGGGGGTGCTGAGGTTTACTTTAAAGCCAAGCAGGTCGGCCGCTTGAAGCCAAGTGTTGGCCATGTTGTTGCCATCGCCCACCCAAGCGACTGTTTTACCTTGAATGGAACCTCGGTGTTCAATGTAGGTGAAGATGTCCGCCAAGATTTGGCAAGGATGGAATTCATTGGTCAAGCCGTTGATGACGGGGACGCGTGAGTGCGATGCAAATTTTTCAATTTTGTCTTGGCCAAAGGTGCGAATCATGACCAAATCCACCATGCGGCTGATGACACGTGCACTGTCTTCAATGGGCTCAGCACGGCCCAATTGACTGTCGCCTGTCGTGAGGTGCACTACAGAGCCGCCCAATTGGTACATACCCGCTTCAAAGCTCACACGCGTTCGCGTGGATGCTTTTTCAAAAATCATGGCCAAGGTGCGGTCGGTCAGTGGTTGGTATTTTTCGTAAGCCTTGAATTTGGCTTTGATCAATGCAGCCCGTTTGAAGAGGTATGCGTACTCATCGGCGTTGAGATCGGTGAATTGCAAATAATGCCGAATAGGCAATGCCTGTGCATTCGTGGCCATTGAAATTACTCCGCTAAGAATGTTTTGACCAAGGGCAACAAAATGTCAGCGACCTGGTCTGCTTCGGTTTGCGTCATGATGAGCGGTGGCACCATGCGAATGACGCTGTCGGCAGTGACGCTAATCAACAAGCCCGCATCGGCCGCGCGTTGTGTCAAAACGCCGCAGGCTTTGTCGAGTTCAATGCCCAACATCAGCCCCTGGCCGCGAATTTCTTTGACACCTTTGACGCCGGCCAAGCCTTGTTCAAGGCGCGCTTTGAGATGAGCACCCACACGTGCTGCGTTCTCAAGCAAACCGTCTTTTTCCATGATGCGAATGGTTTCCACACCAGCGCGCATGGCCAATGGATTGCCGCCGAAAGTGGTGCCATGACTTCCAGGTTGAAAAATGTTGGCGGCTTTGGGGCCAGCCACCACGGCTGCGATGGGCATGCCAGAGCCCAAGCCTTTGGCCAGTGGCATCACGTCTGCTTTGATGCCCGCCCATTGGTGCGCAAACCATTTGCCTGTGCGCCCCATGCCGCATTGAACTTCGTCAATCATCATGAGCCAATCTTTTTCGTCACACAGTGCCCGCACATCCCGCAAGTAATCCATGTGCATGGGATTGACCCCGCCTTCGCCTTGAATGGTTTCAAAGAACACAGCAACCACATTGGGGTTGTTGGCGGTGGCCTTTTTCAAGGCTTCAATGTTGTTCACAGGCACACGAATGAAACCTTCAACCAAAGGGCCAAAGCCTTGTTGAATCTTGGTGTTGCCCGTGGCACTGAGTGTGGCAATGCTGCGGCCATGAAAGGCTTTCTCGTAAACCACGATCTCGGGTTTCTCGATGCCTTTGTCGTGCCCGAACTTGCGTGCCAACTTGATGGCCGCTTCATTGGCTTCCAAGCCTGTGCAGCAAAAAAAGACGTTGGTCATGCCCGACAATTCAACCAGTTTGGCCGCCAATTTTTCTTGGTTGGGCACATGGTAGTAGTTGCAACTGTGGATGATTTTGCTCAGTTGATCTTGTAGGGCGGGGACCAATTCTGGATGGTTGTGCCCCAAGGTGTTCACTGCAATGCCGCCCAGCGCATCCAAATATTCTTTGCCATTGACATCCCACAATCGGCAACCCTGACCATGGCTCATTGCAATGGGCAATCGGCCATAGGTGTTCATGGTGTGCGGCGAAGTGGCTTCAATGAAAGCGGACATGCTGAGAACTCCTCTGAAAAGAAATCGGCCCAACGAAGAGGGCCGCTGAGAGGAGATTTTAGGGCCAGAATGAATGCACCAAGTCTTATATAAGATACAATAGTTGTGCAATGCAACATTGAGGCGATCCCTGATGTTTGCCCATCAAATTACCCAACCTTTGATCGATGGTTTCCAACAACGCCAAAGAAGTACTGATTCAAGGAGTGACCTTGGACGGACGCACGTTCAGACCCAGCGATTGGGCTGAGCGTTTGGCTGGTGTGATGGGGCAATTTCGACCAGGAGGCGCCACACCCGGTAGCCATCTGAGTTACTCGCCTTGGTGCATTCCCCAAACCTTGGGGGGCGTCAAATGCGTCGTGGTGCACACCGATTTGAGAGATTACGAGCCCATGGCCTGGGACTTTCTCATGAACTTTGCCAAAGACAACAATTTGCAGGTGTCTGAGGCTTGCCTGCTACCTGACCACCCCCATTGAGTTGTCAAGCGCGTACAAAAAAGCCGTCCTAAGACGGCTTTTTGCTTTTTCTTTGCTGACAGCGCACCCGATTCAAACGGCGGCACCTTGTGGGGCGCCGGGCTGATGATCAATTGATCAGGCGAGGGCCAAGGCTTTGACCTTGGATGACAAGCGGCTCTTATCGCGAGCTGCTTTGTTTTTGTGGAAGATGCCTTTGTCGGCAATGGTGTCCACAACGGCTTGCATTTTGGCAAACAGTTCAGTTGCTTTGGTTTTGTCACCGGCCAGAACAGCTTTTTCAACGTTCTTCACGGCGGTGCGGTATTTGGAGCGCAGTGATGTGTTCGCTGCGTTCAGTTTCACGTCTTGACGTGCGCGTTTACGGCCTGATGCCAGGCGGGGGTTCTTTTTCTTGGGTTTTCCAGAAGCCATTTTGTTTATCCTAGTTGTCTGAGGATGTTGTCAGCAAAGCCGGCTATTGTATCAGGCTAAATCACGCCAAGTCGAGCCCTGCACACAATCCAAGCAATCAGTCGCTACACTCTCACCGTGAGCCTTCTTAAATCAGCCTCTACCGTTTCGCTTTGGACCCTGGCTTCCCGCATCACGGGATTGGCCAGAGAGCTGTTGATCGCCTCCTCATTTGGCGCCAGTGCACTGACGGATGCCTTTAATGTGGCCTTTCGTATTCCTAATTTGTTTCGACGTTTCTTTGCTGAAGGCGCTTTCAGTCAAGCTTTTGTCCCTGTGTTGGCCGCCAGCAAAGCTCAAAATGGTGAACTTGCCACGCAACAAGCCATCGATCATGTGGCCACCTTGCTGGCTTGGGCATTGTTGCTCTTCAGCATGTTGGGTGTGGCCCTTGCACCCTTTTTGGTGTGGGCCATGGCCAGTGGCTTGCAACAACAACCCGATGCTTACGCGGCAGCGGTGCTCATGACGCGATGGATGTTTCCCTACATTGCGTTCATGTCCTTGGTGGCCTTGTCCGCGGGCATCTTGAACACTTGGAAACGGTTTGCAGTACCAGCTGCAACGCCGGTATTGTTGAATCTGGCCATGATCGGTGCCGCCTGGCTGTTGGCCCCTTGGTTCAAAAACCAAGGCATTCAGCCAGTTTACGCGTTGCCTGTGGGTGTGATGTTGGGTGGGTTGTTGCAACTGGCCATTCAAATTCCTGCGCTTGCAAAATTGGGATTGCTGCCGCGCATTGGTGTTTCTTGGCGAGCCCTCCAACAGGCAGCGAATGATCCGTCTTCACGTCAAATCGCCAGCTTGATGTTGCCTGCTTTGTTGGGTGTGGGAGTGGCTCAAATATCACTGCTCATCAACACGCAGATTGCCTCACACTTGGCGCCTGGCAGTGTCAGTTGGTTGACATATGCCGATCGCTTGATGGAGTTTCCAACCGCCATTTTGGGCGTGGCCTTGGGGGCAGTTTTGATGCCGCAGTTGGCGGCAGCAAAGGCCAAAGGCGATCAACTTGAATATTCGGCCATGTTGGATTGGGGATTGCGTTTGGTTTTGCTGCTGGCCTTGCCTTGTGCTGCGGCATTGCTCATTTTCTCGCAACCCTTGGTATCTGTGATGTATCACTATGGCGCATTCACTGACCACGATGTGAAGCAGACAACGATCGCCCTGACAGGCTATGGCGTTGGCCTGATCGGACTCGTGGCCATCAAAGTCCTGGCGCCGGGCTACTACGCCAGCCAGGACATCAAAACGCCTGTCAAAATTGCAGTGCTTGTTTTGTGTTTGACGCAAGCTTTGAACTTTGTTCTGGTTCCTCATTTGGCCCATGCAGGCTTGGCACTTTCAATCGGTTTGGGTGCATTGCTGAATGCAGCTTGGCTTCTGGTGGGACTTGTTCGCAAAGGTGCCTACAAGCCTTTGCCAGGTTGGGGATGGTTCAGCACCAAAGTGACGGTAGCAACCTTCTTGTTGACTGGATTTTTGTGGGCGGCTGCGAACCAATTTGATTGGCTGGGGGGGCGTCAGCAAGTATTTGTTCGACTGGGTTTGATGGCCTTGGTATTGATCATCTCTGCCGTGCTTTATTTTGCTTGTTTGCGCTTGTGTGGATTGCGTTTGAAATCCTTTGTTCGTCGCTGATCAGAGTCTGGTGATATGAATCTGCAAGCCACCACAGCGACGCCCTTGACGTACTTTCAAAGTTTGGTGGCGGTTGACCAGAACTTTCCATTGCTAGAGGCAGCGGCTGCCATTGCGCAGGATGAAGAGCCTGGGTTGGATGTGCAAGAGGTTTTGGCCACTTGTGATGCCTTGTTGGTTCGGCTGAAGCGACGTTTAAAGCCTGACGCAGAACCCCTTCAAAAGTTGACAGTACTGAACCAGTTTTTCTACAACGAATTGGGTTTTGGCTGCAACGCCAACAATTTTTATGCCCCCGAAAACAGCTACTTGAATGAAGTTTTCAGGACGCGGCGTGGTATTCCGATTTCCATCGCGGTCATTTGGTTGGAGTTGGCGCAGGCGCTTGACTTGCAAGCAGATGGTGTTTCGTTCCCAGGCCATTTCTTGGTCAAAGTCACTTTGCCTGAAGGCTTGGTTGTGATGGATCCGTTGACGGGTGATTCCTTGGGCTTGGACCGGTTGACCGAGAGGTTGGCACCGTATCGGCAAGGCTTTGAAGTTGCTGAAGACGGAGAAGAAAGTGACACACCGCTGGGCTTGTATTTGCAGCCAGCCATGCCACGAGACATCTTGACGCGCATGCTGCGCAATCTGAAAGAGATTTTCTCTAGCCAATCTGATTGGCAGCGTTTGAAATGCGTTTTAGACCGATTGATCGTCCTCAATCCTGATGCCATTGACGAACGTCGAGATCGCGGATTGGCTTTGCTGTCCTTGGGCTTGAACGCAGAAGCTCGAGATGACTTGCAGGCTTATGTGAGCCAGGCAACAGACGCCAAGGACCTCGACTTCATTCGTTTGCAACTGGCTTCCATCGAAACTTGACGTATCACTTCACAAGCACTTGTGCGCCATCGCCTTGCGATGCAATCACACCAATTTCGTAGACCTTTTCGCCCTCTTGACGCAAGGTTTGTGCGCAAGCTGAGGCATTCGCGGCATCGATCACAACGACCATGCCAATGCCGTTGTTGAAAGTGCGGTTCATTTCAGTGTCATCAATGCCTGCCGTGTTTTGAAGCCAAGCAAATAATTCAGATTGAGGCCAACTGCCCTTGACCAAATGCGCTGCAGTGCCTTCAGGCAAAACCCTTGGAATATTTTCCAATAAACCGCCGCCTGTGATGTGTGCCAAAGCTTTGATGGGGTGTTTTGCCAAGGCGCTCAAGATCGTTTTGACATACAAACGAGTGGGCGCCATGATGGCTTGCTTGAACTCTTGGCCATCGAGTTTGGCGGGCAATTGCGTGCCAGCTCGCTCGATGCATTTGCGAACCAAGCTGAAACCATTGGAATGAACGCCATTGGAGCCCAAGCCCAAGACAATGTCGCCTGGTTTGACGTCTCGTCCTGTCAAAATTTTTGATTTTTCAACAGCACCCACTGCAAATCCAGCCAAATCGTATTCTCCGGCGGGGTACATGCCTGGCATTTCTGCCGTTTCGCCGCCAATCAGCGCACAACCAGACATTTCGCAGCCATTGGCAATACCGCCTACCACGGCGGCAGCCGTCTCGACATCCAGCTTGCCACAGGCAAAGTAGTCCAAAAAGAACAGGGGCTCTGCACCTTGAACCAAGACATCGTTGACGCTCATTGCCACCAGGTCGATGCCCACGGTGTCGTGCATGTTCCATTCAAAAGCCAACTTGAGCTTGGTGCCCACACCGTCTGTGCCAGAGACCAAAACAGGTTCTTTGTAACGTTTGGGCACTTCAAACAAGGCGCCAAAACCACCGATGCCTGCCAATACACCCTCACGCATGGTCTTTTTGGCCAGAGGCTTGATGCGTTCGACCAATGCGTCACCCGCGACGATATCGACGCCAGCATCTTTGTAGGAAAGAGGTGTTGAGCTCATGTGAAATATGGGGGAAATGTGGGGAAGAGGGCGTGGGGAGACTAAAATCAAGGCATATTTTAAGGGGCAGTGTGGCTTGCAACCGCCGATGCCATGCGCTTCTCTTCATTTTCTTTAACCACGAATTGACAACATGCCCACCCATCTTGCCACCAAACGCCTGACTTTCGGGCTGGGTGTCGCTGTTGCGATGGCCTTGCTGTTGTGGGTCTTGGGCCCAGTCTTGGTGCCATTTGCGGTTGCTGGGGTGCTGGCATATGCCCTTCACCCAGCTGTGCTTCGTTTGCACAAAACCCTGACATGGGTGCCTCATGTGGTGTGTGTGTTGCTGATCGAGTTGCTGGCGCTGATGGCGGTCATGGGTGTTCTCTTTTTACTGGTCCCCATTTTGACCCGCGAAATTCCTTTGCTACAGCAACAACTGCCATCCCTCCTGGACCGATTGGCCACTTTTTTGAATGAACTTCTGAACCAATACGGCTGGCGATTGACTTTGGATGTGGCCTCCCTCAAGTCGCAGCTACTGAGTTACTTGAATGCCAACCGAGGTGATTGGCTGGAACCCTTGGTGGCCTCTCTCAAACTGGGTGGTAACTTCGCCCTTGCATTCCTAGGCAATTTCATTTTGATCCCAGTGGTCCTTTTTTACCTGCTCAAGGAGTGGGACCGTTGGGTCTCGCAAATCGTCAGGTGGGTGCCTCTGCGTTGGCGACCCGCCTATGACAGTTTCATGCGCGAATGTGATGAGGTGTTGGGGCAGTATTTGCATGGACAAATTTGGGTCATGCTGGCTTTGTCAGTTTTTTACGCCGCCGGACTTTATGCCTTCGGATTGGATTTGGCTTTGCCCATTGGTGTCTTCACAGGCTTGGCCGTTTGTGTGCCTTACCTGGGCTTTGGCTTGGGTCTCATCTTGGCTTTGTTTGCTGGATTTTTACAATTTGCATCCCTCAAAGCTTTGGTGATGGTGGCCGTGGTGTTTGGTGCAGGGCAACTGATTGAGAGTTTTTGGCTCACACCCAAATGGGTGGGCGAGCGCATTGGTTTGCATCCTTTGGCGGTGATTTTTGCTTTGCTGGCCTTGGGTCAATTGTTTGGTTTTGTCGGTGTGCTGGTGGCCTTGCCAGCCAGTGCCGTGATTTTGGTGGCTCTGCGCAGAGTGCGTGATCAATATTTTGAAAGCGCGATTTACCAAGGTCCTGACGCATGAAGCAATTGGCCTTAGACATAGGCTTGCAAACAACCCCCAGTTTGGACAGCTTTTTTGCAGGACCCAACGCTGCAGCATTGCAACATCTCAAACTCTGGACATCTGGTCAAACGCCAAGTCCTGTCCCCACTTACCTTTGGGGTGAAAGTGGTTCGGGCAAAACGCATTTGCTCAAGGGGGTCTTTCAGGTCCTCAAAGATCAAGGACTTTCTGTAGGTTGGCTGGACGCCTCAACTGAAGCGCATCTCAGCTTTGATGCCTCTTGGGTTGCTGTGCTGATGGACGATGTTCATCTCTTTAATTTGGAACAGCAGGCCATGGGATTCAATTGGTTTGTCAATGCGCTCACGCCGAAGTCGGGTCTGCCGCGTTGGGTATTGGCGGCGGGCACATTGCCCCCAGCTGACCTGAAGTTGCGCGATGATTTTCGTTCTCGCTTAGGTTGGGGACATGTCTATGCACTTCAGGTCTTGAGTGACAACGAGCGCCGCGCGGTGCTGCGTCAAGAGGCTGATTCGCGTGGTTTGTTTTTAAGTGACGAAGTGGTCTCTTACATGCTGACACGATTTTCACGTGACTTGAGCAGTTTGATGACTTTGCTGAACCACCTGGATCAGTTTGCGCTGCAAACGCAAAGGGCCATCACCATTCCGCTGATCAAGTCGATGTTGGAGAACACATGAAGTTGGCCTTGTTCGACCTTGACAACACTTTGTTGCCACTCGACTCCGATTATGCATGGGGTGAATTCAGTCAACACATAGGTTGGACTGATCCTGTGTCTTTCAAAGCACGAAACGATCAATTTTATGCAGACTATCAGGCAGGTGTGCTGGACATTCACGATTACGTGAGATTTGCAACGGATGCTGTTCGCCTGAAAGGGGCTGAGCAAGCGGCAAAAGCGCATCGCCAATTCATGAGCGAAATCATCTTGCCTGCTGTCAAGCCCGCTGCGCTGGAATTGGTCAAGCAACACCAAGCTGCAGGAGATCAGGTCATCATCGTGACGGCCACCAATGAATTTGTCACCCGGCCGATTGCCACTGCATTGGGCGTGTCTGAATTGATTGCAGTTGAGTTGATGCGCGATGCGCAAGGCTGGATCACAGGTGAAATCAGCGGAACACCTTCATTCAAAGAAGGCAAGGTGACCCGCGTTGCACAATGGTTGTCAGCAAGACATTTGACTTGGTCCGATGTTCACATCAGTTTTTATTCGGATTCGATCAACGATCTGCCGCTTTTAGAGATGGCACAAACACCTGTTGCAACCAATCCTGATGCGCGTTTGCGCCAACTTGCGACCGATCGAGGCTGGCGCATTCTTCAACTGTTCTCATGATCAAAAAATTCATACAAAAAATATGGGGTCAGCCTCAAAGCCGACGAGGCCTTGTTGACTTTGGCAAACGTGTCGAAATCCCCGCATCAGTTCACGGCATCAATTCAAACTTGGTGGACGAGCGTGCTCTGAATGTGGTTCGAACTTTGCAAGATGCAGGCTATGAAGCGTATGTGGTCGGTGGCGCAGTGCGCGACTTGCTGCTCGGACTTCGGCCGAAAGACTTTGATGTGGCCACCGATGCCACGCCAGAAGAAGTAAAAAGCTTGTTTCGCCGCGCTTTCATTATCGGACGACGCTTTCGAATTGTGCATGTGGTTTACGGGCGTGGCCGCGAGCATGAAGTGATTGAAGTGTCTACATTCAGAGCGCATTTGGACAACCGCGCCGCAGAGCAAGTCAAGGGCAATGAAAAAACCAGCAAATCGGAACTGGCAGGCATGACGCATGCTGTCGATTCAAGCGGCCGGGTGCTGCGCGACAATGTTTGGGGACCCCAAGATGAAGATGCGACACGTCGGGACTTCACAGTGAATGCCATGTATTACGACCCTGAATCGCAGTACTTGGTTGACTACCACTGTGGCATGCAAGACGCTAAAAAGAAAGTTTTGCGCATGATTGGTGACCCTGTTGCGCGATATCGCGAGGACCCCGTGCGGATCATTCGTGCGGTGCGTTTTGCAGCAAAGCTCAGTCCCTTGGGTTTCAAGCTCGAAAGCAAAACTGCCAAGCCCTTGGCAACGATGCTGAATTTGCTGGCCGACGTACCGCAGAGCAGGTTGTTTGATGAAATGCTGAAGTTGCTTCAAACGGGCCATGCATTGGCCTCTGTGGCGCAATTGCAATCATTGGGTTTGCACAAAGGAATTTACCCTCTGTTGGATGTGGTGGTCGAACGAGCAGACACGCCTTTCGTGAAAGCGGCATTGGCCGATACAGATCGCCGTGTGGGGGAAGGAAAACCTGTTGCTCCCAGTTTCCTGTTGGCTTGTGTTTTATGGGCCGATGTCAAAGTGGGTTGGGATCAGCGAGTGACTCAACGCGTACCGCCATTTCCAGCGTTGCAAGAGGCCATCGACGACGTCTTTGATGCACGCATTGGTGATGTCTCGGGCCGCGGTAAATTGGCGGCCGACATGCGTGAGATTTGGATGATGCAACCCCGCTTTGAAAAACGCATTGGCAGTACGCCATTCAGTTTGGTGGAACAGCCCCGATTCCGAGCTGGCTTCGACTTTCTGCGTTTGCGTGCTGAAGTGGCTGACGTCGACTTGTCGCTGGCCGATTGGTGGCAAGAGTTCAGCATGGCAGATGATGCGGCTCGCGAGGATTTGATTCAACAGGCAAAGTCTGAAAAAGATCACTTGCCTGCTTCAGGCACTGCCAAAAAACGACGTGCGCCGCGTCGCCGAAAGCCATCGACCAATAATGTATCTAGCGCAAGCCCCAGCGCAGAGCCGGGAAAATTGCCGTCGGGTGAATAAGGCGAAAGCAGGTGGCCTTCGTGCAACGTGATTCGGTGTCCGTGTTTGTCGGCTTGGGTGCTAATTTGGGTGAGGCACGTCACGCACTGGAGACAGCTGTGAAGGCCATCGATCAATTACCTCACACTCGCGTGCTTCAATGCTCTTCTTTTTACAGATCGGCCCCTGTGGATGCAACAGGTCCCGATTACATCAATGCTGTGATTCATTTGGAAACACGTTTGAATGCATACGAAGCATTGAAAGCTTTTCAGTCTTTCGAGAATTTGGCGGGTCGTGAGCGACCTTATAGGAATGCGCCCCGAACCTTGGACATTGACATTTTGTTGTTTGGAGATGCAAGCATTCAAAGTCCTGTGCTGACGGTGCCCCATCCAAGGATGCGGGCACGTGCCTTTGTTTTGAAGCCGCTTTCGGAGCTTTTGCCTGGCTGGGTGACGCCGCAAGACCTGCAAAGTGTGCAATCACAAGCCATTGAAAAACTGGATGCTTCTCGATCTGATGATCTTTAATCTGTGGAGACAAACTGCCAAGTCGCAAAGGGCCCTGATTCCTTGCGATTGGCTGATTTTGACCGTCTTTGATGGGTCATAAAAATGTCATTGATGTGAAATATTGACAAGCTTAGGGTTTAAACTCGCGCATGCCTCAATGAGCGAATTCCTCGCTTTTTGTTCACGGAGAATCCTATGTTTTTTGGCAAGCTATTGCCCAAAGAGGGCAACTTTTTCGAGTTGTTCAACCAGCATGCAGACCGTATCGTTGAAGCGGCACGTGCCTTTTCAAACTTGGTACTCAATTACACTGACAGTCACCTGCGTGAAAAATACACGCAAGACGTTGACAATGCCGAACGATCTGCAGACCGTGTGACGCATGAGGTCAACCGCTTGATTCACACCACTTTCATCACGCCCATCGATCGCGAGCAAATTCACACGCTCATTAATTTGATGGACGATGTGGCTGATTTGATTCAAGACTCAGCAGAAACCATGGCGCTCTACGATGTACGCGTGATGACGGAAGAAATTACCCGGTTGACCGATCTGTCAGTCAAGTGTTGTGAACGTGTTCGCGATGCAGTCAACATGCTGGGCAACATTGCAGATCCCGCAACGGCCGAAGCTGCTCTGAAAACCTGCGAAGAAATTGACCGTTTAGAGTCGGATGCCGACCGTGTCATGCGCAGTGCCATGAGCAAACTTTTTCGAGAAGAGCCCGATGTCCGCGAAGTGATCAAGTTGAAGGCGATTTACGAGTTGCTGGAGACCATCACTGACAAATGTGAAGACGTTGCCAACCAAATCGAGGGCATTGTCCTCGAGAACTCCTGACAGTTGGAACTTAGAGCATGGACACACAAGCCGCTTTGTGGGTGGTGATGTTGCTGGTGGCTTTGGCGCTGGCGTTTGACTTCATGAATGGCTTTCATGATGCTGCCAATTCCATTGCCACAGTTGTTTCAACCGGCGTTTTGAAGCCTACGCAGGCCGTTGTTTTTGCTGCCTTCTTCAATTTCATCGCCATCTTTATCTTCCATCTCAGTGTGGCTGCAACTGTTGGCAAGGGCATTGTCCAGCCTGGCGTTGTCGATGTTCATGTGGTCTTTGGTGCCTTGGTGGGCGCCATCACGTGGAACGTGATCACTTGGTATTACGGCATTCCCAGCAGTTCCTCCCATGCCTTGATTGGTGGCATTGTGGGTGCTGTCATTGCCAAAGCGGGTGCAGGTGCTTTGTTGTCCGCTGGTGTTCTCAAAACAGTGACTTTTATTTTCGTTTCGCCACTCTTGGGTTTTCTTTTAGGTTCCCTGATGATGGTCTTGGTGGCCAATCTGTTCAAGCGAACCCGCCCCTCCAAAGTTGACAAGTGGTTTCGCCGCTTCCAACTTGTATCCGCAGGCGCCTACAGCTTGGGACACGGCGGTAACGACGCACAAAAAACGATTGGCATCATTTGGATGTTGCTGGTGGCAACTGGTTACGTGTCAGCTTCAGAAACATCACCACCCACATGGACCATTGTTTCTTGTTACTTGGCCATTGGCTTTGGCACCATGTTTGGAGGTTGGCGCATTGTCAAAACCATGGGTCAAAAAATCACCAAACTCAAACCAGTGGGCGGTTTCTGTGCTGAAACAGGCGGCGCATTGACGCTTTTTTTGGCTACTTCTTTGGGCATTCCTGTCTCCACAACCCACACCATCACAGGTGCCATTGTGGGTGTTGGCTCGACCCAGCGCGCCAGTGCTGTTCGGTGGGGGGTTGCGGGCAACATTGTGTGGGCTTGGATTTTGACCATCCCAGCCAGCGGCTTTGTGGCCGCCATTGCATACTGGCTCAGTTTGCAAATTTTTTAAGTCCAAGAGGGCATGCCCTCTCGAGATGCCCTTAGGCTGGCGCTTGCGTTTGCCCCAGTCCTAGGGCTTTTTCCATCATGACGATGTCCAGCCAGCGCTCAAATTTCCAACCGCATCCGGACACGATGCCCACGTGCTTGAAGCCTAGAGCAGTGTGAACACCAATGGAGCCGGCATTGCCAGAGTCGCCAATCACCGCGATCAACTTGCGGATACCGACTTTTTCGGCGGCCAGGCACAGCTCGGCCAGTAGCATGCGACCCCAGCCTTTGCCAGCGGCATCTGCAGCCAAGTAAATGGAATCCTCGGCTGAGAATCGCTAGGCGGGGCGTGGTTTGAACCAGTTGCAATAGGCAAAACCCAGCACTTTGCCTTCGCTTTCGAGGACCAAATAGGGCAAACCTTTGCTCAAAACGTCCTCTCTGCGGGCCGTCATGTCTTCAAGCGAGGGTGGGTCAATTTCAAAAGTGCCCGTTCCATGAAGGACGTGGTGCTTGTAAATGGCCGTGATGGCGGGCATGTCTGAGGGTTGGCTGGTGCGAATGGTTGGCATTCTAGAACTCCGGGTTATAATCAGCGGCTTTTCAGTGTGTCACTGGCCGGGTGGCCAGTTGCGTGTCTCAAACGCTGGAAGAATTTGTGTCCTTGTTTCATTTCAAATTGATTGAAGTGTGCAATGTGTACACCACCCCTAGGATAAATCATGGTTGTCATTCGTCTTTCCCGTGGCGGTTCTAAAGCCCGCCCATTTTTCAACATTGTTGTGGCTGACAAACGCGTTCGCCGCGATGGCCGTTTCATTGAGCGCATTGGTTTTTACAACCCTATTGCCAAGGATACAGAAGAAGGCCTGCGCGTTGTGCAAGACCGTTTGACTTATTGGACAAGCGTTGGTGCACAAGTGTCTCCAACTGTTCAGCGTTTGGTCAAACAAGCCGCTGCCAAAGCTGCTTAATTGCTTTTTGGCTTCGCCAAAGGCTTTGCTGTGCTACCCCAGTTAGAGTTTGCCGACATGCCGGCAGACGCCATCGAAGTGGGGCGTATCGCAGACGCTTGGGGCATCAAAGGCTGGTTCAAAGTCTTGCCCCACAGCGCCTCCCCAGAGGCGCTTTTTTCTTCCAAGCGCTGGTATCTGCTGCCTTCCGATCGCGCAGTTGTCGGTGCAAAACCGCCAACTGCCAAGCTGCCTTCGAAGGCTGCTGACAGCTCTACAAGGCCCGTACTTCTCAAAATCAAAGAAGCCAAAGACCATGCCGACACCGTCGTTGCATGTTCACTGGACGTGGCCGATAGGAACCAAGCCGAAGCCCTGAAGGGCGCACGCATTTTTGTGCCGCGTTCAAGTTTTCCGACTGCGGGAGCAGACGAGTATTACTGGGTGGACTTGATGGGCTTGGATGTCGTCAACCGCGAAGGAGTGGCCTTGGGTCAAGTGAAAGACCTGATGTCCACTGGACCCCAAACTGTGTTGGTCTTGTCGCAAGTTTCAGAAGAAACAGGCAAGCCGCCCGTTGAGCGCATGATTCCCTTTGTCTCGGCCTTCATCGACCATGTGGACCTGCCAGGCCGCAAGATCACCGTTGATTGGCAGCTTGATTACTGAGTGGGTGAAATTAAGCCATGCGCTTTGATGTCATCACGCTGTTTCCTGAACTCTTTGCGCCTTTCTTCAGTTCGGGCATCAACCGACGTGCGTTTGAATCGGGCGCAGTTGAATTGAAGCTTTGGCAATTGCGTGATTTCGCCGAAGGTACTTATCGCCGTGTCGACGATCGACCCTTTGGCGGAGGGCCCGGAATGGTGATGATGGCGGAGCCTTTGGAAAAGTGTTTGTTGGCCATTCGCCAAGATCGGATTGCCCAAAATCCCACTGGATCAACTGTCCCTGTCGTCCTCTTTTCGCCCATTGGGACGACCTTGACCCATGCCGATGTTGCGTCATGGTCTCGAAGCGATGGCGCCATTTTGATTTGCGGTCGTTATGAAGGGCTTGATCAGCGATTCATCGATGCGCATGTCGATGTCCAGATCAGTTTGGGTGACTTTGTTTTATCGGGGGGGGAAATCGCAGCCCTTGCACTCTTGGATGCCGTTGCGCGATTGCAGCCTGGTGTTTTGAACGATGAAGGCAGTCATCAAATGGACAGCTTCAATCCCGCGATGGATGGCTTGTTAGATTGTGGCCATTACACGCGTCCTGAAACTTGGCATGGCCAAGCCGTACCGTCTGTTTTGATGTCTGGCCACCATGCCGACATTGCCCAATGGCGACGTCAGCAAAGTTTGATCTTGACCCAAAAGAATCGGCCAGACCTGATTGATTTGGCGCGAAAGAAGGGGAAACTGAACGCCGCAGATGAACACTTTTTGGCTCATTTTGAGTTGGCAGGTCCTGACAAGACTTAAGCAAAACACCGTGGTCAGAACATTGGCCAGAAGTGTGCAATCGTAGGGGTTTTAACCGTCCATAAAACAAATATATAATCGTAGGCTGTCGATCCTCTGCCCGCCG
>Ga0228703_1000875_pt1 | contig 19706 bp, 22 predicted proteins | sample McNCre217_Aug_MG_3_FD_178020 | JGI IMG/M metagenome (GOLD analysis project Ga0228703, IMG submission 178020) | Freshwater microbial communities from McNutts Creek, Athens, Georgia, United States - 29-17_Aug_MG | ecosystem: Environmental > Aquatic > Freshwater > Creek | place: USA: Georgia... | reverse complement strand
GCGCGATCCCTTGCAGCAAGCCAAGGCGGCCTGAGCTCAATGCGCCGCGTGAAAGTCTTGCGGCTGTAGCTCAATCGCCTCGCCGTGGGGGGTGCGCTCGGCAGCCGCCTCCCAGGCGTGCTCGAGGGCGTGCAGCTGATCCGCGGTACCGACTTGCTTGCGCAACACCATCTGCTCCAACGCATCGAGCCAGTGCTGGTAATACTGCGAGCCATCGTCCACGGCCGCGCCCTTGATTTGGGCTGTCAGGGCGGCCGCCCACTCGGGCCAAGTGAACAAGCCTTGCGCGTGCAAGTGCACCGTCATGGCAAAGGCTTGCGCTTGCCACGGCTCAGAGAACACCGGCGCATCGGTTTCCTGGGTGGGCAAGGGCAAGCCCTCGCGGCAGTGTGCTGCAATTTCAGCCAGCGTGGCGCGCGGGTCGCTCATGCCGCGGTCTCCAGGGGCGCCAGGTAACTTTCCCAGGCGTCCACGCTGACTCGCACCTGCGGGTCCGCGGCCGGCCCCCAGAGTTCGCGCGCGTCAAACACCACGGCATACAGCCACTCACCTTCGTTGCTGTCAACGCCCTGCACAGTGGCCGCATGGCGGTCTGGCAAAACATGCACGCCGTGGACTTTCACCACCGTGCCCACATGACCGCGAACATAGCGCGGCAAGCGGGTATGCCCCATGGGGTGTTGGTTGAGCGCACGCACACGCTGGCCTTCGGCAAAGCGGGCGGGCTGGCGAACAAGTCGCTCGGCCGAGGTGCCTTGAGCCAGCGCCGCATCGACCTTCGCGCGCGCCAATGGCTTGACGGCGGGCAGGCCGGGCTGGGTCAGTTGGCCCGTGGTGATTTCCTGATGCGTGGCCAAACCGCGCGCCACCATCATGTTTTCCAAGGCATCCAGCCAGATTTGGTAATAGCTGTTCTGCATATAACGCAGAGGCGGCAAAGACTCGCGCGCGCTGCGCGCCTGGTCAATGTTCCACTGGCCTGTGGCCCCCATGGCCACGGTCAGCGCCAGCGCCTGACGCTCCCAGTTCGCATGAAACACGGGCTCGTCAAGCTCGGGCTGGACCGGCCCGTAGCCTTGCATGCCCCCCATGTCGTGGACGCCGTTCACGCGGTCACCGCCACATCTTGCGCGCGCAGGGGCAGGCCGGTGCCAATCATGCTGTCGCGGGTGACCAGTTCGGCGAGTTGTTCTTGTGTCCAGCCTTCCGTGCCTGGCGGCCGCAAGGGTAAGACCAGGTAGCGAATTTCAGCGGTCGAGTCCCACACCCTGAACGTGACGTCCGCCGGCACGCTGACGCCAAAATCGGACAGCACCCCACGCGGGTCCATCACCGCCTTGCTGCGGTAAGGCGCGCTCTTGTACCAGACCGGCGGCAAGCCCAGCACCGGCCAGGGATAGCAACTGCACAAGGTGCACACCACCATGTTGTGAACAGTCTCGGTGTTGGGCACCACCACCATGTGCTCGCCCTGGCGGCCGCTGTAGCCCATGGCGGCGATGGCGGCGGTCGCATCCCGCAGCAGCCACTCTCGGTAGTCGGGCTCTGCCCAAGCCCGCGCCACGACCTTGGCGCCATTGTGAGGGCCCACTTCTGTTTCGTAGGTTTCAATGATGCGGTCCAAAGCGGCGGGGTCGACATACCCTTTGTCGGTCAGCAAGGTTTGCAACGCACGCACACGGACATCCATTTCACTCAGGTGCGAATGGTCGTGGTCATGGTCGTGTGCCGACACAGAGTCCCCAGGGGCAGAAGGTTTGCTCATGGCCAAATGATAGGCGAGAGCGCCCCGAATACAATGCCGGATTGTCCTAAGTCCTGAACCGCCCTGTTGGCGGGATGGCTGACGGGACCTGATTCACAGGAGAATTTTGTGTTCATTTCATCCGCTATCGCCCAAACCGCACCCGCCGCCGCTGCCGGCGGCGACATGGCCTCGTCTCTCATGAGCATGCTGCCCTTGGTGCTGATGTTCGTGGTGCTGTATTTCGTCATGATCCGCCCCCAGATGAAGCGCCAAAAGGAGCATCGCGCCATGATTGACGCCCTGGCCAAAGGCGATGAGGTGGCCACTGCCGGCGGTCTGCTGGGCAAAGTGACCAAGCTGGGCGACAGCCACCTGGGTGTGGAAATCGCCGCTGGCGTTGAAGTCCAACTGCAGCGCAGCGCTGTGGTCCAAGTTCTGCCCAAGGGCACCCTGAAGTAAGCATCGGCGTCGGGCAACTCCGACGTCTGACGCGCAATGCTGGACGCGCCATGAATCGTTACCCGGTTTGGAAATACGCGATCATCTTGATCGCTTTGTGGGTGGGCAGTTTGTACACGCTGCCCAATTTCTTTGGCGAGGCCCCGGCGGTCCAGGTCTCGGCGGGCAAGCCGGCCATCAAAGTGGATGCCAGCGTGCAGGCCAAGGTGGAAGAAGCCCTGAAGAGTGCCGGCCTGACGGCATCTGCCTTGACTTTGGAGCAAGGCTCGCTCAAAGCCCGTTTTGACAGTACCGAAAGTCAGATCAAAGCCAAAGACGCCATCCAGCGCGCGCTGGTTCCCGATCCCAATGAAGCCTCTTATGTGGTGGCGCTGAACCTCTTGTCGCGTTCGCCTCAGTGGCTCAGCGCCTTGAATGCCGCCCCCATGTACCTGGGCCTGGATTTGCGCGGTGGCGTGCACTTCATGTTGCAAGTGGACATGCCTGCTGCCTTGACCAAAAAGGCCGAGTCTTTGGCGGGCGACATCCGCACCAGCATGCGCGAAAAGAATTTGCGCCACGGGGGCATCAGCCGCAATGGGCAAGCCATTGAAATTCGTTTTCGCGACACCAGCACCCTGGAAGCCGCCAAGCGCCTGATCCAAGACCAGTTTGCCGACCTGCAGACCACCGAGGCGGCCGAAGGCAGTGACTTCAAATTGAGCGCCACGCTCAAGCCCGAAGCAGGCCGCCGCGTACAAGACCAGGCGCTGAAACAGAACATCACCACCTTGCACAACCGCATCAACGAGCTGGGCGTGGCCGAGCCGGTGATTCAGCAACAAGGCCTGGACCGCATCGTGGTGCAACTCCCTGGCGTGCAAGACACCGCCAAAGCCAAAGACATATTGGGCCGCACAGCGACGCTGGAAATCCGCATGGTGGACGAGAGCAGCGAAGCCCGCGCGGCCGAGCTCAGCAACGGCATGGTGCCTTTTGGCACAGAACGCTATTTGGAGCGCAATGGCCAGGCCGTGGTGGTGAAAAAGCAGGTCATCCTCACGGGTGAAAACCTGACCGACGCACAACCCGGCTTTGACAACCAGACCCAGGAAGCCGCGGTGCACCTGACGCTGGACGCCAAGGGCGCCCGGATTTTCCGCGACATCACCCGTGACAACGTGGGCAAGCGCATGGCCATTTTGCTGTTTGAAAAAGGCAAAGGCGAAGTGGTGACGGCGCCGGTGATTCGCAGCGAAATTGGTGGCGGCCGCGTGCAAATTTCTGGCCGCATGACCACCGTGGAAGCCAACGACGTGGCCCTGCTGCTGCGCGCCGGCTCGCTCGCAGCGCCCATGGAAATCATTGAAGAGCGCACCATCGGCCCCAGCCTGGGCGCAGAAAACATTGCCAAAGGCTTCAACAGCGTGACCTGGGGCTTCCTGGCCGTGGCCGCCTTCATGTGTTTTTACTACATGCTGTTTGGTGTGTTCTCAAGCGTGGCGCTGGCCGTGAACCTGTTGCTGCTGGTGGCCGTGCTGTCCATGCTGCAAGCCACGCTGACCTTGCCCGGCATGGCCGCCATGGCCCTGGTGCTGGGCATGGCCATTGACGCCAACGTGCTGATCAACGAACGGGTGCGCGAAGAGCTGCGCAATGGCGTGTCGCCACAAGCGGCCATCCATGCAGGCTATGACCGCGCCTGGGCCACCATTCTGGACTCCAACGTGACCACCCTGATCGCCGGCCTGGCCTTGCTGGCCTTTGGCTCCGGCCCGGTACGTGGCTTCGCGGTGGTGCATTGCCTGGGCATTTTGACCAGCATGTTCTCGGCGGTGTTCTTCTCGCGCGGCTTGGTCAACCTCTGGTATGGCCGGCAAAAGAAACTCAAAAGCGTGTCGATTGGCACGGTGTGGCGCGCCCCGGGCACAGCCCTGGCCAAAGACGAATAAGGAACACCAGCATGGAATTCTTCAAAATCCGTCGCGACATTCCGTTCATGCGCCATGCCCTGGTGTTCAACGCGGTGTCGTTCATCACCTTTTTGGCCGCTGTCTTTTTCCTGTTCAGCCGGGGGCTGCACCTGTCGGTGGAATTCACGGGTGGCACCCTGATGGAGGTCAGCTACAGCCAGCCGGCCGACCTGAACCAGGCGCGCGAGCGCATTGCGGCCTTGGGCTACAGCGATGTGCAAGTGCAAAACTTTGGCACGGCGCGCGATGTGCTCATTCGCATGCCTGCGGTCAAGGGCGTCAGCTCTGCCCAGCAAAGTGACAAAGTGCTGGCGGCCCTGAAAGAGGGCGACGCCAGCGCCGAGCTGCGGCGCACAGAGTTTGTCGGCCCTCAGGTCGGCGACGAGTTGGCCGCCGATGGCCTCAAAGCCCTGGCCTTTGTGGTGGTGGGCATCATGATTTACCTGGCCTTCCGCTTCGAGTGGAAATACGCGGTGGCGGCCATCATTGCCAACTTGCATGACGTGATCATCATTCTGGGCTTCTTTGCTTTCTTCCAATGGGAATTCTCTTTGCCCGTGCTGGCCGCCGTGCTGGCCGTGCTGGGCTATTCGGTGAACGAGTCGGTGGTGATCTTTGACCGGATTCGGGAGAACTTCCGTCGTTACCGCAAAATGGAAACGGTGGAGATCATCGACAACGCCATCACGTCCACCATCAGCCGCACCATCATCACCCACGGCTGCACGCAATTGATGGTGCTCTCCATGCTGCTGTTCGGTGGCGCCACCTTGCACTACTTTGCCCTGGCCCTGACGATTGGCATCTTGTTCGGCATTTATTCCTCGGTGTTCGTGGCCGCCGCCATCGCCATGTGGCTGGGCATCCGCCGCGAAGACCTGATCAAGCCGGTGAAGAAAGAAGGCGACCCCGACGACCCCAACGCGGGCGCGGCCGTTTAAACCCAAAGAGGGTTATTCCCCTCACGTCGTCGCGAGCGCAGCGCGGCGATCTCTCTGCAGTGAGGGGTTGCCACGGCCCCTGGTGGGGCCTCGCAACGGCGGTCAGAGCTTAGTGGGCGACTCGGTCAGAGTCGTCGCACAATTCGTCAAGGATCAGCGCGTCGGGCTCCAACCCGGCACTCCAGTAAACCATCAGGACGATGATTTTCAAATCGTCGATGGACACGGGGTGGCCCGGCACCGCCATCGCACGGTCCACCACGATTTCTCGCATGTGGGGCGGCAACACCCCGGCGGACTCCAGGAAGCTCACAAAACCCAAGCAGGCTGCGCCCAAGTGGTCTTGCTCGGCGACCGAGTAAACGCGCAAGCTGTGCACCGATTGGGCATGCGTGGCATTGCCCGCCGCCTCGACTTGCGACAAGTCGATGAGTTGGGTGTTGTGAGAAGCCAGATCTAGGCCCGCCAGCCATTGCAGGGCTTGCTCGATCTCGTCGGGCTCAAAGCCTGCTGCGCTGAGCTTTCGTCCCAGTTGCTGCAACTCGGGACAGGCATCCCCACGCCAGTAGTTTTCGTAAACGTACACGAGGACTTCAAACATGGACCCCAATATAACTGCTTTTTCAAAGTCTGTGCAAGCGCTGAAAAAAACCGCCAGGTAAGCGCGCCACTTCCCCTGTCAACTCCAGGTTCAACAAGCCTGCCTGCAGCGCGGGAATGGCACATCCCGTTCGTTGCGCCAAGACTTCGATGGTCACGGGGTCGAAGCCGATCGCTGACAACAGCGGGGATGGCCTCGCCTCCTGGGGGCCTGTCGCAGGCGCTGAAGGCGCAGCATGAAGAAGGGGCACCAGTTCCTCCAGCACATCCTCCATCGACTCCACCAGCTTGGCACCCTGGCGTATCAGGGCATGGCAACCTCGCGCCTGGGCCGAGTGGATCGAGCCAGGAATCGCCATGACCTCGCGCCCTATTTCCAAGGCCAGCTTGGCCGTGATTAAGGAACCCGACTTGAGGCTGGCTTCCACCACCAACACGGCAGAGCTCAAGGCTGCGATCAATCGGTTGCGTTGCGGGAAATGGTGTGCCATCGGTGCCGTCCCGGGAGGGTACTCGCTGACCAACAGGCCCCGTTGTGCAATTTGCTGCGCCAAGCTGACGTTACGCTCCGGATATACCCGGTCCAGCCCAGTGCCGACCACCGCCACCGTCGGACAGCGGTCACTCGGGACGGACGCCGCCAACGCGCCTTGGTGGGCTGCGGCATCGATCCCCCAGGCCAAGCCGGACACAATGGCATGACCGGCTTCAGCCAGGTGGCGCCCAAAAGCGCGCGCATTCTCCAAGCCTTGGGGTGTGGGATTGCGGCTGCCAACCAACGCCAAAGCGGGCGCAAAGGCTTGGCCCAACTGGCCCTGTGCGTACAACAGCAAGGGCGGGTCTGACAAGGTGAGCAAGCTCGGCGGGTATCTTTCATCGCCCCAGGTCCAGACAGCATGCGACACCCCTGGGGCGGAATGGCTCAGCCACACGGCAACCCTGGCTTCCAAGTCTGCCAGGCTGGCTGGCTCCCCAAGCAGGGCATGGGCCAACTCGGGCCGCAGGCTCCTGCGCAATTCACGCTCTGATTGCTCAAAGATCGTCGCCGGGGAGCCATAGCGTCGCAGCAACCCGGCCGCTGTCTGAGCACCCACCCCCGGCGTCACTTGCAAGCGAAGCCATCCGTGTAAATCATTCATGCCAACTCCCTGATGAAACCGCATGCTAGGCCGCGCATGTCGCCACCAGAGAGAGTTGCGCCACCAGAATCTGGAAGGGCTTGTGGCAAGTGCGCAGAAATTGGCCGGCAAAACGGGGACAATAGCGGGATGGCTTTGCTCCCCATCCTCAGTTATCCCGACCCTCGCCTGCACACCGTCGCCCAAGCGGTCAAGGCGGTGGATGACCGCATTCGCGGCCTGATTTCAGACATGCTGGAAACCATGTACGAAGCCAATGGCATCGGCCTGGCGGCAACACAGGTGAATATTCACGAACGGCTGATCGTCATCGATGTGTCCGAAGAGCGGAATCAGCCCATGGTGCTGATCAACCCAGAAGTGCTCTGGCTCAGCCCCGAGCGAGTTCGGGGGGATGAAGGCTGCCTGTCGGTCCCTGGCATTTACGATGGCGTCGAGCGCGCGCGCGCCGTCAAAATCCAGGCGCAAGATGGCGAAGGCCAGCTGCGCACCATCGAAGCCGAAGAGCTGCTGGCCGTTTGCATTCAGCACGAGATGGACCACTTGTTGGGCAAGGTCTTTGTCGAGTACCTGTCGCCTCTCAAGCGCAACCGAATCAAAACCAAGATGCTCAAAGCGCAACGCGCGGAGCGCTGAAGCCCATGCGCCTGATTTTTGCCGGCACGCCGGAGTTTGCCCGTGAGGCCTTGGCCCAGCTGCATGCCGCAGGCCATGAAATCGCCCTGGTGCTGACGCAACCCGATCGCCCGGCGGGACGGGGCATGAAGCTGCAAGCCTCGCCCGTCAAGCAATGGGCGCAAAGCCATGACCTTCCCGTTTGTCAGCCCCTGAGTTTGCGGCTGGATGGCAAATACCCGGAGGACGCGCGCCTGGCGCAACTCGCGCTGCAAGCGGCCAAGGCCGATGCCATGGTGGTAGCCGCCTATGGCCTGATCCTGCCGCAATGGGTGCTGGATTTGCCCCGACATGGCTGCCTCAACATTCATGCGTCCTTGTTGCCGCGCTGGCGCGGCGCGGCTCCGATTCATCGGGCCATTGAAGCCGGCGACACCCACACGGGCATCACGCTGATGCAAATGGATGCGGGCCTGGACACCGGCGACATGCTGGCAGTGCACACCGAGCCGATTCTGGCGCGAGACACCACGGCCAGTTTGCACGATCGCCTGGCCGTGGCCGGGGGTGCGCTGATGGTTCAAGCGCTGCAAAATCTTGAAGGCCTGCAACGCACACCCCAACCCACGCAAGGGGTCACGTATGCCCACAAGATTGAAAAACACGAGGCCTCCCTGGATTGGTCGCTTGCGGCGATCACTTTGGATCGACGAATCCGTGCCTTTACCCCTTTCCCCGGCGCCCACAGTGCTTTGAAGGGCGAGGTTTTGAAAATTGGGGCGGCAGAGGTGCTGCCTTTTGCCAGGCCATCGGCAGCGTGTGGCACCTTGGTTCACACCGGGCCCGATGGCCTGGATGTCGCCACGGGCGAGGGGGTCCTGCGGCTGACCCAACTTCAACGCCCGGGCGGCAAGCGCCTGAGTGCCGCCGAGTTCTTGCGTGGCCTGCCCCTGGAAGCGGGCGTGCGGTTTGACCTGCCCGCTGCCTGACAAGGTCAATCACCCCATGTTTTTTCTCGCTGAAAACTACCGCCATCCTGCTTTTCGTGAAGGCGTGCGAGATTTTTCTGGCTTGGCATTGGGCATTGCCGCTTGGGGGCTGATGACTGGCGTGACCATGATGAAGTCTGGCATGTCGCTCACAGAGTCCGTGCTCATGGGCGTCCTGGTGTTTGCAGGCAGCTCTCAATTGGCCGCGATTCCCCTGCTGGTGGCCGATGCGCCGATGTGGATTGTGCTGGCCACCGGCTTTTGCGTAAACCTTCGGTTTGTCGTGTTCAGCGCCCACTTGCGTCCCTACATGATGCCTTGGCCCCGCTGGAAGCGCCTGGTGTTGGGCTACATGACCGCCGACCTCAGCTATGTGCAATTCGTCAAACGCTTCCCCCATCCGGCCAGCGACCCCGCCGAGCAGCAATACCAATTGGCGTACCTGGCAGGCAACACCGGCCTGAACTGGCTCAGCTGGACCACGGCAGGCCTGATCGGCATTGGCCTGGCTCAGGTGATTCCCACCGAATGGGGCTTGGGCTTCGCCGGGATCCTGGCCCTGGTAGGCTTGAGTTGCTCCCTGGCAAGCTCCAAACTGCGGGTTGTGGCCGGCACGGTCGCCGGGGCGGCGGGTGTGGCGGCGGTTGCACTGCCATTGAAGCTCAACATTCTGGTGGCCATTGCCGTGGCGGTCACGCTGTGCATGGTGCTGGAGAAGCTGCCCCGTGCAACAACGGAGCCACCCCGTGAGTGAAACTGAAAAACTCTTCACCATAGTGGCCTTGGCAGGCATCACCGTACTGACGCGCTGTTTCTTTTTTCTGTCCGACCGACCCTGGCACTTGCCCCGTTGGGCGCAACGTGGCCTGCAATACGCGCCGATTGCAGCGCTGACCTCGGTGGTGTTGCCTGAAATCGTGGTGACGCAAGGCCACTTGATCACCACTTGGCAAGATGCGCGACTGTGCGCCGCCTTGGTGGGCGCGGCCTATTTCTTGACCCACCGCCACCATCGCCAAGCAGTGCTGGGCACGATGGTGGTTGGGATGACGGTCTACCTGCCCTTGCACGTCGGCCTGGGGTGGTAAGCGTCGCCTCGCTGTCAGGCTTTGCAAGCCATGACTTTTAAAATCAAGCCAATTTCTTTTTCACCTCACAAGCCATCATGAATGTCCTTCGTTTTTCTGATTTGTGCGCACATGGCAAAGTCAAAGGCCTGCGCGTGTTCATCCGTGCCGACCTGAATGTTCCCCAGGACGACGCAGGGCGCATCACCGAAGACACCCGCATCCGCGCCTCGGTGCCCTGCATTCAAATGGCCTTGGACGCAGGAGCCGCCGTGATGGTGACCAGCCATCTGGGACGCCCGACCGAAGGCGCGTTCAAACCGGAAGACTCGCTGGCGCCTGTGGCACAACGCCTGTCTGAATTGCTGCACCGCGATGTGCCGCTGGTGAGCCAGTGGGTGGACGGCGTGCAAGTGCAGCCGGGGCAATTGGTGCTGCTGGAAAACTGCCGGGTGAACCCGGGCGAAAAAAAGAACAACGAGGCACTGGCGCGCAAGATGGCCGCCTTGTGCGATATTTTTGTGAACGATGCCTTTGGCACGGCACACCGGGCGGAAGGCACGACCTATGGCATCGCCCAGTTCGCGCCTATCGCCTGCGCGGGCCCCTTGCTGGCCGCTGAAATCGATGCCATTACACGCGCCCTGGCCGCTCCCAAGCGACCCCTGGCCGCCATCGTGGCAGGCTCCAAGGTCTCCACCAAGCTGACCATCCTGAAAAGCCTGGCCAGCAAAGTGGATCAATTGATCGTGGGCGGCGGCATCGCCAACACCTTCATGCTGGCCGCTGGCTTGAAGATCGGCAAGAGCTTGGCGGAAATGGACCTGGTGGACGAAGCGGGCGCGGTCATGGCGGCGATGAAGGCGCGCGGCGCCGAAGTGCCCATTCCCACGGACGTGGTGGTGGCTCAGCGCTTCGCCGCCGATGCGCCGGCGCAGGTCAAGCGGGCCGACCAAGTTGGGGACGATGACCTGATTCTGGACATTGGCCCCGAGACCGCGGCGCGACTCGCAGCCCAGCTGAAGCAAGCCGGCACCATCGTCTGGAATGGCCCGGTCGGGGTGTTTGAGTTTGACGCCTTTGCCCACGGCACAGAAACCATTGCCAAGGCGATTGCCGCATCAGACGCCTTCAGCATTGCCGGTGGCGGCGACACGCTGGCGGCCATTGCCAAATACGGCATTGAGAAAGAGGTGGGCTACATTTCCACCGGAGGTGGGGCTTTTCTGGAAATTCTGGAAGGCAAAACTCTGCCTGCCTTCCAGATTCTGAGCGAGCGTGCGGCTCAGAAAGCCTGAACCCGTTCAGGCAGGCAAGGCGGCTGGCTGGCTTGTCGCCTGCCCTTTGTAATCGGTCCAGCAGCGACGCGAAAAGTCGTACAGCTTGCAATGGCGCGCCGTCTGGAAATACCAGCGCCAGGAAAAGCGCTGGATGATGATGCGCTCGGGCAACATGTCTTCCAGTTTGGCCTGGGCTTGCTTGAGCTTGTACAGCGGAATGCTCATGTCCACATGGTGGGCCGTGTGCTCCATGATGTGGTGCATCAAGGCGCCAATGCGAAACGGAAAGGTCAGGTGAACCGTGGTCGACACAAACGGCTGAGCCTTGGACCAGGCGCTGCGCTCATCGTGCCAGGACACTTTGACATGGGTGTGGTGTACATACACCACGAAGCCAATCATGGCGCACCAGAACAAGAAAGGCACGACCACGCCGCAGAGCAAGACCGTCAGAACCGACTGGTCAAAGGCCAGGGCTGACGCCGTCATCACACCGATCCATGCCAAGCCAAAGGCGGACACCAGCAGGTTGTCTTGAATGAAAATCGGGCGGCGCGTCGGCATGTGCTTGCGGTTGGGGAAGAACATGCGGTTCCACCAAATTTCGATCATGTAGTACAGGCCTGGCGCCCAGCCACTGCGGTAGACGCGGTCAAACAATTTGCCCATCGGGGTCAATGCCTGGTACTCCTGCTGCGTCAGGGGGGCCCACACAAAGTCAAAGCCCTTGAGGTTGGTGTAACCATGGTGCACCACGTTGTGCCCCACGTCCCACAGGCTGTAAGGGGTCAGGGAGGGCAGGAAGGCAATGCGGCCGATCCACTTGTTCAGGTTGCGATGCGGCGTCAGGCTTTGATGGCAAGCGTCATGGCCAATGATGAACAAACGGCCAATCACGAACCCAGCCGCCAAGCCACACAGCAACTTGGCCCAAAGGGCATCCAACAAAACGGTGCCAGCCAACAGCAGGGCCCAGATGGCAAAGTCCATCAGCATCAAGCCAATGGCATACACCGTCGTGCGCTCGGCCAAAGGGATCAACCATTCGCGGATGATTTTGCGATGCGGGAGAGGTTCACCAGGAGGAATAGGTTTGTCGAAAGTATTCATCAAGAGCAAGCGTCAGGGACGGTTCAAAAGGGGAAATTGCCCCACAGCCATGATTATCCCAGTTACGCTTGCCATTGACTGCTGATCCACCTCAATGGGCCTGAATTTTTGAGGGTTCGCTAGCGAGCTGTCTGTGATTACCAACGCAAAGGCAGTGATTTACATACAAAATACTGCCTTTCCGCCTCTCTCTGGACGTAGCCGCCCACGATCAGGTCCTTCAGCAAGCGGCTCACCATTTCACGGCTGCAGCCAATTTGTTGTGCCATCTGGGCGTGCGTCTGACGATCACGAAGTTGTAGTCGCCCATCAGCCAAAGCCAGCGTGTTGCGCGTGAGCAACTCGCACAAGCGCCCATAGGTATCCAAAAACAAAACTTGCCGAACTGTTCGGTTCGCCTGGCGCGCCCTTTCCGTGACGCGGTGCAGCAAATCCAGCGCAAATTCCGGCTCTTCCTGAATGAACGCCATGACCTTTTCCCGGGTGAGCAGGGCGCAAGTGGTCGTTTGCAAGGCCTCGACCGAAGCCGACCGACTTTTGTGATGCAAAGACATTTCGCCCACGTACTGGCCTGGGCCACAAATGCCATGGGTCATTTCTCGCGGCTTGGAGCCCCCTGAAGTCACGTAAACACGAACGCGCCCGGTCAGTAAAATGAACAGGTCATCGCCCTCTTGGTCTTCCTCCATCAAGTGGGCGTGCCGCCTGAAAACGCGCAACTCGCCTCGCCGAGCCAGCGCTTCCAAGCGCGGTTCTGCAAGGGCGGAATACAAGCTGCTGGTGTCTGATCTGAAGAGGCTCATGCATGTCTCCCAAGCAAAGCACCATGGTGAGCTACTTGCGACGCCAAAGGTTTGTACCGTGCTCACAAATCTTGTGATGGCAAATCTCTAAAGTGTTCTCACTTTTGCACCACACTGGAGGCACGCATGGACAAAGTACCCCCCTTCCCCCCAACGCCCTACAGCGCCGGCCCTGAACCTGCTGCGGTCACTGCGCAGGAGCGGCGAGCCTGGGTGGCCGATTTTGTGCCGATCAGCGACAGCGACCCAGGCCTGCAAGCTGCCTTGCGACAGCTGCAATGGGCCTTGGAAACAGAAAAGCAAAACTGAGCGTCCGCACCGTTTCGCCGGTGAGGCTTTCATGTGAGAATGTTCATCATGAAAAGCACTCTTCGTCCCCCCCGCCGCTCCACCAAAATTGTTGCAACCCTTGGCCCTGCGTCCAGCGACCCGGCCTTGCTCGAAGAAATGATTCGCGCTGGGGTGAATGTCGTGCGGCTGAACTTCAGCCACGGCAGCGCGCAAGACCACATCGACCGCGCCCAACGCGTGCGCGACGCAGCCCAGCGGGCCGGGCGTGAAGTGGCCATCATGGCGGACTTGCAAGGCCCCAAAATTCGCGTCGGAAAGTTTGCGCAAGGCAAGGTCCAGCTGGAAATAGGCGCCAAGTTCGTGCTGGATGCCTCACGCACCGAGCCCGGCGACATTCACGGCGTTGGGCTGGACTACAAAGAATTGCCACAGGACGTCAAGCCTGGCGACGTGCTGCTGCTGAACGACGGCTTGATCGTCCTGACGGTGGATGCTGTGAGAGGCGAGCAAGTCCACACCCACGTGACCATCGGCGGCGAGCTGTCCAACAACAAGGGCATCAACAAAAAAGGCGGCGGCTTGACGGCGCCGGCACTGACCGCGAAAGACATGGAAGACATCAAGACGGCCATGAGCTTTCAAGCCGACTACGTGGCCGTCAGTTTTCCCAAAAACGCCACCGACATGGAAATGGCGCGCCAGCTGGCCAATGTCGCCGCGGCCGAATTCAAGCACAAGCCGGGGCTGATCGCCAAAATCGAGCGCGCCGAAGCCATTCCCCAACTGGAGCAAATTCTGCGCGCCAGCGATGGCATCATGGTCGCCCGCGGCGACCTGGCGGTGGAGGTCGGCAATGCCGCGGTCCCTGCGCTGCAAAAGCACATGATCCGACTGGCACGCGAGCACGACAAGGTGGTCATCACGGCCACACAGATGATGGAGAGCATGATCACCAACCCGGTGCCCACGCGCGCCGAGGTCAGTGACGTGGCCAACGCCGTGCTGGACGGCACCGACGCGGTCATGTTGAGCGCCGAAACAGCCGCCGGCAAATACCCCCTGGAAACCGTGCGCGAAATGGCGCAGATTTGCGAAGCCGCAGAGGCCGCCGAGCAAGTGGAGCTGGATGCCGACTTCACTGGCAAGCATTTCAGCCGCATCGACCAGACCATTGCCATGGGGGCGCTGTTCACGGCCCACCATCTGGGCGCAAAAGCTTTGGTTGCACTCACAGAATCTGGCTCGACCGCGCTGTGGATGAGCCGCCACCGCATCCACATTCCGATCTACGCTTTAACGAGCAAATTGAGCACGCAGCGGAAAATGGCGCTGTACCGCAATGTTCGGCCTTTGCTCATGGACACCAGCGCCGACCGAGACACGGCACTTGAGCAGGCTGAGAGCCACCTGAAAAAACGAAACATCGTGCAAAAAGGCGACGTCTATGCCATCACCTGCGGCGAGCCCATGGGCTCGCCAGGTGGCACCAACATGCTCAAGATTTGCCAAGTTTCTTGAGCCATTGAGGTCCAAGCCCCGGCCTGTCAGCCGGTTGTTGGGCTGCGCTCGCTAAAATCGAGGGCAGTTACAAACCGGTTACCCACTTCTCGATAGGATTTTCCTCATGGCTCTCGTTTCAATGCGCGAACTGCTGGACCACGCCGCCGCCAATGGCTATGGCATCCCGGCCTTCAACGTCAACAACCTGGAACAAGTCCAGGCCATCATGGAGGCCGCCAAGGAAACCGGCGCCCCCGTGATCATGCAAGCCAGCGCAGGCGCCCGCAAATACGCTGGCGAGACCTTTTTGAAGTACCTGATTCAATCGGCGGTCGAGTCTTACCCCGAGATTCCAGTGGTGATGCACCAAGACCACGGCCAAAGCCCTGATGTCTGCCAAGGCGCCATCAACCTGGGCTTCAGTTCCGTCATGATGGACGGTAGCCTGATGGCCGATGGCAAAACCATTGCCAGCTACGACTACAACGTGGACGTGACCCGCAAGGTCGTGGACATGGCCCACAAACTGGGCGTGACCGTGGAAGGCGAGCTGGGCTGCCTGGGCTCCCTGGAAACCATGAAGGGCGACAAGGAAGATGGCCATGGCACCGACGCCACCATGACACGTGAGCAATTGCTCACTGACCCAGAACAAGCCGCGGACTTTGTGAAGAAGACTCAACTGGACGCCTTGGCCATTGCCATCGGCACCAGCCATGGGGCTTACAAATTCACCCGCAAGCCCACCGGCGACATCCTGGCGATTGACCGCATCAAGGAAATCAACCGCCGCATTCCCAACACCCATCTGGTCATGCATGGCAGCTCCAGCGTACCCCAAGACCTGCTAGCCAAAATTCGCGAGTTTGGCGGCGACATGAAAGAAACCTATGGCGTGCCGGTCGAGGAAATCCAACACGCCATCAAGTTCGGCGTGCGCAAGATCAACATCGACACCGACATTCGCCTGGCCATGACTGCGGCCATCCGCGAGTTTTTCGTGAAAAACCCGTCCAAATTTGACCCGCGCGAATACCTGAAGCCGGCCCGCGAAGCCGCGAAAGCCATTTGCAAGCAGCGCTACCTGGAGTTCGGCTGCGAGGGCCAGGGCGCCAAAATCAAGGGCGACACCTTGCAAGTGGTGGCCGGCAAGTACGCCAGCGGCGCGCTGGCACAAGTGGTGAATTAAGCCCCCCGCGCAAACGTCCAAGAGCGATAATGCAGGGCCCGTTGAGTGCAACGGGCCTTTTGCATTGAGATCCCATGCCCAGCAGCCTTCACACGTCTTCCATCCAGTCTTTGCCCCTGCTTGCCCGGGGCAAAGTACGCGACAACTATGCGGTCGGCACCGACCGCATCCTGATGGTGGCCAGCGATCGGATCAGCGCCTTTGACGTGATCATGGGCGAGCCGATTCCTGGCAAGGGGCGCTTGCTCACGCAAATGGCGCTGTTCTGGTTTGACAAACTGGGCCACATTTGCCCCAACCACCTGACGGGCGAAGCCCCAGAAAGCGTGGTCACCCCAGAGGAGGTCGCACAAGTGCAGGGGCGTGCCATGCTGGTGAAGCGGCTGCAACCGATTCCGGTCGAGGCGGTGGTACGCGGCTACTTGGCCGGCAGCGGCTGGCAGGAGTACCAGGCCTCGCGTTCGGTGTGTGGCGTTGCCCTCCCTGAAGGCTTGCGCAATGCCAGCAAACTTCCAGAGCCTATTTTCACGCCTGCCGCCAAAGCGGCCGTGGGCGAGCATGACGAAAACATCACCTATGAGCGTGTGGTGGAAATGATCGGCGCGGGCTTGGCCGAAAAAATCCGCACCATCAGCATCGTCTTGTATGAAACGGCGCGCGACATCGCAGCCGAAAAAGGCATCATCATTGCGGACACCAAGTTCGAGTTTGGCTTGGACTCAGAGGGCACGTTGGTGCTGATGGATGAGGTGCTGACTCCGGACTCTTCACGCTACTGGCCAGCAGACACTTACAAAGAAGGCGTCAACCCGCCCAGCTTTGACAAACAGTTTCTGCGCGATTGGCTGGAAACCGCCCAGGTTCAAGGACGGCCGTGGAGCAAATCGCCCCCCGCACCGCGCTTGCCGCAGTCGGTGATTGAAAGCACCGCCGCCAAGTACCAGGAAGCCTGGACGCGGCTGCAGGACTGATCAGTTCAGCGCCATGCTGAGCTTGCGGCGGTACTGAGACACCAACTCTGCCTGTGGGTCCTGTTGTGCACGGCTGGCACCCGCCAGCTCGATGCCTCCGGCCGTTTTTCCGCTGGCATCCTCTGAAGCCTTGGGCTTGGGAGGCGTCATCAACTCCAAAATCGCCACATAGGTTTTGCGGGGCGCCTGCTCTTGCCAGGTTTTGTCGCGCATGATGATCTCGAGCAGCTCATCCATCGCCGCTGGCCATTCACCCGCCGCCAGCAACAGCCGGGCTTTGGCAAACCGCGTGTCGAAGTCGCGCTTGTTCTGCGCAATCAGGGCGTCAAACTGTTCCAGCGTCCAGCCACCGCGTTCGTCGGTGGTGGCAAATTGCAGCGACTGCAACCAGTGCTTCAGGGCATCAAAACGAAGCTGCAGGGGAATTTGCGCCAATGCCGGCGCCAAGGCGGCCTGGGCTGTTTCCAGGTCGCCCATGGAAATCAAGAGCTTGACGTAGTCAAAACGGGCGTCGTCGTTGGCCGGGTTGATGGCCAAAGCTTCCTGCAATTTGCCAAGGGCCGCTTCGGCATCGCCGGCCGCCATCAACTCTTCGGCTTCGGCGGTTTCTGCTTCCGCCACCAACTCGCCCTCCGATGGCAGGTGTTTGTCCAGAAACTCACGCACCTTGCCCTCGGGCAAGGCGCCCATGAAGCCGTCCAGCGGCCGCCCGCCCTTCATCAGCACGCAAGTCGGAATGCTGCGAATGCCAAAGGCGCCGGCCAATTGCTGCTCATCGTCCGAGTTGATCTTGACCAGCTTGAAGCGCCCGCCGTAGTCGGCTTCCAGCTTTTCCAGAACCGGCCCCAAAGACTTGCAGGGGCCGCACCAGGGCGCCCAGAAATCGACCAAAACGGGGGTCGTCATGGAGGCGGCGACCACTTCGGTCTCAAAATTTTCAACAGTCACATCAATCATGGGGCATAACTCCGGGCGAAACCTTAAAATTCAAGCTTACTCGCAGCCTTTAGCAGGCCCTTCACATGACCCAAGCGCAAGTCGGTGTTGTCATGGGCTCCCAATCCGATTGGGACACCCTACAGCACGCAACCCTGATTCTCCAGGAATTCCACATCCCCTTCGAAGCCCGTGTGGTTTCGGCGCATCGCATGCCTGACGACATGTTTGCCTATGCCGAGGCCGCCGAAGGGCGGGGGCTGCGGGCCATCATCGCTGGCGCCGGCGGCGCAGCCCACCTGCCCGGCATGTTGGCGGCCAAAACCGTGGTGCCCGTTTTGGGCGTTCCGGTGGCCAGCAAACACCTGCAAGGCGTCGACTCGCTTCACAGCATTGTCCAAATGCCCAAGGGCATCCCGGTCGCCACTTTTGCCATTGGTCAAGCCGGCGCCGCCAATGCGGCCTTGTTTGCCGTGGCCTTGCTGGCCCACGATCAGCCGGCATTGCGTGCGCAGTTGCACGCCTTTCGCGCACGCCAGACCGAGCAGGCCCGCGCCATGCACCTGCCCCCCCAGGCATGAGTGCGCTGTCCCCCCTGCTGCCTGGCCACACCCTTGGCGTGATGGGCGGCGGCCAATTGGGCCGCATGTTCGTGCAATCCGCACAACGCCTGGGTTACCGCACGGTGGTGCTCGACCCGGATGCCGACAGCCCGGCGGGTCGGGTCAGTGAAACACATCTTCAGTTTCCTTATTTGGCGCCCGAAGGCTTGCGCCAGTTGTCCGCGCTGTGCGGCGCCATCACCACCGAGTTCGAGAATGTTCCCGCCGAAGCTTTGGCGCAGTTGGCGCAACAGCGACCCGTTGCGCCTGGCGCTGAAGCGGTGGCCATTGCCCAGGACCGTGCCAGAGAAAAGGCGCACTTCCTGAAATGTGGCGTGCCCGTTGCACCGCACCAAGTGATTTCGCAAGCCGATCAGTTGGCCAGCGTGCCTGCTTCGCTGTTCCCCGGCATTTTGAAAACCACGCGGCTTGGCTACGATGGCAAAGGCCAGATCCGGGTGACGCATGCCAGCGAATTGGCGGCGGCATGGCAAACGCTTCAAGGCAGCGCGACAACACCTGTGACCTGCGTGCTTGAAAAAATGTTGCCCCTCGCGGCAGAGTGCTCCGTCATCGTGGCACGCGGCGCCGATGGCCACCAAGTGCATCTGCCCGTTCAACGCAACTTGCACCGTGAAGGCATTCTGGCCGTCACCGAAGTGTTTCCCGGCACCCTCGACCCCGCCTTCAGCCAGCAAGCCATTGCCGCAGCGCAAGCCGTGGCAGCGGGCTTGAACTATGTGGGCGTGTTGTGCGTCGAATTTTTCTTGCTGGCACCCGGCCCAGATCGCGAAGCCTTGGGCCCGCTGGTGGTGAACGAAATGGCCCCTCGGCCGCACAACAGCGGCCACTACAGCCAAGACGCTTGCGACGTGTCGCAATTTGAACTGCAGGTGCGTTGCATGGCGGGTTTGCCTTTGACGGCACCGCGCCAGCACAGTCCAGCTTTGATGCTGAATCTTTTGGGGGATTTGTGGTTTTCAAGCCCTGGCGGCCCCCCCACAGAGCCCCCTTGGGACCGCGTGCTGGCCTTGCCCGGCACGCACCTGCACCTTTATGGCAAAACCTCGGCCCGACCAGGCCGCAAAATGGGCCACCTGAATGTCACCGGCACCAGCCCTGAAGCGGTTCGCGCGACAGCGTTGCAAGCCGCCGGGCTGCTGGGCATTGCCCCCTTTTGAAAACGACATGACTCTGCCCGGCGACGCACCTGCCTCGATTGACCAAGCTGCACAAGCTTTGGCAAAAGGTGAATTGGTGGGCTTTCCCACGGAGACGGTGTACGGTTTGGGTGCGGATGCCGCCAACGAAGCTGCGGTTGCCAAAATTTTTGCAGCGAAAGGACGTCCCAGCGACCACCCCCTGATTGTTCATGTGGCCCATGCGCAGGGCGTGCATGACTTTGCCTGTGACATTCCTGATTTCGCACACAAGCTGATGGCTCAGTGCTGGCCCGGCCCGCTGACCCTGATCTTGCCCCGGCGCGAAGGGATTGGCCTGGCCACTGCAGGCGGC
>Ga0228703_1000872_pt1 | contig 19747 bp, 22 predicted proteins | sample McNCre217_Aug_MG_3_FD_178020 | JGI IMG/M metagenome (GOLD analysis project Ga0228703, IMG submission 178020) | Freshwater microbial communities from McNutts Creek, Athens, Georgia, United States - 29-17_Aug_MG | ecosystem: Environmental > Aquatic > Freshwater > Creek | place: USA: Georgia... | reverse complement strand
TACCGCTTCGGACCCGGCACCGATGCAGTTCCTGGCACCCTACGCGGCAACCGCTATGGCGGAATTCTTCCGCGACAACGGCCGCCACGCGCTGATCATCTATGATGACTTGTCCAAGCAAGCTGTTGCTTACCGTCAGATGTCGCTGTTGCTGCGCCGTCCGCCGGGACGTGAAGCCTACCCGGGCGACGTTTTCTACCTGCACTCCCGTCTGCTGGAGCGTTCGTCGAAGCTGAACGAAGATTTCGGCGCAGGCTCGTTGACCGCACTGCCGATCATCGAAACCCAAGGCGGCGACGTTTCGGCCTTCATCCCGACCAACGTGATCTCGATCACCGACGGCCAGATCTTCCTGGAAACCGAACTGTTCTACCAAGGCATCCGCCCCGCAGTGAACACCGGTCTGTCGGTTTCGCGCGTGGGCTCTTCGGCACAAACCAACGCCATGAAGTCGGTGGCTGGTAAGGTGAAGCTGGAACTGGCGCAGTACCGCGAAATGGCGGCCTTCGCACAGTTCGGTTCTGACCTTGACGCTTCGACCCAGCAGCTGCTGAACCGTGGTGCACGTTTGACCGAGCTGATGAAGCAAGCCCAGTATTCGCCGATGACCAACGCCGAGATCGTTTGCGTGATCTACGCTGGCACCTCGGGCTATCTGGACAAAGTCGCAGTGAAGGACGTGGGCCGCTATGAAGCTGGTCTGCTGAAGCACCTGCGCACCACCGGCAAGGCACTGCTGGCCGACATCACCACGAAAGACCGCAAAGTTGCGGGCGATCTGGAAAAAGCCATCCGTGCAGAGCTTGACGCTTTCGCGAAAGACTTCGCCTGAGGGCGGGGCAGGGGGAGATAATCTATGCCCAGCCTTAAGGACTTAAAAAACCGGATCGCGAGTGTGAAGAACACTCGCAAGATCACAAAAGCCATGCAAATGGTTGCCGCGGCGAAACTTCGCCGCGCGCAAGAGGCCGCCGTGGCCGCACGCCCCTATGCTGAACGGATGAATTCCGTGATGGCAGGGCTGGCGGCTGGGGTTGGTCAATCGGCAAGCGCACCCCGGCTGTTGTCGGGAACGGGCAGCGACAAGGTTCAGCTTCTGGTCGTCATGACCTCGGAGCGCGGGCTTTGCGGTGGCTTCAACTCGACCATCGTTCGGATGGCACGGGCGAAGATCAACGAGCTGCTGGGCGCCGGTAAAACCGTCAAAATTCTGACGGTTGGCAAAAAAGGCCGCGAACAGCTGCGCCGTGAATTCGGCCAGTATTTCGTGGGTCACGTCGATCTGACCGAAGTGAAGCGGGTTGGCTATGCCAACGCGCAGGGCATCGCCCGTGACGTTCTGGCCCGCTTTGAAGCTGGCGAGTGCGACGTGGTCACGTTGTTCTACAACCGCTTCCAATCGGTGATCAGCCAGATCCCGACCGAGCTGCAGATCATCCCGGCGAAGTTTGAAGGTGGCGCTGTGTCGTCGCTTTACGACTATGAACCGGGTGAAGAGGCCATTCTGGCCGATCTGCTGCCGCGCGGTGTGGCGACGCAAGTCTTTACGGCTTTGCTGGAAAACGGTGCTTCCGAACAGGGCGCCCGGATGAGTGCGATGGACAACGCTACCCGCAACGCGGGTGACATGATCAACAAGCTCACCACCCAGTACAACCGTTCGCGTCAGGCGGCGATCACCACCGAGCTTATCGAAATCATTGCGGGCGCTGAAGCGCTTTAAGGAATCGGAGAAACACAATGGCAAAAGCACCGAAAGCAGCTGCCGCGGCAGGCAAGATCACTCAGGTGATCGGCGCCGTGGTTGACGTGCAGTTCGAAGGCGCGCTTCCCGCGATTTTGAACGCCGTCACGACTGACAACAATGGCAAAACCCTGGTTCTGGAAGTTGCCCAGCACCTTGGCGAAAACACCGTACGCTGCATCGCTATGGACGCGACCGAAGGTCTGGTTCGTGGCGCAGGCGTCACCGACACCGGCGCACCGATTTCGGTTCCGGTTGGCGACGCAACGCTGGGCCGCATCCTGAACGTCATCGGCGAGCCGGTTGACGAACGTGGTCCGGTCTTGGCGACCGAGTTCCGCTCGATCCACCAGAAAGCCCCGGCTTTCTCGGAACAAGCCACCGAATCCAAGGTTCTGGTGACCGGCATCAAGGTTATCGACCTGCTGGCCCCCTACGCCAAGGGCGGTAAGATTGGCCTGTTCGGCGGCGCCGGCGTGGGCAAGACCGTTCTGATCATGGAACTGATTAACAACATCGCAAAAGTGCACTCGGGTTACTCGGTGTTCGCGGGCGTTGGTGAACGGACCCGTGAAGGCAACGACCTGTATCACGAAATGATCGAATCCGGGGTTATCAACCTGGAAGACATGACGCAGTCGAAAGTGGCGCTTGTTTACGGTCAGATGAACGAACCGCCGGGGGCACGTCTGCGCGTGGCTTTGTCGGGTCTGACGCTGGCAGAACAGTTCCGTGACCAGTCGGGCACCGACGTTCTGTTCTTCGTCGACAACATTTTCCGCTTTACCCAAGCTGGTTCGGAAGTGTCGGCACTGTTGGGTCGTATCCCGTCGGCAGTGGGCTATCAGCCGACGCTGGCAACCGACATGGGTGCTTTGCAAGAACGCATCACCTCGACCAAAGCTGGCTCGATCACCTCGGTTCAGGCCATCTACGTTCCGGCAGACGACCTTACCGACCCTGCACCGGCAACCTCGTTCGCCCACTTGGACGCAACCACGGTTCTGTCGCGCGCAATTTCGGAACTGGGCATCTACCCGGCCGTTGACCCGCTGGACTCGACCTCGCGTCTTTTGGACCCGGCTGTGATCGGCGAAGAGCACTACGCCGTGGCACGTTCGGTTCAGGGCGTGCTGCAGCGCTACAAGTCGTTGCAGGACATCATCGCCATCCTTGGCATGGACGAATTGTCGGAAGAAGACAAACTGACGGTGGCACGCGCTCGTAAGATCCAGCGCTTCCTGTCGCAGCCCTTCGACGTGGCAAAAGTGTTCACCGGCTCGGACGGTGTGCAGGTTCCGCTGGATGTCACCATCGCTTCGTTCAAAGCCGTTGTGGCTGGTGAATACGATCACCTGCCGGAAGCAGCCTTCTACATGGTTGGCGGCATCGAAGACGTGAAGGCCAAGGCACAGCGGCTCGCTGCGGCTGCGGCCTAAGGGGGCATCATGGCAGGAACGCTGCAATTTGATCTGGTTAGCCCGGAGCGGCGTTTGGCCTCTCTGGCAGCTTCCGAGGTGCAGATCCCGGGCGCTGATGGCGACCTGACGGCGATGGAGGGGCATGCCCCCACCATCACCACCCTGCGCCCCGGCGTGTTGAAAGTGGCGTCCTCCGAAGGGGTTAAATCCTTCGTGGTGACGGGCGGTTTCGCGGAAATCACCGCAACTGGTGTTTCGGTTCTGGCCGAACGCGCGGTTCCGGTGGAAGAGCTGACCGCAGCCTTGGTTGACCAACTGGTCGCCGATGCCACCGAAGCCACCACTGTTGGCGCTGACAAGGACTCTGCCGACAAGATCGTCGCCGATCTGGCCGCCATGCGCACCGCCGCTGGCTTCTAAGACAAGCGCTCGTTTTGGATCAGGCCCCGCTTTGGCGGGGCCTTTTCATTTATCGTCCTTTTCTTGCCCGAATTCACTGCTAGGCTGCGGCGATAGGTAGTGAAGTCATGAAACGCATTTCGTCAAATTCGGTCGGTATCCAGCAAGGATCGCGCGTGCTGTTTTCGGATTTTGCCGACGGCGGTGTGATGTGGACTGGCCAAGGCGACCGCGAAAGTCGCCATATCGTCAGCTTCAAGGAAGCCTTCACCCAAGCGCCGTCGGTGATGGTGTCGATTGGCATGTGGGACATTGACCACAAGCACACGTCGCGCGCTGACATCGCAGCAGAAAATATCACCGAGGCGGGCTTTCATATCGTGTTTCGCACCTGGGGCGATACGCGGGTGGCGCGGGTGCGCGCCGATTGGATCGCCATCGGCGCCGCGCGCGGCGAGGATGACTGGCAGTTATATTAGCGCAGCAATAGGCTGCCGGTGCTGAGCGCTGCCAGAACAGCAGCCTCCGGCGGGGATATTTGCGCCAATGTGAAGCAATTGCTCTTTTGAAAATACTCCCGCCGGAGGCGCCTTCGGCGGACCACGCGGCGGGAGGTTTGATTTTGGGCGGGTTTAGCCGCGCTGATACATGCCTTCGTAGATCGGAACCAAGGTATCGGTTTCGAACAGCGACGACACGCTGGTGCCGTTCCAGATGTTCAGGATGGCTTGTGCGAACATCGGGGCGGTGGGGACGATGCGGATGTTCGGGCAGTTCTTTACGGCGTCGGTCGGTTCGATGGAGTCGGTGATCACCAGCGATTTCATCACCGAGTTGGTCACACGCTCTACCGCCGGGCCTGACAGCACGCCGTGGGTGATATAGCTGTGAACTTCGGTCGCGCCGTTTTCCATCAGCACTTCGGCGGCTTTGCACAGGGTGCCGGCGGTGTCGCAGATGTCATCGACGATGATGCATTTCTTGCCTTCGACATTGCCGATCACCGTCATACCGGCAATCTCGCCCGCCTTTTCGCGGCGTTTGTCGACGATCGACAGCGGTGCGTTGATGCGTTTGGCCAATTCGCGGGCGCGGGCAACGCCGCCAACGTCGGGCGAGACGATCATCAGATCATCCATCTGGCCTTTGAAGTTATGTTCGATATCCAGCGCGAACACCGGCGAGGCATAAAGGTTGTCCACCGGGATGTCGAAGAAGCCCTGAATTTGCGCGGCGTGCAGATCCAGCGTCAGCACGCGGTCGACGCCCGATTGCGCGATCAGGTTGGCCACCAGTTTGGCCGAGATCGGCGTGCGCGCCTTGGCGCGGCGGTCTTGGCGGGCGTAGCCGAAATACGGGATCACGGCGGTGATGCGATCTGCCGAGGAGCGGCGCAGCGCGTCGCACATGATCAGCAGTTCCATCAGGTTGTCGTTTGCCGGGTTCGACGTGGGCTGGATGATATACATATCCTCGCCCCGGACGTTTTCGTAAACCTCAACGAAAATCTCTTGGTCGTTGAAGCGTTCGACGCGGGCGTCGACCAGATTTACCGACATGCCGCGATGCATGGACATGCGGCGGGCGATGGATTTCGCAAGCGAAAGGTTTGCGTTGCCGGAAATCAGTTTCGGCTCGGTCATGGCGGGCATAGGGTCTCTCCGGGGGCCAGATTCGGAATGTTGACACCGCTTATCACCCGGCTAGGGTCTTGCAAACCGTCAAGCCGGAAAGGCGCCCGAAATGCCGCAGATCGACTACTTCTTTGCGCCGATGTCACCGTTTTGCTATCTGGCGGGGGATCGATTGGAGCAGATTGCGGCCAAACATGGCGCGAGTCTGCGATATATCCCGATTGATGCGCCGGCATTGTTCCCGCGCACTGGGGGGCAAGTGTTGGCCGAGCGGCATCAAAGCCGCAAGGAGTATCGGTTGCAAGAGTTGCGGCGGCAGGCGGCGAAGCGTGGGGTCAAGCTTGATTTGCAGCCGATGTTCTTTCCGGTGAACCCCGCCCCTTCGGCCTATGCGATCATTGCGGCAGCGAAGGTGGGTGGCGGCGATTTGGCGGGGTTGGTGCAGGCGTTTCCGCGCGCGGTCTGGGCCGAGGGCCGCAATATTGCCGAGGATGAGGTGGTGCGGGCCTTGCTTGCGGCGCATGGGTTTGATCCGGCGATTGCCGACAAGCATATGCTGATGGCGGCAGAAACCTATATGGCGAACCTTGAAGAAGCGGTGGCGCGTGGTGTATTCGGCGTGCCGTTCTACATCGTGGGCGACGAGCGGTTCTGGGGGCAGGATCGGTTGGAAGACCTTGATCTGCACCTGTCCGGGAAGTTGTGAATGGCTGAAGACCTAGCGCGTTTTGAATTGCCGCCGTCGCGGGTCTGGGCGCGGGGCGGCGCGCGGCCGGTGTTGGCGCTGCATTGTTCTTTGGCGCATGCGGGGGCTTGGGCCGGCTTGGCCGAGGCGTTGCAGGGCGTGACGGTTACGGCGATTGACCAGATCGGCCATGGTCGCGCGGCGGATTGGGACGAAAGTAGCGATTTGCACGCTCAGGCGACGGCGGCGGCGGTGACGATGGCGGAAAGCATTGGCGACGGCGGGCCGGTAGACCTGTTTGGCCACAGCTTTGGCGGCACTGTGGCATTGCGCGTGGCGTTAGAGCGCCCCGATCTGGTGCGCAGCCTGACTTTGGTCGAACCGGTGATTTTTGCTGCGGCCAAGCCGGATGCGCGTTTTGCAGCCTTTGCGGCGGGGCATGGCGCGTTTGCCGATCTGGTGCGGGCGGGGAAGCGGCGGCAGGCGGCGGAGTTGTTTCACAGCCAATGGGGCACCGGGGATAGTTTGGCCGACCTGCCAGAGCGGCTGCAAAGCTATATGGTGGACCGGATTCATCTGATTGTGGCTCAGAACCCCTATCTGGTCGATGATGCGGCAGGGTTGCTGCGGGCGGGTGGGCTGGAAAGCGTGGCGGTGCCGGTGCTGTTGATTGATGGGGCCGACAGCCCGCCGGTGATTGCGGCGGTGCATGAGGCACTGGCGGCGCGGTTGCCACAGGCGTCGCGGCTATCGGTGGCGGGGGCGGCGCATATGGTGTCGATCACCCATGCTGCTGCTGTTGCGGTGGCGGTGCAGCCGCATCTGGACGCCTGCTAGCGCCTTAGGGCTGCAAGGCGGCCAGAAGATCGTCGACATCGCTTTCGCTGGTGGACCATGACGCCACCAGCCGCGCGGCTTCGCGGCCTTCGGGGGCAGGCATGCGGTAATAGGCGGCACCTTGGGCTTCGGCGCGGTCATGCGTGCCGATCTGCCATTCTGGAAACAGCATATTCGCCTGCGCCGGGTGTTGCAGGGTGGCACCGGGCAGGGCGGTGATGCCTGCGGCCAGTCGCGCGCCCATCTGGTTGGCGTGTGAGGCGAGGCGCAGCCACAGATCGTCGGTCAGATAGGCGTCCATCTGCGCCGACAGGAAGCGGTGTTTCGAAAACAGATGACCGCCACGTTTGCGGCGCAGTTCGAACTCCCACGCTTTGGCGGGATCGAAGATCACCACGGCTTCGACGCCAAGGCAGCCGTTTTTGGTGCCGCCAAAGGACACAACGTCGATGCCGGATTTCCACGTCATTTCGGCGGCGGTGGCATCTGTGGCGACCAGCGCGTTGGCAAAGCGGGCACCGTCAAGGTGGCAGGGCAGACCAAAGGCGCGAGCTTCGGCGGTGAGCGCGGCAATTTCGGCGGGGGTGTAGACGGTGCCGGCTTCGGTGACATTGGTGATCGACACCATGCCGCGCTGCACGCCATGCACACCAGAATCGCCAATGCGGGCAAGGGATTGCGCCAAAGCGTCGGTGGTCATCTTGCCATGCGCGCCCGGCACGCCGACAAGCTTGGCGCCGTTGGTGTAGAATTCGGGCGCACCACATTCGTCGGTGGCGATATGGGCGTCGCTGTGCGCGAACACTGCCGCCCAAGGTTGGCAATGGATCGCCAGCGCCAGCGCGTTGGCGACGGTGCCGGTGGCGACCAGATAGACCGCAGCTTCGGGAGCTTCGAAGGTGTCGCGCAGCTTTTGCGTGACATGCGCCATCAGCGGATCGGCACCGTAGCTGCGCGCAAAGCCGTCATTGGCGCGGGCGATTGCGGCGATGATTTCGGGCGCGGCGCCAGAGGCGTTGTCAGAGGTGAAGAACATCACATGTCTTCCTGAAAAATGTAATCGTCCCAGTCGTCTTCGTCGATGCTGGCTTCGGAGACGGTTTGGCCGCGCATCGAATGGCCCGAGCTGTGGGTAGAGTCGGGGTCGCCAGTGACAAGCGGGTGCCAATCGGGCAGCGGTTTGCCCTGTTGCAGCAGCTTGTAGGCGCAGGTGGCGGGCAGCCAATAGGCGATTTTCGGCAGTGTCTTGGTGTTCAGCCGGATGCATTCGGGCACGAAATTGAAGCGGTTCGGATAGTTTGAACAGCGACAGGTTTCGTTATCCAACAGCCGACAGGCGACGCGGGTGTATTCAACCTCGCCGGTGTCTTCATATTCGATCTTGTTCAGGCAGCATTTGCCGCAGCCATCACACAGCGCCTCCCATTCGGGGGCGGTCATTTTCTTGAGGGGAATGGTTTCCCAGAACTTCGGGCGCAGATTTGTCATGCCTCCAAAGTGACGCGCGCGGGCGGAAAAGGAAAGGGCTAGAGTGCGGAAAGGATTTCGCGGGCGCGCAGGCAGTCGGCGGCCATCTGATCCAGCAGGGCGGGCAGGCCATCAAACTTCATTTCCGGGCGCAAATAGTCGATCAGGCCGACCGACAGGTGTTGGCCGTAAAGATCGCCCTTGAAATCAAACAGATAGGTTTCAAGGTTGGGGGTGTTTTCGCCAAACATCGGCCGCACGCCAAGGCTGGAGGCACCAAGGTAGCTGCCCGCCTGCGGGCCGGTCAGAATATCAATGCGGGTGGCGTAGACGCCAAGCCGGGGCAGGTGCAGGCCGTTTACCGACATGTTTGCGGTGGGGTAACCCAATTCGCGGCCACGCTTTTCGCCGTGGATCACCTCGCCATCAATGCGGTGCCAGTGGCCCAGCATGGCGGCGGCATCGCGTGGCAGGCCATCTGACAACGCCTGACGGATGGCGGTGGACGACACTTCGCGGCCTTCGGTCTTGATCAGATCGGCGATGGTAACGCCAAATCCGTATTGCTTGCCAAGCGCTTGCAGATCGCTGGCGCGACCGGTGCGGCCCTTGCCAAAGCAGAAATCCGCGCCGACGACGACATGCGAAATGCCAAGGCCCGCCGCCAGAATGTCGCGCACGAAGGCTTCGGGGGTAAGGGCGGCCAATTCGGCATCGAAGGGCAGTTCGAAAAGCTGCTGCACGCCAAGCTTTGCCAAACGGTTGGCGCGGGCTTCGGCATTCATCAGGCGGAACGGTGGGGCTTTCGGGGCAAAGAATTCACGCGGATGCGGTTCAAACGTAACAACGCCCAGCGGGCCATTGGCGGCGGCTTGGGCGATGACCGATTGATGGCCAAGGTGGACGCCGTCAAAATTGCCCATCGCCACGGAGGCCCCGCGTGCGCTGCTATCAAGCCCTTGCCAATGCTTAAAAATCTGCATCTTACCCCGGTCAGGGCGCATCAGGCCCTTAGTCGAACTTGCGGCTGGGCGCCAAAACCAGCGCTTCGCCTTTCAGAACCACGGTATTGCCCACCGCGCAATGGGTTTCAAGGGTAACACGCCGCCGCGCGTGATCAATTGCCAGCACTTTCACCACCGCCTCTACGGTGTCGCCGGGGCGGACGGGGGCCATGAATTTAAGCGATTGCCCAAGATACACCGTGCCATGGCCGGGAAGCTGTTCGCCGATCACCGCCGAGATCAGGCCCGCCGTCAGCATGCCATGCGCGATGCGGCCCTGAAAAATCGTGTCTTGCGCGTAAGATTCGTCAAGATGCACCGGGTTGCGATCGGTCGACACCTCGGCAAAAAGTTCGATATCGCGGTCGGTTACGGTTTTGCGCAACGACCGGACCATGCCGATTTCAAGATCTTCGATGCAGATGGTGCCACGGGGCTGATTGTCGAGCATGGGGCGAATCCCTTGAATTTGCCCGTGCAGCATAGCGCATGCCGCGTTGCGGCGCAAATTCAAAGCGAAGTAATTGTGCGCAAATACGACTAATGGCGCAATTTTGTTGCTATGGCATTAGCGCAGGTGGCCAATGCTATAGGTGGGCGAAAGCTGCTGATCTTGCAGCCACGCTTTTAGCAGGTCTTCGTCGGGGTTGTTCGAATCCGGGCCAAACTGATCGACCGCGATGCCGCCGGTGACGAAGATCACGTCAAGGTTTTCGGCAACTGCACCTTGGACATCGGTGTTGATGCCATCGCCGATGCACAGGATCTGCGCATCGTCTTTCAGGCCCAAGGCGGCAAGGCGGCGGCGGGCAAGATCGTAAATCGGTGGATGAGGTTTGCCGAAGTAAAGCGCGGTGCCGCCCATGTCTTCATAGGCTTTCGCCAGCGCGCCAGCGCAATATTGCAGCTTGTCGCCGACATGCACGATGATGTCGGGGTTGGCGCAAAGCATGGGCAGGCCAAGGGTTTTCGCGGTCAGCAGGGTGGCGCGATAGTCTTCGGGGGTTTCGTATTCGTCATGCGCAAGCCCGGTGCAGATGATGCCTTCGGCTTGGGCTGCGGGCACACGTTCGATGGCGGGGTTTTGCGCTGCGATCTGTTGCAGATCGTCAGAAAAATCGGTGAAGAAGGGTTCGTCCTTGTCGGCGCCGATGAAATGCACGCGGTGGCCGACCGCGCCGGTCAGCATGGCATATTGCGCGGCATCGCCCGAGGATACCACCACATCCCACGTATCGCGCGGCACGCCCATCGCATCCAGTTGCTTGATGACGCTGGAGTTCGGGCGCGGGGCGTTGGTCAGCAGAACCACCTTGCCGCCTTTGGCGCGAAACGCTTGCAGCGCGGACACTGCGGCGGGAAACGCGGCCTTGCCGTTGTGCAGGCAGCCCCAAAGGTCGCAAAACACCGCGTCGTAACGGGCGGAAATGGCGGACAGGCTGGCGATCACTTCGGTCATGGCGACATTCCAAATAGCAAGTTCGGTTGCACCTATCATATGCCCGACCGGGGCAGGGCAGGCCATAGCAAAAGGGCCGGAGTTTCCCCCGGCCCTTTTGACGCAATGCGGGGCGCTTAGAGTTTCAGCGACGGGATGATCTGTTTCTTGCGGCTCATCAGGCCGGGGATCACCACGGTATCGCCCGAAACGGTGACGCCGAACGAGGCTTCGGCCATTTGCTTGACCAGATCGTTGGGCACCAGCAGCGTGGCTTCTTCTTTCAGAATGTCGATGACGAACAGCAGCACCTGATCCGCGCCGTCTTCTTGTGCCACGCCCACCATCGACGCCATCAGGCTGGCTTTGCGGTCCAGCACGGTTTTGGGAGAGGTGGTTTCCAGCACCGAAACCCGCAGTTCCTTGCCGGCGACGTTGTATTCCTTGCTGTCCATGCGCAGCAGTTCGGCATCCGAGAATGACGAAACGTCGGATTTTGCGGCGAACATTTGCGCGGCGAAGTCGGGGATCGAGACGCCCAGATCGGCGGCCAAGGCTTCGGCCACGGCGCGGTCATGCGCGGTGGTGGTGGGGCTGCGGAATTCCAGCGTGTCGGACAGGATGCAGGTCAGCATCGCGCCTTTGATGGCTTTCGGGGCGCGGGCCACATCGGCGCCCATCAGGTCGTGCATGATGGTGGCGGTGCAGGCCAGCGGGCGGATGGTGATGTCGATCGGGGTTTTGGTCTTTATGCCGCCGACCAGCATGTGGTGGTCGATGATCGCCTGAATTTTCGCATCGTTGATCGAGGCCGGCAGTTCGGCGGGGTTGTTGGTGTCAACGATCACGACTTTGTCGTCGGCGGTAACGTCGGTGATGATCGCGGGCTTTTCAAAGCCCCAATGCTGCAACATGAAGGCGGCTTCGGTGTTCGGTTCGCCCAAAAGCACCGCCTTTGCCGGGGTGTTTTTGACTTCGGACAGATACCAAGCCCAGACCAGCGGCGAGCCGGTGGAGTCGGTGTCGGGGGATTTGTGGCCGAAAACGAGCGTGGTCATAAGCAAACCTGTGTTTGGGATTTGGCCCGGCTTATAGGCGCGGGACACCGGAATGTCACGGGGGGAGAGGCCGCGCGGGCGGCAGGTGTGGCGAAATGCTGCGCTGCGGCAGGTTACTGCAAGGACAGGCGGCGGATCTGATAGCCGTCGGCTTGCAGCAGGTTCAGCACGCCCTGATCGCCCGACAGATGCAGAGCGCCAAAGGCAACCAGCAGAGGGCCCTTTCGGGCGGCAGTTTCAATCACCGGAATCCAAGCGCGATTGCGGTCGATCATCATCGACTGTTCCATGCTGGCAAATTCACGGTCGACCCGTTCGACACTATAGCCTGGCAATTGCAGCGCTTGCAGGCGGTTGAATTCCCAGATCAGCCGGCCTTCTTCGGAAAAATAGCTGTCGGCCATGGTGACGGCCAGATCGGCCGAGGCGCCTTCGAAGGCCAGCGCGGTGGTGATCATGTCAAGCTGCTCGGCGTGGGTCATCTTGTCGAAGATGCCGAACAGCGTGTCATAGGGTTCCAGCGCCTTGACCGGCAGGTTTTGCGCCTGTGCGGCTGCGATCAGTTGCGCGTCAAGGCCGTGCGGGGTGGCCTCGTCAAGGCTGCAAGGTGGCATCGATAGCAGGATCGACACATACCACGGCCGGAACTTGGCCAGCATGAAGGCGGGCACGCCACGGTCGGCGGCGGCATCGGCCAGCTTTTCCCATTCGGTCTTGGGCAAGACTTCGGGCAGCGTCGGGCCTTTGGTGTTGACGATCAGCGAGGGATCATCGGCGATGCGTTGTTTAAGCGATTCTTCTTCGGCGGGGCCTGCCTCTACCAGCAACGTGCGGGCAGTGGCGAGAACCGGGGCAAGACGGACCATGGTTTTGGCGTGGCGCGGGTCATCCAGATGGTAGGTGCCGATCAGGGTGATGGTTTCATCAGCCTTGGTGGCCTGCCAGTAATTGCCAACCGCAAAGGCAGATTCGTCAGCCTTGGCGCGCAGCGCGGTTTGCGCCGCTGGCGACAGCGCGGCGATCAGATTCTTGCCCTGACATTCGGCAAATGCAGGCGCTGACACAGCCAAAAGGCCTGCAAACAAGGAAAAAAGCAGACGCATGGCACCCCGCAGGTGGAACAGGCCATAAAAGTGGCATTTTGGGGTGCAAAGGCCAAGGGCAATGCCACCAGCAGCTTGGCGCTGTCGTAAAAATTTCGCGGAGTCTGTGGTTGACAGAGGGCAGGGCAAGGCCTAACTCAACGTCCGTTAGCACTCGATAACAATGAGTGCTAATCCCATTCAAACCTGGACACTCAAGGGAGTAACCCCAGATGGCATTCACACCGCTGCAAGACCGCGTACTGGTCCGTCGCATTGAAGGCGAAGACAAGACCAAGGGCGGCCTGATCATTCCGGATACCGCAAAAGAAAAGCCCGCAGAAGGCCTGGTCGTTTCGGCTGGCCCGGGCGCACGCAAGGATTCGGGCGAGCTGATTGCGCCTTCGGTCAAAGCTGGCGATCGCATCCTGTTCGGCAAATGGTCGGGCACCGAAGTGAAACTGGACGGCGAAGATCTGCTGATCATGAAAGAAAGCGATATCCTCGGGATCATTTCCTAAGGGTCAAGGCTCGGCGCTTCGCCTGAGCCGCTTTCCATTTCAACATCTTAGACAGGAGTTTCCCCGATGGGAGCTAAAGACGTACGTTTTGACACCGATGCCCGCGACCGCATGCTGCGCGGCGTCAACATCCTTGCAGACGCTGTAAAAGTCACGCTGGGCCCGAAAGGCCGTAACGTGGTGATCGAGAAGTCCTTCGGCGCTCCGCGCATCACCAAGGACGGCGTTTCGGTGGCCAAAGAGATCGAACTGTTCGACAAGTTCGAGAACATGGGCGCCCAGATGGTCAAAGAAGTGGCCTCGCGCACCAATGACGAAGCTGGCGACGGCACCACCACCGCCACCGTTCTGGCACAAGCGATTGTCAAAGAAGGCATGAAAGCTGTTGCAGCTGGCATGAACCCGATGGACCTGAAGCGCGGCATCGACATGGCAACCGCCAAAGTCGTCGCAGCGATCAAGGCAGCGGCACGTCCGGTGAAAGACACTGCAGAAGTTGCGCAAGTTGGCACCATTTCGGCCAACGGCGAAGCTGAAATCGGTCGTCAGATCGCTGACGCGATGCAGAAAGTCGGCAACGAGGGTGTTATCACCGTCGAAGAAAACAAGGGTCTGGAAACCGAGACCACTGTTGTTGAAGGCATGCAGTTCGACCGCGGCTACCTGTCGCCCTACTTCGTGACCAACGCCGACAAGATGATCGCCGATCTGGAAGACGCCTACATCCTGCTGCACGAAAAGAAACTTTCGTCGCTGCAGCCGATGGTTCCGCTGTTGGAAGCAGTGATCCAATCGCAGCGCCCGCTGATCATCGTGGCTGAAGACGTTGAGGGCGAGGCTTTGGCCACGCTGGTCGTCAACAAGCTGCGCGGCGGCCTGAAGATTGCTGCTGTGAAGGCTCCGGGCTTCGGCGATCGTCGTAAGGCGATGCTGCAAGACATCGCGATCCTGACCGGCGGTCAGGTGATTTCGGACGATCTGGGCATGAAGCTGGAGTCGGTCACGATCGACATGCTGGGCCGTGCCAAGAAAGTTTCGATCACCAAAGACAACACCACCATCGTTGATGGCGCTGGCGTCAAGGCCGAGATCGAAGCTCGTGTTTCGCAGATCCGCGCGCAGATCGAAGAAACCACCAGCGATTACGACCGTGAGAAGCTGCAAGAGCGCGTGGCCAAACTGGCTGGCGGTGTTGCTGTGATCAAAGTCGGCGGCATGACCGAAGTTGAAGTCAAAGAGCGTAAAGACCGCGTTGATGACGCGCTGAACGCGACCCGTGCAGCTGTGCAAGAAGGCATCGTTGTTGGTGGTGGCGTGGCGCTGATCCAAGCTGGCAAAGTGCTGGAAGGCCTGACCGGCGCAAACCCGGACCAGACCAACGGCATCAACATCGTGCGTCGCGCTTTGGAAGCTCCGCTGCGTCAGATCGCACAGAACGCTGGCGTCGATGGTTCGGTTGTGGCTGGCAAAGTGCGCGAGTCGACCGACAAGACCTTTGGTTTCAACGCACAGACCGAAGAATATGGTGACATGTTCGCGTTCGGCGTGATCGACCCGGCGAAAGTGGTTCGCACCGCGCTGGAAGATGCAGCTTCGGTTGCATCGCTGCTGATCACCACCGAAGCCATGATCGCGGACCGTCCGGCTGACAAGTCGGCTGGTGGCGCTGGCGGCGGCATGGGCGGCATGGGCGGCATGGACGGGATGATGTAATCATCCTTTCCCGCTTTTGGGAAAACGAGGGGCTCCGGAAACGGGGCCCCTTTGCTTTTGGCGGTTATCAAATAGCGCGCCTGGCGGCGCATGGGCTTTGAGGCGCGCAAGCGCGCCGCGATGCCTCCGGCGGGGATATTTTTGCCAAGATGAAGCTTACAGCGCTTTGATCAGGCGGTGGATGGTGTGGCCGGATTCGGCGTCAAAGCGGCTGATGCCGGTGGCGGTGAAGCCTTCGCGCGACCAGAAGGCGTGGCCGCGGGTGTTTTTTTCCAGCACGGCAAGGTAAAGCTGCGGGGCGCCGGCGGCGCGGGCAAGGTGTTCGACATGGGCCAGAAAAGCCTTGCCGTAGCCTTTGTTTTGCACGCGCGGGGCCAGCAGCATCAGGCCGAGGTAGGCATCTTGCGGGTTCGGGTAGCCGAAGGAAAGTTCGGCCAGACCGGAGAGCTGATTACCGTCAAAGAGACCAAGGCGATAGGACCTTGCCGGGTCGCAACCGGGTGGGCCATCGGTGAAGAATTCGGCGGCTTTGGCGGGGCCGGGGGCGGCGCCTTCGGCGAAAAGCCAGTAGTCGGGAGCTTCGACATAAAGCGCTTCGACCAAGGCGAGGTCGGTGATCGGGTCAAGTGGTCTGATCAGCATGGGCGATACCAATGATTTCAAGCGAGATCGGGCCAGAAGGCTTGCGCCACAGCACCACGTCGCCCAGCTGCGCGCCGATCAGCGCGCGGGCAAGCGGGGATTGTGGCGCGATGCGGCACAAGGTGGCGTCGGCTTCGTCTTCACCGGTGATTTCGTAGGTGGTGGTGTGGCCGTGATCGTCGGCAACGGTGACGGCCAGCCCGAAGGCGACTTCGCTAAGTGGATGTGTGGCAGGGTCGATCACGATGGCGCTGCGCAGGCGGGCTTCGACATAGCGGATGTCGCGTTCGGCGGCGGCTTCGGGCAGTTTATCAAGCCGTTCGGCGCGGGACTTCAGCGCTTGCAGCGTAGTTTGCAGCGCGCGCAGGCGCGATTGCAGGGCGGCAAACCCGCGCGGCGTGACGTAGTTGGGGTGGGGCGATAGTGGCAGGTCGGGCAGCGGTTCGAGATCGCCGTCGCCCTCTTTCACAAAGGCGCGGCTCATCGGATGATGACCTCTAGCGGGTCGTAAAGCACGGTGGCCCCCCATGCGGCCTGCGCCAGACTGTCAGGTTTGAAGCGGATGCGGCCGAGTTCAAGATCTTGGCGCGAAAAGAAGCGGCGTTGGGTGACGACACCTTCGGGGTCGCGCCAGCGCGGGTCGATGGTGCCTGCGGTGATGGTGCAATGAAAGAACAGGTCGACCTGATGAAAGCCCGACACCGGATCGTGGAATTCGTTGATCAGGGCGGGGGCGCCGACGGCAACGGTCAGGCCGGTTTCTTCATGCACCTCGCGGGCGAGGTTGACGGGAAGCGAGCTGCCGGATTCAACACCGCCGCCGGGCGCGCACCACAGGTCTGATCGGCCACCCGGATAGGCGTTGACCAAAAGCAGCCGATCTTCGTGCAGGATCAGTGCGCGGGTGGCGAGGCGGGTTGGGCGTCTTGACATGGGGGCAGGTTGCCGTGCCTGCCCCGCTTTGTCTAGGCGTTAAGCGGCCAGAGCCTGCGGTTCGCGGCCGCGTTCTGACAGCAAAAGGTAGGCAGAGCCGGTCAGGATCAAGGCGATACCAAGCCAATAGGTGCCGGTGGGCACATCGCCGAAGATCGCCCAGCTGACCAGAATGTTCGACAGCAGTTTCAGATCGTCGAAGGGCTGCACGAAACCGGCGTCGGCATTGGCGTAAGACAGGGTCAGCAGGTGCTGTGCGGCAAACATGATTGCGCCGCCCAAGATCAGCAGCAGCAGGATGCTGCCGGTGGGCAGTTCAAACCCGGCTTGCAGCGACAGGCCGGCGTTGATCGGCGTTAGCAACACCAGCAGCCACATGGTGATCGAGGTTTGCGGTTCGTCTTGGGTCAGGCGTTTGGTAACAAGCGACGCTGCCCCCCAAAGCACTGCCGCGGCGACCGGATAGAGCGCGCCGAGCGGGAAGCCGCTTTGCCAAGGTTGCAGCAAGATCATCGCGCCGGCAAAACCGATGCTGGCGGCGATCCAGCGGTTGGGGGCCACGGCTTCGCCAAGAAACAGCACCGCGCCGATCAGCACGAAGAACGGTGAGGTCATCACCAGCGCCACGACATGCCAGATCGGCAGGCCGGCCGAGAACGACATCACAAAGGCTTGCACGCCAAGCGCCGACAGCACCACGCGCAAGATATGCAGGCCCGGATTGCGGCTGCGCAGCGAAGCAAGGCCTTGTTTCCAGATGAAGGGCAGGAAGAACACCAAGGCGATGGCATATTGCCAGAACGCATCTGACTGTGGCTTGAAGCCCATTTTATAGGTGACGGTCCAGGTGACCGCATTGGCCGAGGCAAAGGCGATGCCCGCCAGCACCATATAGAGCGCGCCCAGCATCGGGTTCTTTGCCGAAGAACGGGTAGACTGATTCATGTGTGGTCCTTTCAAAACCGCGCATCAATCAGGGGGATATGAGGGGGCCATGCCCGATGCCCGGATAGGGCGGGGGCGTGGTCTCATTCTCTTGCATCCGGACTATACCGTCGGCCCCGGAGTTGCACCGGATCTGCTGACCCAAAGGTTTCGCGGGGAAACCCTTGGCGCTCGCGGGCTTGGGGTTGCCCCTTTACCGCCGGTGGGGAATTGCACCCCGCCCTGAGAATGTCGAGCGGAATGCTCGACATAGAAAACTTAGCAGGACAATGGCGCGGTGCAAGCCGCAAAGCGGTGCTTGTGCTGCACAGGCATTGCGCTTTAATGCGAATATGCTGCGGCGGTTGATTTTGATCTTGGGGGCGGCGCTGTTGGGTGCCACGGCGGCGCGGGCGGACTGCGTTGTGCTGCTGCATGGGCTTGCGCGCAGCGAAGCGTCGCTGATCGCGATGGAAGCGGCGCTGGTTGATCATGGCTATCACGTGATCAACGAAAGCTATCCGTCTACTGATGCGCCGATTGCAGAGCTGGCGCAGGGGGTGGGTGTGCGGGTGGCGCAATGCGTGGATGCGACCGGCGCGTCAGAGCGGGTGAATTTCGTCACGCATTCGATGGGCGGCATTCTGGCACGCTATTGGTTGAAAGATCACAAACCCGATCTGATGGGGCGGGTGGTGATGCTCGGCCCGCCCAACAAAGGGTCGGAACTGGTGGATGCATTCGGGCGCATGGGGGCGTTTGAATGGCTGAACGGCCCGGCGGGGTTGGAATTGGGCACGGGCAAAGGCTCGATCCCGCTTGCGCTGCCGCTGCCGGATTACGAATTGGGGGTGATTGCGGGGGATCAGTCGTTGAACCCGATCACCTCGGCGGTGATTCCGGGGGCGGATGACGGCAAGGTTTCGGTGAAAAGCACCAAGGTTGCGGGGATGACCGACCATATCACCCTGCCAGTGACGCATACGTTCATGATGCTGAACCCGGTGGTGATTGCCGAAGTGCTGGAGTTTCTGGCCAAGGGGCGGTTTGACCATCAGCTAAGCTATGGCGCTGCGGTGCAAGAAACCTTTGGCGGGCCGTAAGGTGCCAGGCGCGGCAAGGCTGCGCTTTGCGATTATGGGGAATCGGCGTAGACTGTTTGCAATTTCAAAGATGGATTTCCCCGATGTTTCACCGTGTGCCGCAGATTATGAGGCAGTGCCTGTTGGGCGTTCTGGCGCTTGCGGTGTTTCCGTTGATGGCCGAGGCGGCGGGGCGCAAGCTTGCGCTGGTGGTTGGCAACGAGGCCTATGAGACGTTGCCGGGGCTGGCAACACCGGTGGCGGATGCGCAGGCGATGTCAAAGGCGCTGCGTGACCTGGGGTTCGAGGTGACGCTGCTGACCGACGTTGGCCCAGAGGTGTTTCAGGCGGTGCTGGGCACCTTTGCCGGGCAGGTGGATCAGGCGGATACGGTGCTGTTTTATTATTCCGGCCATGCGTTTCAAATGGGCGGGGTGAACCATCTGGTGCCGGTGGGCGCGAAATTGGCGGATCAGGCGGCGCTGCAATCGGAAACCTGGCGGCTGGATGATATTGCCAAGGTGCTGAAGGGCAAAACCAGCCAGTTGTTGCTGTTTTTGGATGCCTGCCGCGATACGCCGCTGCCCGATGCGGTGAAGGGTATCAAAGGCGTTGAAACTGGCGGGCTGGCACAGTTTGACGGCGGCGCGGGTACCTTTGTGGCCTTTGCGACCGCGCCGGGGGCGGTGGCGTGGGACAAGACCGAAGGGTCGGCCAACAGCCCGTTCACTGCGGCGCTGTTGCGCAATATCGCGACGCCGGGGCAGACGATTTCCGATCTGATGATCGCGGTGCGCAACGATGTCGGCACGGCGACGGGTGGCAAACAGACGCCTTGGGACCAATCATCGCTGCGCGAACAGTTCTTCTTTGCGCCGCTGGTCGACGATCCGCTGCCCGCCTTTGATCTGGCCGAACAAGCCTCGGCCATCGTGCCGCCGCCGGGCGGAATTTCGGTGATTGGTCAGGGCGGGGCCGATGAAAAGCTTGCGGCAGTGGATAGTGACACCCGCAGCCTGAACGCCAAACCCGCGCCCGACAATCTGCCGCTGGCCGTGCAGGATGAACTGAAACGCGTCGGCTGCTATGGCATGCGGGTTGATGGCCAATGGGGCAATGGCTCGCGTCTGGCGATGACCGCCTATTACAAGGCCAAGAAGGTT
>Ga0228703_1000871_pt1 | contig 19749 bp, 15 predicted proteins | sample McNCre217_Aug_MG_3_FD_178020 | JGI IMG/M metagenome (GOLD analysis project Ga0228703, IMG submission 178020) | Freshwater microbial communities from McNutts Creek, Athens, Georgia, United States - 29-17_Aug_MG | ecosystem: Environmental > Aquatic > Freshwater > Creek | place: USA: Georgia... | reverse complement strand
GTGCTTATCCCTAGAATATCCATTCTTTTCCTTTGCCCCGCCCCCTCATATGACCCAAGCCACCAACACCGTGCGCTTTGTGCTCGACGGACAAATCGTTGAAGCCCAAGGCAAGCGCCGCACCACCACTGTTTTGGACTATCTGCGCGAGCAGTTGCATCGCACCGGAACCAAGGAAGGTTGCGCAGAAGGGGACTGTGGCGCGTGTGTGGTCATGGTGGGCGAACTCAATGCTGCTGGCACGGCAGTGGACTATGTGGCGACCAATGCCTGTATCCAATTGCTCCCCACGCTCGATGGTAAGTCTGTCAAAACGGTGGAAAGCTTGAAAAAAGCGGATGGAACACTCCACCCCGTCCAAGAAGAAATGGTCAAGTGCCACGGTTCACAATGCGGCTTTTGTACCCCAGGCATCGTCATGAGTTTGGTCAATATGACCCAAACCAACACAACGCCTTCTCGCCAAGAAATTACCGATGCGTTGAGTGGCAATTTATGCCGCTGTACAGGTTATGCCCCCATCATCGACGCCGCTGCCAAAGCCTGCGAGAAAAAAGCCGCTTTGAAAATCGACGACAGTGCGGACATTGCTTTGCTAAAAGAAATCAAACGTCCCAGCACCCCAACCATGAGTTTGGACGGCGAGATCATCGTGCAACCCGTGGTGCGCACCAAGAAGGGCAACGAGTTTGTTTCGCCCAGCACCTTGGCGGAAGTGGCTGACTATCTGGTCAAGCACCCCACCACAACCTTGCTGGCCGGAAGCACTGAAATTGGCTTGCAGGTCAATAAGCAGTTTTCTAGGCCTGATCACATCATGTATCTGGGCAACGTCCAAGAACTACGCCAAGTGGGCGAGACAGACAAAGCTTGGCGGATCGGTGCAGCGGTATCGCTGAGCCACGTCGAAGCCTTGGTTGCTAAGGCCTATCCCGACTTTGCTGAAGTCTTGCGACGCTTTGGTTCTCCTCCTATTCGTTCTACTGCCACGCTTGCAGGCAATATCGCCAACGGTTCACCAATTGGCGACACCATGCCGTGCTTGCTGGCGCTAGGCGCGACTTTGGTCTTGCGCCGTGGCGACAAGAGCCGCCGGGTGCTGCTGGAAAACTTCTACACGGGCATGAAGAAAAATGTGCTCGAAGCGGGCGAATTTATCGAGGTCATTGAATTGCCAAAGCCTGTCACCGGACAGGTCTTCCGCGCCCACAAGGTGAGCAAGCGGTTCGAGCAAGATATTTCTGCCACCTGTGCTGCCATTAGTTACACGCTCAAAGCAGGCATGCTCAGCGGTGTGAAGTTGGCCTACAACGGTTTGGCGCCATCGCCTTGCCGTGCGCCCAAATTAGAAGCCGTGCTGGAAGGTAAAGCTCCCGACGCAGTCACAGCGGCTGATCTTGATGCCGCTATTGTTGCGAGCTTTACTGCGCGTGATGGCTTGCGCGCGACTTGGGGCTACCGTGCCTTAGTGGCCAGAAATTTGGTACTTGAATTTATTGAAGAACAAACTTCGGAGGTGGCATAAATGAACGCTCCTACCAACCTGAAAAACCTTTTGCCCGCCACAAACGTGCAGCAGGGCAAAGAACTGGTCCATGAATCCGCCCACCTACATGTGACTGGTACCGCCACCTACATCGACGATATTCCCGAACTTGCCGGCACCCTTTATGCCGCACTCATTTTGTCGCCCGTAGCGCATGGCGAGTTGATTGGCGACGGCATTGACCGCGACGCCATTCTGAAAGAACACGGCGTGGTGGCGGTCTACACCGCCAAAGACATTCCTGGCGAAAACAACTGCGGTCCGATCATCCATGACGATCCATTTTTGGCTGATGGCAAAGTCGAATTTATCGGCCAAGCGGTGGCGGTGGTCGTCGCGCGCGACATGCTGTATGCGCGCGAAGCCGCCCATAAGGCCAAGGTGCTGGTCAAAGAACTCCCTCCCATCCTGACGATTGAAGAGGCGATGGCGGCCAGCAGTTTCATCATGCCGCCCAAAGGCATTACCCGTGGCGACGCTGCTGGCGCAATTGCCAAAGCGCCTCACAAAATCAAAGGCACCACCCGAACAGGGCAGCAAGAGCAGTTCTATTTAGAGGGGCAAATCACCTATGCCGTCCCTAAAGAAGACGGACAACTCACCTTGTATGTGTCCACCCAGCATCCAGACGGTAACCAACGCGAAGCAGCCCACGCGCTGAATTTGCACACCAATGATGTGGAAGTGATCTGCCGTCGTATGGGTGGCGGTTTTGGTGGCAAAGAGGGTAACGCCAGCATCTTTAGCCAAAGCGCTGCCTTGGCGGCATTCAAGTTGCAAAAACCTGTGAAGTTGCGCGTGAACCGCGACGACGACATGACTATCACCGGTAAGCGCCATGATTTCCGTATCGACTACGAAGTGGGATTTGACGACAACGGTCGCGTCCTAGGCGCAGACATCACACTCATGTCGCGTTGCGGTTACAGCACCGACTATTCAGGCCCCGTCAACGACCGCGCTTGTTTGCACATTGACAACACGTACCACATCCCCGCTTTGAAGTTGGTCAGTCATCGCTGCAAAACCAATACGCAAAGTGCGACGGCTTTCCGTGGTTTTGGTGGACCGCAAGGCATGTTTGGTATCGAAACCGTGATGGACGAAATTGCAGCTACCTTGGGCAAAGACCCTCTGGATGTTCGCAAGACCAACCTCTACCAAGATCCCGCTATCAGTGGATCGCCCGACACCATGACCACCCAATACAACCAGTTGATCGAAGACTGGGTGGGTGACAAGGTAATTGCCCAGGTCGAAAAAGAATCCCAATACGCAGAGCGTCGCAAAGCTGTGCAAGCCTTCAATGCCAAGAATACAAGCCGCAAACGCGGCTTGGCGTTAGTCCCGTTGAAGTTTGGCATTAGCTTTACCGCCACCCACTTGAACCAAGGCGGCGCTTTGCTCGTGGTCTACATGGATGGCTCTGTGAGTTGCAACCATGGCGGCACTGAGATGGGGCAAGGCCTTAACACCAAGATGGCGCAGGTCTGTGCCGATGGCTTGGGTATCAGTGTGGACAAAGTGCGCATCACTGCAACCGATTCGCAAAAAGTGCCGAATGCGTCGGCTACGTCAGCTTCCAGCGGTGCAGACATCAACGGCGCCGCCATCATGAATGCCACTGCGCAAATGCGTGAGCGTTTAAAACCCGTAGCCGCCCGCATGTTGGGTTGCTCGGAGGCCGACATTACTTTTGCCAACAGCGAGGCGCATGGTGGTGGTAAGTCGGTGAAGTGGGAAGACGTGACCAAGCAAGCGTGGTTAGACCGCGTGGGTTTGAGCGTCACAGGTTTTTACATGACGCCTGAAATCAAATACGACTTCACTACGCTGAACGGGCGCGCTTTCTATTACTACTGCTACGGTGCTGCAGTCAGTGAAGTGGAAATCAACACACGCACTGGAGAGTGGTGGCTCAAGGCCGTGGATATCGTGCACGACGTCGGCAAGAGCATCAACCCCGCGCTAGACAAAGGCCAAATCGAAGGTGCGTTTGTCCAAGGTATGGGCTGGCTCACCATGGAAGAATGTATTTGGGACAAAAAGGGTAAGTTGCTCACGCATGGCCCTAGCACCTACAAAATCCCAGTGGCTGGCGACATTCCTGAACACTTCAATGTGACGCTATTTGATGGCTACAACTTGAAGCCCACGCCTTTCAATAGCAAAGCGACGGGTGAGCCGCCTTTGATGTTGGGGCTCTCTACTTTCTTTGCTTTGCGCGATGCTGTTGCCGCTAGCGCTGGGCACAAAGTGGTCGTGCATCTCGATGCGCCTGCTACACCTGAGCGTATCTTGATGGCGTGTGAGAAGGTGAAAGCGCAAGCCGCTCACGCTTAACGCTATTGCTTTTTGCTGGTTCAATACCACTCGCTCTTCGCTCTACTTCGCTCTACACACGCGTGCCTCGTCATACCGCAGAGTTATGGAACCAACTCCAGCATGCCTCTGGCGTGTTGGTCACCGTCGCTAGTGTGCATGGCTCTGGACCCCGCGAAGTTGGCGCTTGGATGGCAGTGTTTCCGCAAACCTTAGTCAATACCATTGGTGGCGGACATTTAGAGCTTCAGGCTATTGCTGAAGCCAGGGCTTTGTTGGGATCCAGCCAACAAGATGTTGCGCTTGTGAATCGATACGCACTGGGCCCAGCTTTGGGCCAATGTTGTGGTGGTGTGGTGCATTTGAAGTTTGAACACATCGCACACCCAGATGTGCCGATGTTGCGCCAGCGCTTGCTAAGCCAGGCCAAGCCGGTTGCCTTGTTTGGTGGGGGGCATGTAGGCCATGCTTTGGTGTATGTGTTGAGTACTTTGCCGTTTGAGGTGCAATGGATCGACAGCAGAGATGAAATTTTTCCTGCACAGCTCCCTGCGAATGTGGTGTGCGACCACTCGGATCCTGTACATGCCGCAGTCGATGCGCTACCCAGTGGTGCTTGCGTGTTGATCATGAGTTTTAGCCATGCGGAAGACTTGGATGTGGTGGCGGCTTGTCTCAAGCGGCAAAGATTACACGGCGATTTGAAATTCGTAGGGCTGATCGGTAGCAAAACCAAGTGGGCGACGTTTCAACACCGCTTGGAGGCTAAAGGGTTTACTGCTGAAGAGCTGGCATTCGTCACGTGCCCGATCGGCGTGGGAGGCATCACTGGCAAAGAGCCTGAAGTCATCGCTGTGGCTGTCGCGGCGCAATTACTACAACAACATGAAAAACTTGAACAGAATTAAAAGGCGATAAAGCAAATATGGATGCGTATTTTTTAGACTGGGCGAATCTGCTGCTGCGTTGGGTGCATGTCATTACGGCTATCGCTTGGATTGGCTCTTCGTTTTACTTCGTCTTTTTAGACAACAACTTGATTCGACCTAACTCACCCGACTTGCTCGAAAAGGGTGTCGACGGTGCTATGTGGGCGGTCCATGGTGGCGGTTTTTATAACCCCCAAAAATACATGGTGGCTCCGAAAAAAATCCATACCAAGTTGCATTGGTTTTATTGGGAAAGTTACTCCACTTGGTTGTCGGGTTTTGCGCTTTTCACAGTTTTGTATTTGTGGAATGCAGGCACTTTTTTAATTGACAAGTCTTTGATGGACTGGTCGAGCGCACAAGCTATTAGCGCGGCCTTGGCTTTTTTGGTGGTGTTTTGGTTGGTCTACGACGCTGTCAGCCGTATCTTTGGTTTCAGACAAAACGGTGAATTGATTGTCGGCGCCTGCATGTTTGTAGTGATTGCATTTGCATCCTGGCTAGCTTGCCATTTGTTTGCAGGGCGCGCCGCCTTTTTGCTGGTGGGCGCCATGATTGCTACCGCTATGAGTGCCAATGTGTTTTTCTGGATCATCCCAGGGCAACGCAAGGTAGTGGCTGCCATGACTTCTGGCGTAGCGATGGATCCCAAAGAGTTGGCTATGCACGGTAAGCGCGGCAAGCAACGCAGTGTGCACAACACATATTTCACATTGCCTGTTATTTTTGCCATGCTGAGCAACCATTACAGTTTTTTATACACGCATGAAAACCACTGGGTAATTTTGGTGCTGATGATGTTGTCTGGCGCCTTGATCCGCCAGTTCTTTGTGCAGCGCCACGGCTACCACTTGGGACGCGCTAAAAATCCATGGCCGTTTGCTTTGGCTGGTGTGGTTGTTTTGCTGGGTGTGATTGTGTGGATGCGACCTGCGCCTGCATCTTCCGATACAACTGCAAGCAATGCTGCGCCAGTGAGTTATGCACAAGTTCAGCAAGTATTTGCGCAACGTTGCTATTCCTGTCATGGCGAACAAGTGCAAATGAAAAATGTACGGTTTGATTCCCCTGAAGGGGTGAAACAACATGCGCTGGGTATTTATCAGCAAGCTGTCGTCTTGCGCCAAATGCCCATGAACAATGCAACGGGCATCACCGAAGACGAGCGTTTGCTGATCAAGCGTTGGTTTGAAGGTGGCGCCTCGCTGAAATAATGCGTTTAAACCTAAACATATGAGATTGCGCTTCCGTAGATTTTTATGGTTGGTGATTATTTTGAGTGCTGCTGTTGTATCAGCGACCGCAAAGGCAGAAGAAATAACCGTAGCCGTAGCCGCTAATTTCACCGCTCCGATGCAAAAAATTGCGCAAGCGTTTGAACAAGATACAGGGCACAAGGTTTTGCTGGCCTTTGGAGCAACTGGCAAGTTTTATGCGCAAATTAAGAATGGTGCGCCCTTTGCTGTTTTGCTGTCTGCCGATGATGAAACACCCGAACGCTTAGAAAAAGAAGGTTTGGCCATTGCTGGTACAAGGTTTACTTACGCGGTTGGACGATTAGCCTTATGGAGCAAGAACCCCTTCTTGGTGGATGACAAAGGTCAAGTACTGCTGAGTAACAACACGGATAAAAATAACTTTAAGAAATTAGCTATTGCTGATCCCAAGCTTGCGCCCTATGGCGCTGCGGCAATCGAGGTCATTGAACGCATGGGTGTAATTGACAAAGTGAGGCCTAAACTGGTGCAAGGTGACAGCATCGGCCAAGCCTTTCAGTTTGTGATGACTGAGAACGCAGAGCTTGGCTTCGTGGCCTTGTCTCAAATTTCGATAGATGGTCGCATTAGCCAAGGCAGTGCGTGGGTGGTGCCGCCAAACCTATACACACCATTAAAGCAAGATGCAGTCTTACTACCTTTTGGCAAAGACAATACGGCGGCGATTGCGTTGATGAAATATATGCGTACTGAACGCGCACAAACCATCATCCGCTCTTACGGATATAGCCTGTAGAGTTGTGAAAATGCACCTCACTACAGAAGACCTTTCTGCCATTTTTTTGACGCTGCAATTAGCCAGCGTCACTACGGTATTGCTCTTGCTGATCGCAACGCCTATCGCTTGGTGGTTGGCACATACGCAATCTGGATGGCGTGCACCTATCGCTGCCTTGGTGGCGTTGCCGTTGGTACTGCCTCCGACTGTGTTGGGGTTTTATCTGCTGATTGCGCTAGGACCACTCGGACCTATTGGGCGATTCACCCAATGGGCAGGTTGGGGTTCGTTGGCATTTAGCTTTTCGGGTTTGGTACTGGGTTCGATGATTTATTCCTTACCCTTTGCCGTGCAACCTTTGGTGAATGCTTTTGAAGCGATGGGCTCGCGCCCCATGGAGGTCGCTGCTACTTTGCGCGCGAATAAGTTAGACGCATTCTTCACAGTAGCTATTCCGTTAGCAAAGCCAGGGTTCGTGATGGCGGCTATGTTGAGTTTTGCGCACACCGTTGGAGAGTTCGGTGTGGTGCTCATGATCGGTGGCAATATCCCTGACAAAACACGTGTGGTATCGACCCAAATTTATGGGCATGTGGAAGCGATGGAATATGCGCAAGCCCACGGTCTAGCGGGTGCGATGTTGGTGTTTTCATTTGTGGTGTTGCTCGTGCTTTCTTGGGTTAACAGGCGCAGGACGCAAACAGCCATATGAATGCAATCCAATTGCAACTCGATCTGGGGCGTAGCAGTTTCCATCTGAAAGTAGACCTGCATCTGCCTGCGCAGGGAATCAGTGTTATTTACGGCCCATCAGGCTCCGGCAAAACCACCTTGTTACGTTGCGTTGCTGGGCTTGAGACGCAAGCGCGGGGACGGGTGCAAGTGGGTTTAGATGTTTGGCAAGACGATTCGCTAGGGGTAAGCCTGCCAACTGCCCAACGACCCTTGGGATATGTGTTCCAAGAGGCCTCTTTATTTGCACATTTAGATGTCGCGGCCAATTTGTCTTATGGATTGAAGCGAAGCCATGCGCGCAATCAACAAATGGTTCTCGATGAAGCCATTGCCTTACTAGGTATTGGTGAATTACTACACAGGCGCACTGACCAAATCTCTGGCGGTGAGCGTCAACGTGTAGCAATCGCTAGAGCGTTAGCAACGCAACCTAAGCTTCTACTGTTAGATGAACCGCTTGCATCTTTAGACTCCGCACGCAAACAAGACATCTTGCCGTGGCTTGAAAAGCTGCGCGATGAGTTAAAAATTCCTATGCTTTACGTCACGCATGCTGCCGACGAAGTCGTACGTTTGGCCGATACCTTGGTAGTGATGGATGCCGGTCAAGTGCGAGCGGTCGGCCCAGTCACTGAAGTGCTTTCGAATAGTGACCTGCCTTTGGTGGTGGGGGACGATGTAGGCGCGCTGATTGAGGGTCATGTACAAGACTTAGATAAGCAGTGGCACTTGGCGCAAGTGCGTATATCGAAAGCGAGTTCAGGTGTCGCAGGCGAAGGTAATCCAACACACATATCCATATGGGTACGCAATAGTGGCTTGCAAATCGGTCAACCAGTGCGTTTACGTGTGTTGGCGCGCGATGTGAGTATTACCTTAGAAGAGGCCCAAAACACTACCATTCAAAATCACTTACCTTGTGTAGTCGAGTCCGTCCATGCAGAGTCTCATCCCTCTCAAGTGCTGTTGCGCTTACGTTGTGGAGAGTTGTTATTGCTAGCACGCGTGACAGCGCGTGGCGCACACGATTTAGGGTTGCAAGTTGGAACGCAGGCTTGGGCACAGGTGAAGTCAGTTGCGTTAGTGAAATAAATAACTCAGGCAGCACTTGACACTAATTGAGTGGCCAGTTTGTTATGTTTTTCTATTAATGGACCGATATCAACGGAAGTGAGATGGCCTTCTTTCACCACGACCCGCCCATTCACAATCGTGTAGTCAGCGTTATCGCTTGCGCACAATAGCAAAGCCCCTAAAGGGTCATGCACCGCACCTCCCGCCATGCTCAATGTGTCGGTGCGAAACATAGCGAAGTCAGCGCAATAGCCCACTTTAATTTGGCCAATCTCATGAGCACGCCCAAGCGCCTCCGCGCCTCCGCGCGTGGCTAAACGAATAGCGTCGCGAGGCGTCATTTCTGCAGGACCCAGATCGCAACCGAAAAATGTTTGTCCATGCTTGGTTTGTGGTGGCAGATTTCCGCGACCTACACGTGCAAGCAGCATGGCTTGACGCGCTTCGTTCAACATATGCCCAGCGTCATTGCTGGCGCTGCCATCTACGCCTAAACCAATGGGTACGCCCATATCGAGAAACTGGCGCAAGGGCAATATGCCACTTGCCAGCCGCATATTGCTGCAAGGACAGTGCGCGATACCTGTGCGTGTTTTAGCAAAAAGGTATGCGCCATCGTCATCCAGCTTGACGCAATGCGCATGCCACACATCGTTGCCTACCCAACCTAACTCTTCTGCATATTGCGCAGGCGTGCAATTGAATTTTTCTTGGGTGTAGGCGACATCATGGTCGTTCTCGGCCAAGTGGGTGTGCAAACGTACGCCAAGTGCGCGGGCTAATTTGGCCGACTCACGCATCAAATCTTGGCTGACGCTAAATGGAGAGCAAGGCGCAACAGCCACATGGGTCATAGAACCAAAACTGGCGTCATGCCATGTCTCTATGAGGCGTTGGGTTTCTTTCAGAATGAAGGCTTCCTTTTCGACGGCCTTGTCAGGTGGCAGGCCGCCCTGAGATGCCCCCACGCTCATGCTTCCACGTGTTGCAGTGAATCGCATGCCAATGTCGTGTGCTGCTGTAATGCTGTCGTCTAACCTTACGCCGTTGGGATAAATGTAGAGATGGTCGCTAGTAGTTGTGCAACCAGAAAGGAGCAATTCCGCCATCGCTACTTGGGTGGAGACATGCACCATCTCAGGCGTAAGCCCTAACCATATGGGGTATAGACCTTTGAGCCAAGAAAACAACTCCGCGTTTTGAACCTTTGGCACTGCGCGTGTGAGGCATTGCACCATGTGGTGGTGCGTGTTCACCATGCCAGGGATGACCACATGCTTACGCGCATCGATCACTTCATCGATGGGGTGACCTGCCAACCATGCATCGAGTGGCTCGTCTTGGCTAAAGATCCGCTCGATGCGTCCGTCACGTACCAACACCGATGCGCCTTGGAGTTCCGTGTGCTGATCGTCTTGCGTGGCAAGGTGTTGGGCGCGGTGAATGAGAAGGGTGGCCATGTGCGTCAAAATGTATCTGTCGCCACTTTAACTCGAGATGAGGAACGCGCCTCACAACCGCTTAAAGTGTGTGCTTTATAAATCTACAGACGAGACCGAAAGACAAACCATGAAAACTTACAAAATTGCATGCATTCCTGGAGACGGAATTGGTAAAGAAGTCATTCCTGCAGGCGAAGTGGTGCTGCAAGCATTGGCGAATAAAAGTAAGAATTTTCAATTTGACTTCAGCCATTTTGGGTGGGGGGGTGACTGGTACCGGCAACATGGCGAAATGATGCCTGCGAATGGGCTAGACGCATTACGCAATATGGATGCTATTTTGTTTGGGTCAGCGGGGGATCCCGATATTCCAGACCACATCACTTTGTGGGGTCTGCGCCTCAAAATTTGTCAAGGATTCGACCAATATGCCAATGTGCGTCCTACGCGTATCTTGCCCGGTATTGATGCGCCACTCAAACGTTGCACGCCCAAAGATTTAGATTGGGTGATCGTGCGTGAAAACTCAGAAGGTGAATACGCGGGTGTGGGTGGACGTGCACACCAAGGCCATCCGATTGAAGTGGCGACCGATGTGTCGATGATGACGCGTGCTGGCGTGGAGCGCATCATGCGCTTCGCGTTCAAGTTAGCGCAGTCGCGTCCGCGTAAATTGTTGACGGTGGTGACCAAGTCAAACGCCCAACGCCATGCGATGGTGATGTGGGACGAAATCGCGGTGCAAATCAGCAAAGAATTTCCCGATGTGAAGTGGGACAAAGAATTGGTAGACGCTGCCACCGCGCGTATGGTTAACCGTCCTGCGACGTTAGACACTTTAGTGGCCACCAATTTGCATGCTGATATCTTGAGCGATCTTGCCGCAGCATTGGCTGGTAGCTTGGGCATCGCTCCAACCGGCAACATCGACCCTGAGCGCCGATACCCCAGCATGTTTGAGCCTATCCACGGCTCTGCCTTTGACATCATGCGCAAAGGTCTGGCAAACCCTGTTGGTACTTTCTGGAGTTGTGTCATGCTGTTAGAGCATTTGGGCGAAAAAGCCGCTGCGAATGCGTTGATGGCTGCGATTGAAAAAGTCACCGCAAATCCTGCCTTGCACACAGGGGATTTGGGTGGCAAGGCCTCAACAGACCAAGTCACACAAGCTGTGTGTGCAGAGTTGCGTTAAAAAAACGAGGAGACAAAGTTGAAGAATTTACAAATGAAAACTGTCTGGTTCATAGCAACTGTGATCGGTGCATTACTTACTAACAGTGTGTGGGCGCAACCTTGCCCAGATAAAAACGTCAATTATTGGCAAGCCTTCACCCCTGGTGGTGAGTCTGATTTATCAGCGCGCCACCAACAAACTGTGCTTAAGCGCAAATGCCCTGCAATTGAAACGATCGTGCAATACAAGGCAGGCGCAGGCGGCGCGCTGATGTGGTCTCAAATCAATACATTGCCCGGAGATGGCTTGAATGTGGTGGGTATTAACTTGCCGCATATTGTGTTCCAACCGATTGAAGGCCAGGTGCAATACAAGACGACTGACATAACCCCTGTCTATTGGTTTCACTACACACCAGATATTTTGGTCGTGCCTGTTGCAAGCCCCATCAAAAATTTTGCTGAATTTGTCGAGGCTGCTAAAAAAGACCCAGGCAAACTTTCATTGGGTGGCTCAGGGCTGAATTCGGCCAACCATGCGGCGCATGAGCGACTCAATGCCGCATTCAATGTCAAAACCATTTATGTGCCTTTCAAAGGTACAGGCGATATGACCACCTCTGTTTTAGGTAGCCAGGTGGACGGTGCAATCACCTATGTTCCCTTTGCGATTGCCAACAAAACCCGTGTCCGCGCGTTGGCGGTGGCTATGGATAAGCGCCATCCCTTGATGCCTGATGTGCCTACCTTCAAAGAACTTGGCGTGAACTGGGTGGACGGTGCCTACCGTGGAATCGGCATGCCCAAGTCCACGCCGCCTGAGTTGCGTAAACGCATTTCAGACCTATGGGCGAATTTAAACAATGACGCTGAGATGAAGGATCTTGCTGCAAAAAATGGGTTTGAGTTAACCAATATCGGTGTCGAACAAATGGATGCATTCATGAAAGAACGTACCCAAATTTACACAGAAGGTGCTGCGCGTTTGGGATTGGGCAAGAAGTAATGCATTCAAATGCCTCTCAGAAAAATTTCAATCTAGCAACTATCCAAGCTGATCCTTCAGTTTTTTTGCGGCACATGTTTGATGCTGCTGTGCGTCGCGCGATGCCTTTGCACAACACGCAAGCCTTTCTGCCAAAACCGCCTAAGGGGCGCACCTTGGTTCTCGGTGCTGGCAAAGCAGGAGGCGCGATGGCGCATGCAGTGGAGGCTTTGTGGCCTATCGACAAGCCACTCTCTGGTTTGGTAGTGACGCGTTATGGCCACACGCCAGATCGTCCTGAAGGTGTGCCACAGCGCATTGAGATGGTGGAAGCCTCGCATCCTGTGCCCGATCAGGCGGGGCTTGAAGCGTCGCAACGCATTTTGTCTTTGACACAAGGACTCACCGAAGATGATTTGGTCCTGTGCTTGATTTCAGGAGGTGGCTCTGCCTTGCTAACGGCGCCTGCAGAGGGCTTGCGATTGGAAGACAAACAACGTATTAATAAAGAGTTGCTAAACAGCGGTGCATCTATCGGAGAGATGAACTGTGTGCGCAAACATTTATCGCGTATCAAAGGCGGTCGCCTTGCTGCAGCCTGCCGGCCTGCTCGCGTGGTAACACTCACTATCAGCGATGTACCGGGCGACGATCCATCAGTGATCGCCAGCGGACCTACCGTGCCGGATGCGTCTACATGCCTAGATGCTTGTAATATTTTGCAGCGCTACGGGATTGCATTGCCAGCGTCGGTGGAAGCTGATTTAAAGGCCGGCGTTTTAGAGACGCCTAAGCCTTCCGAACAATGGGAAGAAAGCTGCGTTCACTTAATTGCCACCCCTCTGCAATCGTTAGAAGCCGCTGCCCAATTGGCGCGCGATGCGGGTCTCAACGCCTATGTTTTGTCTGACGAATTGGAAGGCGAATCCCGCGAAGTAGGCAAAGTCCATGCTGCATTGGCAAGAGCCGCTGCGCGCGGTATTGGGCCGTTTCAAAAACCCTGTGTGATCTTGAGCGGTGGAGAAACTACCGTGACGATTCGCCAGCAAGTTCCAGGAACACCAAAGGGTAGGGGTGGACGCGCTGGCGAGTTTTGTTTAGGTTTGGCCGTGGCGCTGCAAGCCCAAAACAACGTATGGGCATTGGCAGCCGATACAGATGGCATTGATGGTGTGGAAAACAATGCCGGTGCTCTTGTGACACCAGACTCTTTGCAACGCGCTAGCGATAAAGGTATGCAAGCGACTAGCTACTTGGACCGAAATGATGCTTATGGCTTCTTTGATGCCTTACAAAATTTAGTCGTGACGGGTCCGACACATACCAATGTGAATGATTTTCGCGCCATTTTGGTTCTATGAGCCACTCGCTTGTACCTCCCTCTAAAATCAACCCTATGAGCATCAAATCAGACAAATGGATTCGGCGCATGGCCGAACAGCACGGCATGATCGAACCTTTCGAGCCAGGCCAAATTCGCCATAACGCTGCTGGTGAAAAAATCGTGAGTTACGGTACCAGCAGTTATGGCTATGACATCCGATGTGCACCTGAATTCAAGGTTTTCACCAACATTTACAGCACGGTGGTAGACCCTAAGAATTTCGATGACCGCAGTTTTGTGGATATGCATTCAGATGTCTGCATCATTCCTCCCAACAGCTTCGCACTAGCACGCACCGTCGAATACTTTCGCATTCCACGCAATGTATTGACGGTGTGCTTAGGCAAGAGCACCTATGCGCGCTGCGGCATCATCGTCAATGTCACGCCTTTCGAACCGGAGTGGGAAGGTTATGTGACCTTAGAGTTCAGTAACACTACGCCACTGCCCGCCAAGATTTATGCGGGTGAGGGTTGTGCCCAGGTGCTATTTTTCGAGAGCGATGAAGTGTGTGAAACCAGTTACAAAGACCGTGGTGGTAAGTACCAAGGTCAAGTGGGTGTGACGCTTCCTAAAACCTAATCTATGCCTACCACTGGCGTGTTTTAGAGCCAACTGCCCAGAGTGCGACAATAGCGCTCTAAATGACTACTTCCTTCTCTAATTTGCAGTTAGCCCCAGCGCTAGCACGTGCCGTCTCTGAAATGGGCTACGAGTCCATGACGCCTATCCAAGCGCAAGCTATTCCTGTTGTGTTGACGGGGCAAGACGTGATGGGTGCAGCCCAAACCGGTACTGGTAAAACTGCGGCATTCTCTCTGCCCCTGTTGCAGCGCTTGCTCAAACACGAAAACAGCTCAACTTCGCCTGCGCGTCATCCGGTGCGTGCTTTAGTTTTATTGCCAACGCGTGAATTAGCAGATCAGGTCGCCCAGCAAATCAAGGCCTATGCCCAATACACACAGTTACGCAGTGCCGTGGTATTTGGTGGCATGGACATGAAGCCACAAACGATTGAGGTAAAAAAGGGTGTGGAGGTATTAGTGGCCACGCCAGGTCGTTTGTTAGACCATATTGAAGCCAAAAATGTGGTGCTCAACCAAGTCGAATATGTGGTGCTGGACGAAGCAGATCGAATGCTCGATATCGGATTCTTGCCAGATTTACAACGCATTTTGAGCCACTTGCCTAAACAAAGGACGACCTTGTTGTTCTCCGCTACGTTTTCTCCTGAAATTAAACGTTTGGCTAGTAGTTATTTGCAAAACCCCGTGACGATTGAAGTTGCGCGTCCCAATGAGACCGCTGCGACGATTGAGCAGCATTTCTACAGCGTCAGTGTGGATGACAAATACCGCGCCTTGCGCCAATTGGTCAAGAACAAAGGCATTACCCAGGCTTTTGTTTTTTGCAATAGCAAGCTGGGTTGTGCGCGTTTGGCACGTTCGCTAGAAAGAGACGGTCTTCGCACCACAGCCCTGCATGGAGATAAGAGCCAAGATGAACGCCTCAAGGCATTGGAAGCTTTCAAGCAAGGCCAAGTGGACTTATTGGTGTGTACCGATGTGGCAGCACGCGGTTTGGATATCAAAGACGTGCCTGCTGTGTTTAACTTTGACATCCCTTTCAATGCCGAAGACTATGTGCACCGCATTGGCCGTACAGGTCGGGCTGGCGCGCAGGGGCAGTCGATCAGCTTCGTGTCACCCAATGACCAGCGTTTGGTCGTGGACATTGAGAAACTGCTGAAAACCAAAATCGAACTCGAAGCCGTAGAGTTTGAAGAAGACAAGCCACGCGGTCGCATCAACACAGGTCGACGTGCTTGGGGCGATGACGATCCACGTGACATGATAGATGCGCCACGCGATTCGCAAAACCGTTCGCGTAGCCATTACGCCAGTTCACCTCGCGTCAAGCACGATCCGTTTTTCGATAAACCCTACGAAGAGCCATCGGCCGACGCAGTTAAACCAGCGGCCGCACCTGATCCGTTGCGTAAATCACCCAATATCAAACCCAAACGCAATGTGGCGGCGCTGTTTAAAACAACGGCTTAAATTATCTGATTGCGGGTTGAGGTTTTTGCGCATTACCCTAGACGCTGAGTCCAGCCCTTTTATTTCAATGGGTCTTGGGATTGCGGACATTTAACTTGTAAGCGCTCCGCTAACCGCGCATCTTTCATTCGCACGTCATCCAGCTTTAGTGCAGTTAAACAACCACCCCATAAACAGCCATCATCCAAACACACAATATCTGGACGTGCTGGTAGTTGAAGCGTTGACCAGTGACCAAATGCAATCACAGTGTGCTGGGTCAAACGGTTGGGGAGGTCAAACCAAGGCATCAAACCATTTGGCGCGTTTTCAGGAGCTTTTTTGTAAAAGAAATCCATGGCACCTTGGGCATTGCAATAGCGCATGCGGGTGAATGCATTGACGATGATGCGTAATCGGTCATGGCCTATCAAAGTGTCATCCCACTGATTTGGCATGCCTCCATACATATGGGCAATAAAGTCCCCGAGATTGTCGCTACGCAGTACCGACTCCACTTCGCTAGCAAGGGCTAAGACTTTTTCTGTTGTCCATTGTGGGAGCAGACCCGCATGCACCATCAATACATTGCCAACTTGCAGTGCCATGTGCTGATGGCGCAACCAATATAAGAGTGCCTCGCGGTCAGGGGCATTCAAAATATCTTGGATAGTGTCTGATGCGTTAAGTTTTCTGGCACCAAACGACACAGCCAATAAATGCAGATCGTGATTACCAAGCACGCATTGCGCGCTGCTTCCAAATGTCATTAAACGTCGCAATACTTGTGCGTTATCTGGCCCGCGGTTGACCATGTCGCCGAGCATGTAAAGCGTATCTCGGCTTGGTGAAAAATCAATATGCTGGAGCAAACGCACCAAAGCTTCGTCGCAACCCTGTACGTCGCCAATCAAGTAAAGTGCCATGTTGTGATTGTCTCAAACTGACTGCGTTAGTTTTGCCCTTATGGATGTCTTTCTCATTTTTCTTTTGACGCTTTTAAACGGCGTGTTCGCCATGTCCGAAATGGCCTTGGCGTCATGCCGAAAGCCACGTTTGGTTGCACTGGAGGCAGAAGGTGATGCAGGGGCACGCGCGGCTTTGCGCTTGTTGACACAGCCGACCCAATTTTTATCGACCGTACAAATTGGTATTACTTCGATTGGTGTTCTCAACGGTATTGTGGGTGAAGCTGCATTCAGCTTGAATTTATCGCAGTGGTTAATGGCGCAAGGCGTTAGCGATGGATTCGCAGAAGGTCTTGCGACTGCATGCGTTGTGACCTTGATTACCTTGAGCACGATTTTGTTTGGTGAATTAGTGCCTAAGCGCATAGGGCAGTTATACCCAGAATCTGTAGCGCGTTTGACAGCACCGTTGATGCTGGCGCTAGCCACGATGGCAAAACCTGTGGTGTTTTTTTTATCGGGCAGTACGAGTGTGATTTTGAAATGGCTCAAGATCGACACCCGTGGCTTGCGCACCGTCACTGAAGAAGAAATCAGCGCGAGCTTGGTCGAAGGTGTGGATGCTGGTGTGATTGAAGCGCACGAACACCAAATGGTGCAAAACGTTTTCAACTTAAACGATCGGCCTTTGACATCGATCATGATTCCGCGTTCCGATATCGAGTGGCTGGACGCTAAAACCTCTGTCACGCAAGCTTTGGCGGAAGTCGGGGCAACTGGTGCGCATTCTTGGTACCCAGTGTGTCGTGACGGATTAGACGATGTGGTGGGCGCAGTGAGCGTCTCTCAACTTTTGCGGGTGCCTCCTAACTCGCAAATCACCATCGAAACTTTGGCACAACCTGTGGCGTTTGTGCCCGAAACGCTGAGCGGCTTAGATTTGCTAGAGCAATTCAGAAGACCCGTAGAGCGTGCCACAGCGCATGGCCGTATGGTGTTGGTAGTGGATGAATACGGTGTTGTTCAGGGGCTGATGACCCCGCGTGATTTGTTAGAGGCCATTACAGGTGAATTGCTTCAAGCCACTTCTTCTGAAGATGCGTGGGCGGTGCCTAGACCCGATGGCAGTTGGTTAGTTGACGGCCTGATGCCTGTGGGTGAATTCAAAGCGCGTTTACAAATTCGGGAATTACCCGATGAAGACCGAGGTATTTACAACACGGTCGCCGGTTTGGTCATGGCAATTGCGGGGCATATGCCTATAGTGACAGAGTGCTTTGAATGCGGCGAATGGAAACTAGAAGTGGTCGACTTAGATGGGCGTCGAATTGACAAGGTGTTGGTTAGCCGCGTCGCTGAAAAGGCAGTTGGTACACCCAAATAGGGCGTGTGTCACTGCCATAAATAATGGCTGACGGCACGATGCCGACTGCCTCAAACTCCAAACTGACCAACCAAGCGCCACGCCGCATCTCCGCCTCTGCTTTTTCAATCGCACGTGGCATGCTCTCGGGGCGTTGGAACATATAGACCATGTCGTAACTGCGCCAATCGACCATCCAGATGTCGCCTTGGCGTATCGTGGCAAACGAACAACGGATGGCGCTGATGATGCGCAGAGGCCAGCTCATTTCTACGCCGTTTAAATCTGCGCGAGGATAGGCGTCGCGCAGCGCAATCAAGCCGTCGCCCAAGCCACTGCCAGCATCTAATATGCGTGCGCCACCCAGTAAGGTGATGTGCTCCGGCAATTGGCGTAAGGCTCGGCGGGGTGTAGGAAACAGTGGCGCGTCTTTCCATGCTTTGCGTGGATAAATCACCACGATCAAGCCGAGCAATAGCAGCCAACCTATAGGCGGCATGGTGAGTGCGCCTGAGGCAGCCCACATGGATAAGGGAAAACCCACCAGTATCAGAATACGGCGCATCTTGGTGGTGGCCAGTGAAGTCAATATTCCGCCCCAAAACGTCGCAACCGTCAGGCCTACCCATTCAGGGGCGCCAACATGCTTTAACCCCGCAAAAATGAGCCATGAAGAGCCCCAAGCAAGCAATGCTGGTATGGGCCAAATTAAAAGTTTCATGGGGAAGAATCATAGAATGAAACCTTTTGTCGGGAAATCTCAGATGCATCTCTTCAGTAAAACATGCGTAGCCCTGTGTTTGGGTGCTTTCGCAATCTTGGCAACCGCGCAAACAGATACCGCTATCAAAGTCGGTTTACTCAGCACATTGTCTGGTCCTGGCGCAGGATTAGGCGTCGACATACGCGATGGATTTCAACTGGCTGTGAAACTGTCTGGCGGTAAATTCGGTGGCAGAGATGTGGAAGTGATCGTGGCAGATGATCAAGCCAGCCCCGACGTAGGTCGCCAAACTGCAGACCGTTTGGTAAAGCGTGACAAAGTCGACTTCATGACGGGCATTGTGTTTTCTAACGTGATGTTGGCTGTCGGTACGCCTACTTTTCAGTCTAAAACTTTTTATATCAGCGCCAATGCCGGGCCATCGCAATTGGCGGGCGAACAGTGCAACCCTTATTTCTTCAGTGCGTCCTACCAAAACGACAATATGCACGAAGCCGTGGGCAAGGTGGTGAATGACAAAGGCTTTAAGCGTGTTGCTTTGATTGCCCCTAATTATCCTGCTGGTAAAGATGCCATCACAGGATTCAAGCGTTTCTATAAAGGCGAGGTGGCTTCAGAGACCTACACCGCCTTGAACCAATTGGACTACGGTACCGAGTTGTCTAAGTTGCGTGCCACCAAACCGGATGCGGTTTATATCTTTTTGCCCGGAGGCTTGGGTATCAATTTCATCAAGCAGTTTGTAGGCGCTGGGTTGTCTAAAGACATGACTTTGTTTGGACCCGGATTTTCGGCAGACGAAGACGTCATCAAAGCCGTAGGAGATCCGATGTTGGGCATGTTCAATACCTCGCAATGGGGACATGACATGGACAACGCCGCCAACAAGAAATTTGTGACCGAATTCGAAAAAACCTATGGTCGACTGCCAACACTCTACGCCGCACAAGGCTACGATGCTGCCCGCTTGATAGAGTCTGCGGTGCGTGATTCCAAAGGGAAAGTGGAAGACAAAGCGCTGGTGCAAAAAGCCTTGCAAGCTGCAAAGTTTGACTCTGTGCGTGGTGCATTTAAATTCAATACCAACCACTTCCCCATTCAGGACTACCACTTGCGCGTCATCATCAAAG
>Ga0228703_1000870_pt1 | contig 19759 bp, 22 predicted proteins | sample McNCre217_Aug_MG_3_FD_178020 | JGI IMG/M metagenome (GOLD analysis project Ga0228703, IMG submission 178020) | Freshwater microbial communities from McNutts Creek, Athens, Georgia, United States - 29-17_Aug_MG | ecosystem: Environmental > Aquatic > Freshwater > Creek | place: USA: Georgia... | reverse complement strand
TGTTCTCGCTCGACTCCATCATCACCGCCGTGGGCATGGTCGATGAAGTGGCCATCATGATTGCGGCAGTCATTGCCTCCGTTGGTTTGATGATGGCGTTTGCTGCGGGCATTGGCCGCTTTGTGTCAAACCACCCCTCGATCAAAATGCTCGCGCTCACCTTCTTGGTGGTGGTGGGCGTGGTGTTAATGGCTGAAGGTTTGGGGCATCACATTCCCAAGGGCTACATCTACTTCGCCATGGCCTTCTCGGTGATTGTGGAGATGCTCAACATTCGCTTTCGCAAGCGCGCCAAACAGGTGGTTCAACTGCATCAACACACGCCCTAACCAAGCAACAACCCTGTATGCAAACAAGCGCTGGAGCTCGATAAAATTAATCTTGAAATTGAACACTTTTCAAATCAAGAATGACCGAGACGGCGACAGAAAAAGTTAGCTTACGCATGCAAACATGGCTTGTGCTTGCATGTGGCATTGCTTACTTTTACGCCTTCCAACTCAACGCGTATTGGTTCAACCATTGGTTGGAGTTTTCACGCGGAGCCAATTGGATCTTCATTCCCAGTGGCTTGCGCTTGCTGTTCGTGTTGGTTCTGGCCAGCACCGGCGCAACTGGCATTGCATTGGGGTCAGTCGCCATCAATTACAGCTTTGGCGATCCCAACGCACACGTTTTCAACATCGTCACAGGCGTCATCTCAGGCGCGGCACCCTATTTGGCACGCCACCTGTCCATCACTTGGCTCAAACTCGACACACAACTGACCAATCTCACCAGTCGTACTTTTTTCAAACTGTCGATTTTGTTTGCCGTGGTCAATGCCCTGATGCACCAAATGTGGTTTTACTGGATAGGACACACAGAAAACTTCGTCGGCAGCATCACCGCGATGACTGTGGGCGACTGGCTAGGTTCGGTACTTGTCTTGGCAACCGCCAGTCTGTGCATCAAGCTCTGCAAACTCAAGCCCGAGTAATGGGGCCGTGACAAGGCGATCACCCGTAATACTGGTGCACCAATTTTTTCAATAACGCGTTGGCGTACCGTGTGAGTTGCGTCGCTGGCCTTGCCTTGGGCACGGCGATCGTGAATCTGTTTTTGATCAACGGCGCATAAATTTTGGACACATGCAGCGGCGTTGAAGTTGGCCATGACTTCAACGCACTCACGGGCAATACGGTGTTAGCAACACCGCGCGCCACCAAGGGCAACACCGCTTGAATTGAGTCAACCTCAGCGACCACCCTGAGCACAAGCCCCCGAGGTCGAGCCTCTTGCTCCAACAACTGACGTAACGCGTGCTGACCACTGGGCATGATCAAGTCATATTGGATGATGTCTGCCAATTTAATCTTCTTCGGCAACGCATACGAAGAAATCAGCACCAACTCCTCCCGCAGCAGGGTTTCAACCATCAGCTGTGGTGAATGCGGGGGATCGAACAACACGGCGACATCGACACGCCCGGCAATCAACCACTCCCGAAGTGAGGCACTCAGCCCTTCAGCCACACTGATGGCTGCATCAGGAAATTGATGCCGAAAACTTTGCACCAAATCGGTGGTGATGGTGTGCGCCACGCGTGGCGGCAAGCCAATTGTCAATCGCCCACGTGGACTGACGTGACGTTCGCGCATATCGGCACGGGCGCGAGCGACACCATCAAACAAACCACGCGCATGCGCCAACAGCGCCTGCCCTGTTTCGGTAGGCTCCACGCCTCGCCCATGACGCGTCAATAAGCGATGTCCGACCTCTTCTTCAAGCAATGAAATTTGTCGACTCAACGCAGGCTGTGACACATCCAGAATGACAGAAGCACGGCTCACGCTGCCAGCATCCACCACGGCGACGAAATATGCCAAGCGTTGCAAATTCATTTCATGGCCTCCTTAAGGATACTTTATTCAGATACCTGATATCGAATCAAAGCATACCAAAAGATCTCCAAAGTCCACACAATCAGCAGCACGATGCAACCCTCTTCTGACTTAAACACACCGATACAAACCTATCTGGCCACCCCATCGGCTGCGCAGATACGCCTACCCGCGAACGCTTGCGATGCCCATGTGCATGTGTTTGGGCCTGTTGCGCGCTTCCCCTACGCCGACACACGCAGCTTCACCCCCGTGGAAGCACCTAAAGAAAAGCTGTTTGCGTTACACAAGCAAATGGGGATTGACCGATGCGTGATCGTGCAATCCATGATTCACGGCCTCGACAACGCCGTGGTGGCCGATGCCATCGCATCGGGACAAGGGCGCTACCTGGGTGTGGCACTGGTGCCCGTCGACATCAGTTCGGACGAACTGGGGCGTTTGGCTCAGCAGGGGTTTCGTGCGGCACGTTTCAACTTCATGAAACACTTGGGCGTTGGGGCTAACCCACAGGCCTTGGTGGACCTGACCCATCGTTTAGCCGACCATCACATGCACTTGCAAGTGCACTTTGATCCCAGCCTGATCGACGATCTGACGCCGTGGCTCACACGCTCTGCCGTCCCCGTGGTGATTGATCACATGGCGCGCGTAGACGCCACACAAGGCTTGCAAGGTCACGCGTTTCAAGCGCTATGCAGCTTATTAGATGACGTGCGTTTCCATGTCAAAGTCAGCGGCATTGACCGTGTGAACGAAAAATTGCCACTCGATACCCCTCCCTATCCACGTGGCATCGAACTGGCCGCTTATTTGGTTCGTACATTTCCATCGCAATGCCTGTGGGGCACCGATTGGCCACACCCCAACCACACCCATATTCCAGACGATGGGGTCTTGGTGCAAGCATTGACACACATCGCGCCCACACCAGCGCTGTTGCAACAACTGCTGGTAGACAACCCCCAAGCTCTTTACCGCTTCAACACACCCAACACATGACACACAACACAGGAAGAATGCAAGACAAAGTAGTCTTGGTCACGGGCGCAGGCTCTGTGGGCCCGGGCTGGGGCAATGGGCGCGCCATCGCGGTACGCATGGTGCAAGAAGGCGCTCGCGTGATGGCGCTTGATATGCAAAGCGATCGCCTCGAAGAAACACTACGCTTAGGCCAACAAGCGCAAGCATTGCATCAAGGTGAAATTGCATCGATGACTTGCAATGTCACACAGGCAACCTCGATTCAAACAGCCGTTGAAGCCACCTTGAAACGCTTTGGTCGCATCGATGTACTGATCAATAACGTCGGAGGCTCTGCCGCAGGCGGCCCTGTCGAAATGAGTGAGGAAGTGTGGGATGCACAAATCGACCACAACCTCAAGAGCGTCTTCATGATGTGCAAGCACGTGTTGCCGCACATGCTCAACCAAGGCTCAGGCAGTGTGGTCAACATAGCCTCCACATCAGGGATTCGATGGACAGGCTCGGCTCAAGTGGCCTACGCCGCAACCAAAGCCGCTGTCATTCAAATGGGCCGCGTGATGGCCATTCAGTACGCCAAGCAGGGACTGCGTGTGAACACCGTGGTGCCGGGCCAGTTACACACCCCGATGGTAGAAACGCGCTTGGCTAAACAACGTGCAGGTGGGGATGTACAAGCCCTCCTCACGCAGCGCCAAGCACGTATCCCGCTCCCCTTCATGGGAGACGGTCAAGACACAGCAAATGCTGTGTTGTTCTTAGCCAGTGATGAAGCACGTTTCATCACTGGGACTGAGATCATCGTGGATGGCGGTATGACGGTTCGTTGCGATTAAGGAGAAGCCTCATGTATTTTTCATTCAAAAAACATCTCACTCAATTCATCGTCCTATGCTTGCTTGGCGTCATGGCCACTGCGGCATCGGCACAAACCAAGGTCACCAAAATTTTGGTGGCTTTTCCTCCCGGCGGGCCTGTTGATTTTGTGGCGCGCACACTCAGCGAGCAACTGGGCAAAGAGCTGGGACAAACGGTGGTGATTGAAAACAAACCTGGTGCGAACGGTGCACTGGCCGCAGATGCGCTCATGAAAGCGGCCGCCGATGGCCAAACCCTGTGGCTCACCAGTGTGGGCGCTGTCGCCATCAATCCATCGCTTTACCCGAATTTGCCTTACGACCCCATGCGTGACCTCGCGCCCGTGTCACTGGTGGTCAACAACGTTGAACTGTTGGTGGTTCATCCGAACGCCCCCGTGAGCTCTCCGCAAGAGTTCATTCAATGGGGCAAGCAAAAACGTGTGACCATGGCCTCATCTGGCACAGGGAGCGTGCCACATTTGGCCATGGAGTTATTGGCAGACGCGACCAAAACCGATTTGGTTCATGTGCCGTACAAAGGCGCCGCCCCAGCCATCACCGATGTCATGGCTGGACACGTGGATGGTTTTTTTGGTGATATACCCGGCTTGATGAGCCACATTCGCAGCGGCAAATTGAAACCCGTTGCCTTGGCTTCGACGCGCCGCCACCCTCTTTTTCCTGACGTCAAAACGTTCCAAGAAATGGGTGTGAATGGTGTGGACTCAGACAACTGGTATGCCTTGTTCACCCACAAGGGGACATCATCTGCTGACTTGGAACGAATCAACCAAGCGGTGCGTCGCACGCTGGCCAACGAAGCCGTGCGTAGCAAACTGATCAATTCAGGTGCTGAGCCCGCTGGCTCTAGCGCAGCAGAGTTGGCCACCATTTTGAAAAATGACATGGCGAAATGGGGTCGCGTGATTCGTGACAAAAAAGTCAAACCTGACTGATGAACCCAAAGCAACACATGACATCAATCACACGCCTTGCGCCCATCGAACCGGGCACACGTCCAGAGTTGGCTGAACTAGAAGCAACGATCCTTCGTAAGCGCGGCAAGATCACCCCGCTCTACCAACACCTGCTCAACAGCCCTGAGATGGCGCAAGGTTGGGAAGAGTTGTTGAGCGTGGTTCGGCAACGCAACAGCTTGCCCGCTGATTTACGCGAGTTAATCATCCTTCGCGTGGCCATCTTGAACCATGCTCCTTATGAATTTGAGGCACACATCACACATGCTCGCCAAGCAGGCTTGAGCGATGCAAAGATCCAAGCGGTCAAAGAGACACCCATTGCCTTGCTGTTCACACCGCATGAGCACCTTGTTTTGGAATTGACGGACACCATGACGCAACAAATTCATGTGCCCGATGCGTTGTTTGAAAAAATTTCCCAGCACTATGCTGGCAAAGAGTTGCTGGACTTGTGCATCACCATCGGCGCGTACAACATGGTCTCACGCGTCCTCGTGGCGCTGCACATCGGGCATTGAGATGTCACAAACCACAACGCACAGCCTGTTGCTCAAGTCGTCTGCGACGTTCATACCGGATATCGATACACATTGGCACAAAGCGCTGCAAACCCATTTCTCTTGCTCATTCAATTTGCAATCGGTCGGCACAGCTCAGGCTGAAAACATGCAGCCCATGCACCATGTGTACCTGCATCTTGAAAAGCCTCAACCACTCAACGCCGCCAATGCGATGACCGCCGAAAAAATCTGGCGCATTCTCACAGGTCATGAAGCGCAAGTTTCTCGATTGCAGTGTGTGATGCAGCGACCAGGCATGAGTCGTCACTCAGCCCCCACAGTGCACTACGTGGTCGAAACCGATCCAGAGGACGGTTGGCAGGACGAAATTTTCCGGTGGTACGACCAAGAGCACCTGCCCGGCTTATCTGAAGTGCCAGGGACTGTGCTGGCTCAGAGGTTTTTGAATTTGGACCACTCGCCCATGTCATTTGCTTGCTATGACCTCACAGCAGCGGAGGTTTTGACATCGCCCGAATGGTTGGCCGTTCGCGCCAGCGCGTGGAGTGATATTTGCCGACCGCACTTCACCAACACGTTGCGAACTTTGTTCGAAACCATCCACAGCCCACTGGAAAGGAAATGGTCATGACACACACTTGGCGAAACACGCTTTCATGCTTGCTATCTGGATTGGTTTTCACTGCAGGGCACTCAGCTTCGTACGCAGCCGAAAGCGACTACCCCAACAAACCTGTGTCGATCGTGGTGGCGTATGCCCCTGGCGGTCAAGGTGACACCTTTGCACGGTTGGTCAGCGACAAGCTCAGTGCGCTTTACAAGCAGCCCGTCGTTGTCGACAACAAGCCGGGCGTTTCGGGCACTGTGGGTACACGCATCGCAGCCAAAGCTAAAAATGATGGCTACACCTTGTTGTTGGGGCAAACCGGTGAAATCACCGTCAATCGTTTGTTGATCAAAGACATGGGCTACGACCCCATGAAAGAGTTGGTACCAGTCGTGCTGATTGGCAATGCCCCCTTGGTCATGTTGGCACCAGCGGATGCGCCTTACAACACCATGGCCGAATTCATTCAACAAGCGCGCGCCAAACAAGGCGAGTTCAGTTACGGCTCAGTGGGCGCAGGCACACCCGGCCACCTGTCAGCCGTGGCACTCACGCTCGGCGCCAAACTCAATATGGTGCACGTCCCCTACAAAGGGGTCGGGCCATTGATGTCGGATTTGATGGCAGGCCGTTTGCATGTGTTCTTCAGCAGCGCCTCAGCGGCTGTGCCACAAATCAAAGGCGGCAAGCTCAAGGCGTTGGCCGTCACCACACCGCAACGGATGACATCCATGCCACAGATTCCCACCATCGCGGAGTCAGGCCTGCCTGGATTCAGCTACACCTTGTGGGGCGGATTGTTCGCTCCAGCTGGTACACCTTCTGCCGTGATCGACAGTTTGAACAGGGAGGTCAATGGCATCTTGGCGACACCTGATATCAAGTCGAGACTGGATGCTGACAATGTGGCCGTCCCCAAAAACACCCCCGCTGAGTTTGCAGACTATGTCAAAGCAGAAGCTGCAAAATTTGAAAAATTAGTCAAAGATGCCAACTTGAAAGCTGAGCAATGAGCATGAAGATTGTTGTACTTCCCGGAGATGGCATTGGCCCCGAAACCATGGCGACCACGGTGGCTGTTTTGCAAGCCGCATCGGAAAAATTCAACCTTCAACTTGAATTGCAGCACGACATCGCTGGCCATGACAGCCTCAAGCAACATGGCGCCACCGTGACGCAAGCCTTGCTTGAGAAAGTGAAAAAAGCTGATGGTTTAATGCTGGGGCCGATGGCCACGTATGACTTCAAGGACGAGGCCAAAGGCGAAATTAACCCCTCGATGTTTTTTAGAAAACACCTCGATTTGTTTGCCAACATTCGACCTGCACGGACCTATGTTGGGGTGAAAACAATCACCTCAAATTTCGATTTGATTGTGGTTCGTGAAAACACCGAAGGGTTTTACGCCGATCGCAACATGGCTGCCGGCAATGGTGAAGTCTTGGTCACACCCGATGTCGGCATTGCACTTCGACGGATCACTCGAGAATGCTGTGAGCGAATCGCACGCAGTGCTTTTGAGTTAGCCATGCAACGCCATAAACACGTCACGCTCGTACACAAACACAACGTGCTCAAAATCACCGATGGTATTTTTTTAGATGCGTGCCATCGAGTTGCAAAAGACTTCCCAGATGTCCAAGTCGATGACTTCATCGTTGATGCCATGATGGCGCATGTGGTTCGCGCTCCCGCACGATTTGATGTGATCGTGACCACCAATATGTTTGGCGATATTTTGTCCGACCTCACCGCCGAATTATCGGGCAGCCTAGGAATGGGCGGCTCACTGAACGCCGGAGTCCATCATGCGATGGGGCAAGCCGCACATGGTTCAGCACCTGATATCGCAGGACAAGACATTGCCAACCCGTTCTCTTTGATACTGTCAGCCGCCATGCTGCTGCGTTGGCATGCACAACGAAGCGGCCAAGGTGCTTTCGCACATGCAGCGACGAGCATTGAAAATGCCATCGCGCATTGCGTGGCTCACGGCCAGTCCACCCGCGATGTTGGCGGCAAACTTGGCACGCGTGCCACGGGTGATGCTGTCACTGCTCAGTTGATGACAACATGAAACACGACATCAATCACACCGACGGCATCGCTTTAGGTTGCGATACGCATGTGCATGTGATTGGAGATGCAACGCAATACCCCATGGTGTCAGAACGGCGCTACACCCCGGGACCTGCTAGCACCGACGCTTTGAAAAAGCATTTAAAAGCACAAGCACTCGGCCGCGTCGTCATTGTTCAACCCAGCGTGTACGGCACCGACAACCAATGTTTGTTGGATGCACTGTCAGCACTCGGCCCTCATGCCAAAGGCATTGCTGTTCTAGATGAAAACATCACAACACCCGCCTTGCAACAACTGGATACGTGTGGCATACGAGGCATTCGCCTCAACTTTGAAAGCTCAGCCAATCACAACACGCATCATCTGCAATCCGCATTGATCTATTGGTCTTCACGCATTGCGGCCTTGGGTTGGCACATTCAGGTGTATGCCCCATTTGCAATGATTGCTGCATGTGCAACAACGATTAAAACCTTACCTACACCCGTTGTCATCGATCACTTTGCACTGTGGCCTTGCACAGAAGAAGCACTGACCGCGGATGAACAGCGTGTTTTGGAACTGCTCAACGCGCAACGTATCTACATCAAACTATCCGCCAGCTACCGACAACCCAGCATTAACCGGCAGCGCGTTCAACAACTCGCACATCGTTTGCTGCAGATTCAACCTGAGTGTCTACTTTGGGGGAGTGATTGGCCTCACACCCATCGAGAGCCGGGCATCCCCCCTCACGCGGTGAGCCGATACCGCGCGATTGCCTCACGCCAACTTTGCAACGAACGTTTGCAATGGTTGCAAACACCCGAGCTACAGCACCAAGTTCTGGTGACCAACCCTGCCAAGCTCTATCGCTTTTAAATCCAACACACTGAACCACAAATGATTGACAAAATTGCACCCGACATCGCACATGCGCTTGCCAATGTACAAGACGGTGCGACTGTGCTCATTGGCGGCTTTGGCACCGCTGGCATACCCAACGAACTGATCGAAGGATTGATTCACCAAGGCGCACGCGACCTCACGGTGGTTAACAACAACGCAGGCAATGGTGAGTCTGGATTGGCCGCTTTACTCAAGACGGGTCGTGTCAAAAAAATTATTTGCTCTTTTCCGCGCCAAGCAGACTCGTTTGTATTTGACGAGCTCTACAGAAGAGGACAGATTGAGTTGGAGCTGGTACCACAAGGGAATTTGACTGAACGTCTACGTGCAGCAGGCGCAGGTATCGGTGCATTTTTTACGCCCACAGGATTTGGCACTGAACTTGCCAAAAACACCGATGGCAGCCCCAAAGAAACACGTCACATCAATGGCAAAGACTATGTTTTGGAATACCCCATCTACGGTGATTTGGCATTGATCAAAGCCGAGGTGGGCGATCGTTGGGGAAATCTCACCTTTCGCAAGGCGGCACGCAACTTCGGTCCAGTCATGGCTGCTGCGGCCAAATTCACCGTCGCCACCGTGCATCGCATTGCAGAATTGGGCGAGCTAGACCCTGAGACCATCGTCACACCAGGCATCTATGTTTCTAAGGTTGTCCAAATCAGCCACGTCGCCACGCAAGCAGGCGGCCTTAAATCTGCCTAAGCCGAAGAGGAACACGATGTACAACAAACGCAGCAAAACCGAGTTGGCACAACGCGTTGCGCAAGACATTTTTGAGGGGGCCTATGTCAACCTAGGGATTGGTCAACCCACCCTTGTCGCGAACCATATCCCAGCGCATATCGAAGTTGTTCTGCATAGCGAGAACGGCATCTTGGGCATGGGCCCAGCGCCTGAAAGCGGTGCAGAAGACTACGACTTGATTAACGCGGGTAAACAACCCGTCACCCTGCGTGCAGGGGGAGCGTTTTTTCACCACGCTGATAGTTTTGCCATGATGCGGGGAGGTCACTTAGACATTTGTGTACTCGGAGCATTCCAAGTCTCAGTGACGGGCGATCTGGCGAACTGGAGCACGGGTGAACTCGGCTCTATACCTGCGGTAGGAGGTGCAATGGACCTCGCCATAGGCGCCAAACAAACCTGGGTGATGATGGACTTACTCAACAAAAAGGGAGAAAGCAAAATCGTTGAGCACTGCACCTATCCCCTCACAGGCATTGGTTGCGTGAAACGCATTTACTCAGACCTTGCAACGCTTGAATGCACCCCACATGGTTTGAAACTGATCGACACTGTCGATGGTTTAACCCATGGCGAACTAGAAAAGTTGTTGGCGCTGCCGGTCATGACTTGACGACAAAAGAATAAGGGCTCGGAAAACTCCGAGCCCTTATAGATGGTGGTGTTTAGCTGACCACCATCCCCCATTGCTATTTCGGTTGCAACGCAATTAAGCGCAAATGAAAGTGTTTGCGCGGCATGGGCAACTCCATCAATTTGCACTGAGATGGTGCCATCTTGAATTAATGTTCCTTTTGCAGCGGGAGCGGCCATACACCCCTCGCTCAAACTGCGCCAGCGGACGTGCGGCGGGCAACCACAGGAGTCGACAAATTAGCTGCCGAGCAGGGCTTGCTAGCCAGCTTGCGCACGATGTAAATCGTGCGACGGGGTATATGATTACACTGATAACTTTCATACATACGGGAGACCTTAGCTGATGCAACTGACTTCGGTTGAAGACGGCGTAGACCTCTCGTTGACGTCATTGATAAATGATCGGCTAGTGCTACTCGCCGGGGCTGGTTTATCTATGGCCCCCCCAAGCCTGCTGCCCTCAGCAGCCACCTTGGCACAGAGAGCAAAACAGAAGTACGAGGCCATATATGGCCTAGCAGCGACCATACCTCCAGGTATCGACGATCAAGCGGAGTATTTCTTTCAGCGACAAGAACTCGCTACCGTTTACTTCCGCACGCTCATTGATCAGAACGCCTTTGCCGGTCAGCCGAACCCAGGACATGCCGCAATTGCGGACATGCTACTCGTTCGAGCGCTACAGGCAGCCATAACTACGAACGTTGATACCTTGATCGAAACGGCAGGCCAGTACCAATACGGGCAAGTCGGCGTTGGCATAGACGGTCATGCTCTTGCAGCTTTGCATCCAAGCATTGCCCCCCTCCTAAAGATGCATGGATGTCGCTCTAGTGATCCCGACAACATGGTTTGGGCTCGAGGTCAATTGACTGCCGAGCCGGTCGCTTCGCGCATAACTAGGAGCGCTCAGTGGCTCAATTTGCATCTGTTGAATCGCGACTTGCTGATCGTTGGTTTTTGGACTGACTGGGCGTATCTGAACGAGGTGCTTGCCGCCACTTTGAACGGCGTCAATCCGTCGAGGGTAATAGTCGTTGATCCGGCCGCCAGCGCTGATCTGCCGCAGAAAGCGCCGGCGCTCTTTGAACTCGGCAATCGCGCTCAGAATGGGTTCCATCACGTCCAAGCCTCGGGGGCCGACTTTTTGGCTGATCTTCGCCTGAGCTTCTCGAGAGCCTTTGTCCGCCAAGTGCTGCATGCCGGTATGCAGGCTTTCATAGACCGAAAAGGCGTACCACCGAACCCTGCTTGGGCGGAGCCTCCTGTATCCGACAATGAGACGATGTGGATAGTGAGGCGTGATCTTGAAGGTAGCCGTCCCAATGAACCGGCTAAACAAGCTAAGCCGGTAGAAGAGCCTCTGATTGGACAAACACTCCTGGAACTCCAAGCACGAGGGGCTGTTACTGATGGCCCGTATTGGAATCTGGAAGGCAAAAAAATCCGAATACTGAGAGCCGCACGCCCACTTCATCGAGTCGAAAAGGAGTTCGAGCGAGAGACGCCTCCTGCGACAGCACCAGACTTTGTAATTGCTGTCGGCGCTGAAGCACAGTTACTCCCAATTAGCATTGCTCGGACAAACACAGCCTCCATCGCGAGAGGTAATGCGAGCCGCTGGATTACCCGGCTCGACGCAGTTCAGGAGTTCAACCTCTAATGGAAATTTTTGACGCAACCGAGAGATTACTGAACCGTATGGGCTTTACGGCTCTTAGGAGCTCGGCCAAGGGAAAAGATATTCTGATCTTCGAGAATGACTCGGTGATCGGTTTCGTCTTTTCGTACCCCAATGCCCAAACGTTGATTGCCGACTGGGGAAACGACTCAGAAGCGGCTGTCTCTGCTAATCAATTCGCATTGCGACGTGCCGGACAGAAGGCATGGAATACGTATGTGGTGCTCCTCGCGGGCGAACAGAGCTCTTATACTGAGATAGCTGCGCTCGCAGCAATTGAGGAGGACCTAACTGGGACCCGGAAGATCGCCCGGTCAGCCATAAGAGATATCTCGGATGTGGAAGCCGCACTTTTGCCCTTGCTCCCTCTTCAAAGCGCACCGAAGCTTGATGCCGTCGATATGGTGTCGGAGATCCGTCAGAGAGCAACTGAATTACCGCCTCGCGCAATTGAAGCTTTTATTTCAGGCGCAGAGGTGTCGGTAGTCCTTCAAGTCATTGAGGAGGCACCATGAAGGTCTCTTACGTCTCTTTGTGCGGCTTCAGAGGTTACAGGAAACCAGTGCGAATCGAATTCGGTTCGCGATTCACCATCATTGAAGGTCGTAATGGAGTGGGAAAGAGCACGATTTTCGATGCCATCGAATTCGCCTTAACAGGGACCCTGAGTAAGTACAACGACGCCAAAGTCGCCGGTGAATCAGTGGCCGACTACTTTTGGTGGACTGGAGCGGGACCAGCTCCGGAGGATCGATACGTCGAAGTTGGATTCGTGCACGGTACCAATTTGCTGGTGCTGAGACGCAACCAGTTCCAAGGGCCAGATCAAGTGCATTTGGAGGCCGTCCTAGATCACATTTGTGATCGTGGATCAGCCCCTGTCCAACCGCTCGGCCAGCTCTGCGCCGCCTCAATCATCCGCGATGAACACATCACGCAACTGAGTCTAGACCTCAAAGAAGCCGATAGGTATGCTCTTCTACGGAATGTTTTGGGTGCGAACGACGCGGATGTTTGGCTGGATCGGGGAGCCCAGTTGGTGTCGCTCGCTAAGAAGCGAACGGCAACTGCACAGCAGGAGGTTGCAACAGCTAACAACGATGCAGCCAATGCATCGAAAAGACTCGACGAGGTGCGAGCAAGCTTGATCAGTGAAGAAGTTCTTGGTCAAGCGGTGGCGCGTCTACAAGAATTTTTGGAGACTACGGTTCCGGCCGACGTCTTAGCTGGCCCAGTCAGAGAGGCAATTGCCAAGGGACAGTCTGAAATTGAATCCCTTGAGTCTCTCGCAAAGAGTTGGCAAGAAATCGACAAGGTGCGTAGCGATCTCGAATCACTAAATGCATCGCGGCATGCGCTACATGAAGATCTCGTCGCCGCTTTGGCAGCTCTAGAATCACTTACGCCTCCTCCGGTGCTTACCGCTTACACGCAAGGTGTCGATGAACATGCAAAGAAGCTCGTAGCCCTTGTCGACCTCGGTCGAGAGCTTGGATTGCACGACGGCAGATGCCCTTTGTGTGCCAGTGGCCAGTCCCATGAAGAGTTTGCGAAGGGTATGGAGGCCGCGATCATTCTCGCCCGGCAATTAAGCGAAGCCGCTGCCGACCTCGCAGAGTTTGAGAGAAAGAAGAAAAGGATGGAGGAGCGTGTCGTAGCATCTTCCGTGGCAGTTGAGGCAGCCGAGAAAGCCCAAGCCGTAGCGATGCTCGCAATTCAGTCGTTCGACCAAGCGCAGTTGAACCTCCGCTTAGCTGAGCCATCGCGGGATTCACTGTTGGCACGCGTTGCAGAGTTGCGAGCCAGTCTTAATGCAGCGCAAATAGATCTCCGGGTCCTCGACACACTGAAGCTAAGCGCTGAACTGGACAAAGCGCAGCGTGGTCTATTCGAGGCCAACAACCGTCTCACTAAGGCGCAAGAACGCTTTGGTCGCGCTCGAAAAACAGAGGCCAGCGCGCAAGCGCTTCATGACGCAGCTCGACGAGCAACGAGCGAAACGCTTGACCGCCGCCTCGAACGCGTGCTTCCATTAATGTCCGAACTCTATCGACGGCTTCGTCCCCACCCTACCTGGAGTGACATCGAGTATTCAATTCGTGGGGATGTTCGACGGTTCATGAAACTTCAGGTAGGCGATCAACTGAATCCACAGTTCCTGTTCTCAAGCGGGCAGCGGCGAGCGACCGGACTTGCCTTTCTGCTATCCGTGAACCTCTCTATAGCATGGAGTAAATGGAAATCTATCTTGCTGGACGATCCCGTGCAACATATTGACGACTTCCGCGCCATTCACTTGGCAGAGGTAATGGCTCATGTAGTGAACGAAGAGCGGCAAGTTATCTGTGCTGTAGAAGACGCAGCTCTCGCAGACCTACTCTGCAGACGGCTCCCTGTTGGAGTTTATGGCGATGCTCTGCGGATTACGCTTGGCCCTGACCAAGAGGGCGCGCTAGGCGTCCAAGAGCAACGAAAGCTCACGCCACTCGTCAAGCGTTCCTTGAATCAAGGGCCACAGCTCGCAGCCGGTTAGATGCTTTACGTCTTATAGACGACTTCTCTCAAATAATAGGGTGGCCGTAGAGAGCGGTGGGCAATAACAACTCACGTTCTATATTGGCACTGCAGCGCTTGCAGATCTTGACTAATGCCATTTGGTCAACGCCCCGAGCCTGAAGAGTCATTGAACCTCCGGGTCCAAAGCCGCCAGTCAGTCCGATGCCGATGCCGATGCCGATGCCGTTACATTACTTCAGCCATCAAGAAAACCGCGCACGGTGATGAAATGACGTCAAAAAAAACATATGAGGAACCAAGACCAACATTGCCAGCCGATCTTCGTCGGTCTGTTCTGGTCGAGTCTGGGCATTGCTGTGCGATCAAAGTTTGTGGTGAACATACGTATCTTGAGATTCATCACATAGACCAAGACCGTAATAACAATAAGCAAGAGAATCTCATCCTGCTTTGCGACAAGCATCACAAGATGGCCCATGCAGATGTAATTGATCAGAAGGCTTTGAGGCAGTACAAGGCATTACTTATTGATTCTCACACTTCTCTTATCAACGAGAAGCTCGATGAGCTTAAAGCGCTAATGATTCAGGAAAGGCACACAGTGCCTAAGCCTGAGCACTCGTCGGAGCAACCTGCAGACGACCGGGTTGAGAAACGAGCTGCAGCCAGGTCATCGCTCCTAAATTTCGTTTTGCACCATGTGGCAATAGTCCACTATGAGAAGGAAAACAGCCTCTACTTCCAGCACCAAGTTGAGTTCAGGCGCGGCGAAACTGAGCTGCTATTAGATGCGCTGCGACAAGACGATGATCTGCCAGAGGACATCATTTTGGATGTTCAATATTTACGTAAACCGTACATGGATGCTCCTGCGTATGGGCCCATGCTTGCAAAAAAAATGGAGATCTACGAGTTGCTCACTGGTCGACTAGCTCGAGGGATTCTTATCGCGGTAGTCGGGCGCGAACGAATGCTTGCAGGTGACTACCTGAATATGACTCGCGAAGGGGTTGAATCCTGTGGTGGCAAGGTCACGTTGCAGGTCTATAGCTGCGAGCAGGTCGGCTTTCACCCCGGTGCTATCAGTGCGGCACTATTCGCCTCGAACCTCAAAGGCGAAGGTGCGATTGATGGCTAACAAGCGTTTCCAGGGCGAAGTATTCGCCCTCGGTTCATACGCGCCTGAAGCGAAACGTTGAATGGCTCATTACTGGTTGAACCAAGACCGCTCTTGGCTGGATGCTGCCTTAAAGACGGCTAAGCCCAATGTCTGCTACCAGCCTATTCCGGTAATTCTCCTTCACACGTGGGTGTTTTTTGGGATTCAGCCTCAACGAAAAATTCAGAGTTGCAAAAGCTCCTTCACTCTCGCACCATCGATTTTTCTCGCAACCAGAAGCTCACTCACAACGTCCTGCATCCGCGAAAAATACAAATCGAAAATCGGAGCGACAAACTGTGTCGCATGGTGCATGAACGCCTCGTCTTCTTCTCGCGTGAAATCATTGTCCTGAGTGACTACGCGCCCAGCGAAATCCACACGATCACTCCAAGCGTTACTAAAAACGATCGCGCTGATTTCTTGCTCATCACCACTCCAGTCAACGCAACCGTTGTCCAATAAATAAAACTCTGCTGCAAATCCACCGCACGCCACACTGCGTTCCATGTTCGGCATGACATTGCAACAATGAGCAACTGCAAAACCACGCGAATCGCTTTCAAGAAATTCGATGCTCTCTAAATCGCCGCCCAAATGCAAGCAAACGGTTGCGTGGCCAACCTCGTGCCAAGCCTTAAATTCATCGCTGTTGACAGTAATCTTCATACGAATCGCGCAATCGCATTTAAGCGTGCTGCCCTCTTAAATAAAAAATTCATTCCAAACCATACGCAAAAATGTAGCGGCAAAACGCAGAGATGTTGCGACATGGTTTCAGCTACACCACCACGCATTTGCTCTGCAGTGTTAACAGCTCCGCTAGCTCACGCACAAACACGTCAAATCACGCAACAGAAAACCTGAACAAAAGTCATCTTCTGACACAGTTGACGCAGGAAAACATCCTTTCCTTTTATGCGCGTACGCACGTACGCGTATAGAACTAGTGTTATGAAGCGTCAGCTGTGTCAGAACTACAGTTTTTGAATCCCTTTGTTTCTTATTTCATGACTATTTGATAGATTAGCGACCATAGTCGTTCACTAGTTTCTGGTGAAAATTTCATCATCAAAATTCTTCAATCAACAAAAAATGGAGGGTTTGATTTCATGTTTACGAACCGCCGATTTTGAATTTTCCTCATGCACAGTTAAGGTTAAACGACCTCCTGCAAACCCGCATGAAAACTAGGTTTCTCTTATGGACGCGTCCTTAAGAAAACAGAGAAAAGAGAGAGAAAACGGCAAAAAAACTCCACGTTTTAAAGAAGTGAAGTTATCCCGTCCTTAAGATCACTAGTCGAAAGCCCACCAGTACTGGGCTTTGAAGCAAAGAAAAAGGGCTCGGAGATTTTCCGAGCCCTTGTGTATGGTGGTGGTAGCGGGATTTGAACCTGCGACATCAGCATTATGAATGCTGCGCTCTAACCAACTGAGCTATACCACCGAATCAGGGCAGTATTGTAAACCATTTTCAGGTCGAAGCTGCGGCCCTAGTCATGACTTCACCCAACTCAGCAAAGTACGCATCGGCAGCATCTGTTGGGGTTAGATATTTGGTTCGACGATTCTTTCCCTCAAACACGGGAACCACCAAACCTGCGTCTAGCAATGTATTGAGTTTGCGATGAATCGTGGCGGGGCTCGCAACGTTAGACATGGCCATCGCTTCTGTCACCGTGAGTGCGTTGCCTTGCGTGTGTCGCAACACAATCAGTTGCAACAAATGCTTCGCTGTTTCATCCAAGCCCGACACAGGTGCGCTTTCTAGCGCATGTGCCAGTGATAGGAAACGAAGGTAAGTTTTTCTCATTGCTGTATTTTAGGAGAATGTCAGTCTTCTTCAAGCGGAGCGAGCACGCCAAAACTCCGCTGTGCATAAGCCAAGCCGTGACCAGCGTGCACACCAAAATCGAGCACTTCGCCAATCAAGATGTCATGATCTCCGGCGGACACCACTTGCGCAAGGCGGCAATCGAACCACGCAATCACCCCCTCTAAGCGTGGGTGTTGATTGACACCGCGCACGAGCGGCTGCGCTGTGAAGCGCTCTTGCTGAGTCCCTTGTGCGAACTTGAGCGCCACATCTTTTTGCTGAGCACCCAATACGTTGACCATGTAGCCACCTGCGCTGACAAAGGCTTCGTGGCTGAGTGAGCTTTTGCGCACGCTCCACAACACCATGGCTGGGTCGAGCGACACGGTGTTGAAGGAGTTGCAAGTCATGCCCCAATCTTGGCCTTGGGTGTGAGCCGTCACCACGGTCACGCCAGTGGTGAAGCAGCTCATCGCGTCTTTGATGTTCACGCCGTGCTTTCAGATGTTTTATAAAAACGCAAGTGCGTCTTGTGCGGCCACACGGCCTTCGTCGGTGGGGACGACCCACACCTCGATGGCGCTATTGTCGGCGTGAATCGAAACCACGCGGTCGCCTGTGGCTTTTGCGTTGCGCGTGGCATCCACCTGCACACCGAGGTAAGCCAAAGCGTCGCCCACTTGTTGGCGCAGCACCGCATCGTGCTCACCAATGCCACCGGTGAAGGCTAGCACATCGAGGCCACCAATGCAGGCGCTGAGTGCGCCCACTTCGCGCACCACACGATGCGCAAACAAATCAGTGGCAAAGCGAGCCGCTTGCGAATGAGAAGCCCGCAAGGTGCGCATGTCTGCGCTCTCGCCCGACACGCCGAGCAAACCGCTTTGTTTGTAGAGCAATTTTTGAATTGGGTCGTGGCCCCAACCCTGCTCCATCAAATACAGCAACACGCCAGGGTCAAGTGCGCCGCTGCGCGTGCCCATCATCAACCCATCGAGAGCCGAGAAGCCCATGGTGGTGGCACGGCTTTGGTGGTCCGTCGTGGCGCAGACGCTGGCCCCGTTACCCAAGTGCGCCATGACCACGCGGCCAGATGAGCGCGGCACTTCGCGCTGCAACACTTGGCTCACGTATTGGTACGACAGGCCATGAAAACCGTAGCGACGCACACCTTGCTCGGTGAGCTTTTGGTCAATCGCAAAGGTGGTTTCTAGGGGCGACAAGGTGCGGTGAAACGCGGTGTCAAAACACGCCACTTGCGGCACATCGGGGAACGACTCTGCAAAGGCGCTGATGCCTGCCAAGTTGTGCGGCTGGTGCAAAGGCGCGAGTGCGTTGAGGGTGGCGAGTTGCGCCATCACCTCGGGCGTGACGCGCACGCTGCTGCTGTAGTAGGCACCACCATGCACCACACGGTGCGCAATGGCTTGCACGCGCAAATGTGCAAAGCGGGAGGCCAGTAAATTTTTGAGCGTGTTGAGCGCGGCATCAAACACATCTTGCGCGGGTTGGACCGCTACGTCTGCAGTTTCTTTCGCCTGGCGTGCTGCGCAAAAACTGATGCGCGGCTGCCCCGAAGGCTCTAAGCCTTCGATGTTGCCCGTGACTTCGGCTTCACCGATACCGTCACCCGCAATGGGGTACAGCGCGAACTTGAGGCTCGACGACCCCGCGTTGACAGACAGAATGCTCATGCGGGATGTGTGCGGTAGTGGTGCGCAATGAGCTTGGCCAGCAAAGCCGATGCGCTGCGCGTGGTGGCTGTGTCTGCACGGCTGGTCAGTGCAATTGGCACGCGCGCGCCCAACACCACGCCCGAGCCTGAAGCGCCAGCCAAGTATTCCAACTGCTTGGCCATCATGTTGCCCGACTCCAAATCAGGGGCCATCAAAATGTCGGCATCCCCCGCCACGGCAGAGGCAATGTGTTTGATCTCTGCGGCGTGGCTCGACACCGCGTTGTCAAACGCGAGTGGGCCATCGAGCAAGCCGCCTTTGATTTGCCCACGGTCGGCCATCTTGCACAAGGCCGCGGCGTCGAGCGTGGAGGGAATGCTGGGGTTGACGGTTTCAACCGCCGAGAGAATGGCGACCTTCGGTGTCGCCACACCCATGATTTGCGCAAACAAAATCGCGTTTTGCACGATGTCGGCTTTCTCGGCCAAAGTGGGCGCGATGTTGAGCGCGGCATCGGTGATGTACAGCGGCTTGGGGTACATCGGCGCTTCAAAGCGGAACACGTGCGACATGCGTCGGCCTGTGCGCAACCCTTTTTGCGACACCACGGCGTGAATCAACTCATCGGTGTGCAAGCTGCCCTTCATCAAGGCTTCGAGTTTTTTGTCGGCGGCCATTTGCGCCGCCAACTCAGCGGCTTCGTGGCTGTGTGCCACG
>Ga0228703_1000869_pt1 | contig 19764 bp, 8 predicted proteins | sample McNCre217_Aug_MG_3_FD_178020 | JGI IMG/M metagenome (GOLD analysis project Ga0228703, IMG submission 178020) | Freshwater microbial communities from McNutts Creek, Athens, Georgia, United States - 29-17_Aug_MG | ecosystem: Environmental > Aquatic > Freshwater > Creek | place: USA: Georgia... | reverse complement strand
CACTCGCGACGCCCGTGAAGTTGAACGTAAAAAGGTCGGCTTGCACTCTGCTCGTCGCCGCAAGCAATTCTCGAAGCGTTAATCCGCTTTCCTGTTTTGCCAAAAGCCGCAACAGTTCGCTGTTGCGGCTTTTTTGTTGGGGCGCTGATCGGCGGCATACCCCCAGAGCCAGTAGCGTTAATGGGCCGAGCCTGCGGGAATAACCCACTGCGGCGCTATACTATTTGACATTGATTTCGGAGAAACACCATGAGCGCCGTTGCAGAAAACATCCAGACCGACATGCCCGCCCCCATCGTCTTCACAGACAGTGCCGCTGCCAAAGTGGCTGACCTGATCGCAGAAGAGGGCAATCCGGATCTGAAGCTGCGCGTGTTCGTGCAAGGTGGCGGTTGCTCGGGCTTCCAGTACGGTTTTACTTTCGATGAAATCACCAACGAAGACGACACCACCATGAGCAAAAACGGTGTGTCCCTGCTGATCGACGCCATGAGCTACCAGTACCTGGTGGGGGCAGAGATCGACTACAAAGAAGACCTGCAAGGTGCACAGTTCGTGATCAAGAACCCCAACGCCACCACCACCTGCGGTTGCGGCTCGTCTTTCTCGGTCTGATCGCCAGCCGCATCGGCGGCACACTACTTAGCGGGGCTCAGCGTGGATAGATGGCCCCCAGCACACGGGCGCCTCGGGCGCCCGTGACGCTTTTCAGACTGGCAGTTTCGCGTCGCAGCGTCTTGAACGCCAGCCAGGCAAAAGCAGCGGCTTCCACCTGCAAAGGTGGCAAGCCTTGCGTGTCGCTGCCGACCACAGCCATGCCTGGCAAAAGGTCGGCAAGGCGGTGCATCAAATGCCCATTCAATGCCCCGCCACCACACACGATCAAGGTTTGCGCCTCTGCGGCAAAACGTCTCACATCCAGCGCACAAGCCTGTGCGGTGAACTCGGTCAGCGTGGCCTGTACATCCACCGCGGCCAGATCCTTGAATGCCTGCAAACGAGAAGCCAACCAAGCCGGGTTGAACAAATCGCGCCCGGTGCTCTTGGGCGGTGTGCGGCTCAAATAGTCTTCGTCGAGCAAACGCGCCAACAGCCCGGCATGCACCTGCCCGCTGGCCGCCCAAGCGCCATCCCTGTCAAAAGGCTGGCCCGTGTGGGTTTGGCACCAAAAGTCCATCAAGGCATTGCCGGGCCCGCAGTCCCAGCCCTGCACCGAGCCATCGGCCTGCAAAACGCTGATGTTGGAAATCCCGCCAATGTTCATGGTGGCCACGCACGCGCCCGCCTGCCCGAACACACCTTGGTGAAAGGCCGGCACCAACGGCGCGCCCTGACCGCCAGCGGCCAGATCACGGTTGCGGAAATCCGCCACCACATCAATGCCTGTCAGCTCGGCCAACAATGAGGCATTGATCAGCTGGATCGTGTAACCCACTGCCGGGTGCTGTTCGTTGCCATCGAACTCCAGAGGCCTGTGGCGCACGGTCTGGCCATGGGCACCAATCGCATCAATGTCTGCGGCCTGCAGCCCCGTCTGGCCCAGCAAATCGTGCACCACGCAGGCATATCGCCTGGCGATCGCGTTGGCAGCCAAAGCGCCACGGTGCAACTCATCCGGACCGCTGAGATTGAGGGCTAACAGCGTCTCTCGAAACGGCTCGTCAAAAGGCGCAAAGGCATGCGCTGCAACCTGCATCTGGCCTTGCGCATCCACATGCGCCAGCACGCCATCAACACCATCCAGGGACGTGCCCGACATCAGACCAATGAAAGGGCGGGAAGACATGAACAGTGAGCCTGCGACAAAACGAAAGACCTGGATGATGCCATCAAAAAAGGGTCCCTGTGGACCCTTGGTGTCATTACAGCTCGTTGCTGTCGCGCATCAGTGCGGCGGCCTGCAGCTGGGACTTGGCATAGGCCACCGATGCATTGAAGCGGGCCATCGCGGCAGGCGACACCGGCGTGGCCTGCGCTTGCTGGATCACGCTTTGCGGATCAACGTGCACGCCATTGACGCGGAACTCAAAATGCAGGTGCGGTCCTGTGGACCAACCGGTGGTGCCCACGGCACCCACCACCTGGCCTTTTTGAATGGCTTGACCCGCGCGGACCTGGATGCGACTCAGATGTGCATACACCGTGCTGTGGTTGGCGCCATGGCGAACCATCACCACATTGCCAAAGCCATTTTGCACACCCGCAAACTCCACCACACCATCGCCCACCGACATGGCCGGTGTGCCGGTCGGGGCGGCATAGTCCACGCCATTGTGCTTTTGCAAGGTCTGGAAGATCGGGTGCAAACGCATGCCCATGCCGCTGGTTTTGCGCGAGAAAGCCACCGGCGCTGCCAAGTAGGCGCGACGCAGGCTCTTGCCATCCATGGCGTAGTAGTTGCCTTTTTGACCGGGCTCCTGGAACCAGACGGCCTGGTAAAGCTTGTTCTCGTTGTTGAACTCGGCACTCAAAACGCGACCCGTGCGTATCGGTTCGCCATCGGCTTCCAGCACCTCATACACCACCGAAAAGCGGGCGCCTTTGCGCAAGGTGCGGTGAAAGTCGATCTGGTTCGAGAAAATGTCCGTCAGCTGACCAATGATGGCATCAGGCAGGCGCGCCTCATCTGCTGCTGCGTACAAAGAGCTGGCCACCGTGCCACCGGTCATGCGCACACTCGTGTTCAATGTGGCCGATGTTTGAACGGCTTGCAGGCCCTGGCCTGTCCGTGTCACCACCAGGCGCTGGAAGGCGGTATCGGTTTCATTGCGCAACCAGCGCACGCTCAGCTGGCGCAGCTGTTGCTGGTTATTGACTTCAGCCGACACGGTGCGCCCGGATCGCAACAAAGCCTCTTTGGCCAGAGGGTTCTTGCGCAGAAAAGCAGCGGCTTGTGCATCCACGACGCCCATGCGACGCAGCAAGCTTTCGGGGGTATCGGAAGAACGTGTGAGATCCGTGCGGGTCAGATTCAGCTCGATTTGCTCAATGGCTTGTGCCTGATCTGCCAGGTGGGCCACTTCGACAGGCGTCGCCACGCTGACCACGGGCTGGTCAGCAATGTCGGGCCCCAGGTTGGCAATGGCAAAGGCGCCAGCACCTGTGACCAGCAAGGCAGAGGCCACGGTGGCGCTGAGGGTCTTGGGGTGACGCAACACCCAGGTGCGCACGGCATGAACGCTTTGGGCCAGTTGAGGGTGCTGACCGTCCAGCCAGTCCAAGGCGCGTTGAGTTGCCAGCAAGCACAGACCCAAGGCCGACGTGCCTTGCACCAGCAGCTTGATCAACACCGCACCCAGTCGGGATTTGAAACTGTTCAAAAAAGACATTAACTTGCAAGTGACGTTGAAATGCAGCGCCCAGGCGCTGCATTTCAAGAAATGGGGACAAGCGCATCCACCTAAAATGGAGGCCTTGATGAGACGCTGAGTTTAGCGCCCGAGCCCAATTGACTCCAGAAAAAACCCTTATGAATCAAGCGCTTGTTACAAAATACCCGATCACCGATTCGGTTTTGAATGCTTTGGAAGTCACTTTGCGCGGTTGCGAAGAATTGATCCCCAAAGAGGACTGGCTGCAAAAACTGGCCAAGTCCGAAGCCAACGGCGTGCCCTTGCGCATCAAACTGGGTCTGGACCCCACGGCCCCCGACATTCACATCGGCCACACCGTGGTGCTCAACAAAATGCGCCAGCTGCAAAACCTGGGCCACCAGGTCATCTTTCTGATTGGCGACTTCACCAGCCTGATCGGTGACCCATCGGGGCGCAACAGCACCCGCCCACCGCTCACGCCCGAGCAGATCAAGCTCAACGCCGAAACCTATTACAAGCAAGCCAGCCTGGTGCTGGACCCGGCCAAAACCGAGATCCGCTACAACAGCGAATGGTCGCTGCCCCTGGGCTCCATGGGCATGATCCAGCTGGCCGCCAAATACACCGTGGCCCGCATGATGGAGCGCAACGACTTCCACGACCGCTTCCATGCAGGCACGCCCATCAGCGTGCACGAGTTTTTGTACCCGCTGATGCAAGGCTATGACTCCGTGGCCCTCAAAAGCGATCTGGAATTGGGCGGCACCGACCAGAAGTTCAACCTGCTCATGGGCCGCCACCTGCAGGCCGAATACGGCCAGGACCAGCAATGCATCCTGACCATGCCCCTGCTCGAAGGCCTGGACGGCGTGGACAAAATGTCCAAGTCCAAGAACAACTACATCGGCATCACCGAAGAAGCCAACAGCATGTTCGCCAAAGTGCTCAGCATTTCTGACACCTTGATGTGGCGCTGGTACACCCTGCTGTCCTTCAAGTCCATGGCCGAGATCGAAGCGCTCAAGAAAGACATCGAAGGCGGGCGCAACCCCAAAGACGCCAAGGTCATGCTGGCCAAGGAAATCACCACGCGCTTTCACAGCGCTGCCGCTGCTGAAGCCGCCGAGCAGGACTTCATCAACCGCAGCAAAGGCGGCGTGCCCGACGACATCCCCGAAGTGTCCTTGTCTGGTGCCCCTTTGGGCATCGGTGCCTTGCTCAAATCGGCAGGGCTGGCCCCATCGTCGAGCGAAGCCAACCGCCTGATTGACGGCGGTGGCGTGCGCATTGACTCCAGTGTCATCAGTGACAAAGGCCTCAAGCTGGAGGCTGGCACCTACGTCGTGCAAGTGGGCAAGCGCAAGTTCGCCAAAGTCACCCTGGCCTGATCCGGTCACAGGCGCGTCACCGCTGCGGAGTATCCTCAAAGCATGAAACAAATCGATGCCTGGATGAACCCCAAGCGCATGCTTTGGGCCTCGGTGGTGGTGGCCCTGATCACCATCGCCCTCAAAACCCTGGCCTGGTGGCTCACCGACTCGGTCGGCCTGCTGTCCGACGCCATGGAATCCCTGGTCAACCTGGCCAGCGCCATCTTCGGCCTCATGATGGTCACCGTGGCCGAAATGCCGCCCGACGAAGACCACCCCTACGGCCACCACAAAGCCGAATACTTCTCCTCAGGCTTTGAAGGCATCCTCATCATCGTGGCCGCCTTGGGCATCGTCTGGGCCGCAGCACACCGCATCTTCGATCCGCAACCGCTGGAAAAAGTCGGCCTCGGCCTGGCCCTGTCGGTGGGCAGCTCGGCCCTCAACGGCTTGCTTGCGTGGCTCATGTTCCGCGCCGCCAAACAACACCGTTCGCTGGCGCTGGAGGCCGATGCCCGGCACTTGGTCACCGACGTGTGGACCTCCGCAGGCGTCGTGCTCGGCATCGCCCTGGTCAGTGTCACCGGCTGGCTGTGGCTCGACGCCGCCGTGGCCATTGGCGTGGCGCTCAACATCCTCAAGGAAGGCGCTCACCTCGTCTGGCAATCCTCCCAAGGCCTCATGGACGAGGCGGTCGAGCCCGACGTTCTGGCCGACATCCAGAGCGTTCTGGCAGGCTTTGCCCACCACCGGGGTGACGTTGAAATCATCCGCTTTGACCACCTCACCACCCGCAAAGCCGGGCAGCGCCGCTTTGTGGACGTGCACATGCACATGCCCGCCAGCTGGACCCTGGGCCGCGCCGCCGCCCTGCGCACCAGCGTCGAGCAGGCCCTCATGAGCGAAGTCCCCGGCCTGCGCGCCAGCATCCAGCTTTTGCCCAGCGATGTCGAAGCCCACTTCGACGACCCTCGCGACCTGAAATGATCGCCATCCTGCAGCGCGTGAGCCAAGCCAGCGTGCGCGTCGACGGCGAGGTCATCGGTCAGATTGATGCAGGTCTGCTCGTTTTGCTGTGCGCCGAAAAAGGTGACACCGATGCTGTGGCCGACAAAATGCTCGCCAAGATGCTCAAGCTGCGCATCTTCAGCGATGACGCGGGCAAGCTGAACCGCAGCGTGCAAGACACCGGCGGTGGCCTGCTGGTGGTCAGCCAATTCACCCTGGCCGCCGATGTGACCGGTGGCAACCGCCCCAGCTTCACCCAAGCCGCAGCACCCGACGAAGGCAGGCGCCTGTACGACCACTTCGTTGCCCAAGCCCGCACCCAGCACCCCGTGGTACAAACCGGCCGCTTTGCCGCCGACATGCAAGTCGCCTTGATCAACGACGGCCCCATCACCATCCCCATGCGCATGAGCGCCTGATCCGTCTGTGGGACTCGCCTCTCACCAGAGACATGCCCATGGTGCTTTGACCTTTGTTTTGTCCTTGACATTCGACGCCCCCTGGCCGCTCGCACAGCCAAGCCATGCGCTCCTGCGCCATTGGGTGGGTCAATAAGAATCCCAAGGTATTGATTTGACAATCACTTTGTGATGCTGGTTTTGTCCTTATTTCAAGACAAATCTCACCTTTTCTCATTTCATCAATCAAATCGTAAAGCCCGACTAAACCGTCAATAATTGGTCATATTCGTGGTATTTGTACGCCATTTGGCGTATATAAATTTCATATTTTTCCCAGATACTTTTGTCACAAATCGCCATTTGGCTCAAATACGACAAAAGTAACGTTTGCTCAGGCCCCTGCCGCGTGCGCAGCCCCAAGGAAATCTATGACATTCACGACACTGCTCAGCTTGCTGATTCGACAAATTCGCCACGCCGCCCTTCTTGTCAGTTTGGGCCTGTCCTGGGCTGCTGCCGCGCAAAACTACTACACCGCCCCAGGCAGCCCCATCCACACCTTTGGCCAAAAGTATGCCCAAGCCGCTCAAGTGGTGGACCAGCAGTCGCGCATGGTCTTTTACCGCACACGCCAGTCCTCGTCTGTGCCCGGTGCGGCCAGCATCTACGTCAACGGCACTTACCACGCCTCCATCATCCCCGGCGGCTACAGCGAGCTGTGCCTGCCCCCAGGCAGTGTCGAGCTGGGCCTCAAATCGGTGGAAGTCGGTCGCACCGTCAAAGACAACCTGGACACCATCACGGTCATCCGCGGCGCGGGCGCCCAGACCCAGTTCTTGCGCGTGCAAGAAGCTGGCCGTGGCCGCCAGGTCTTGCAGCCCGTGCAAACGGCCGAGGCCCTGCGCGAGATCGAAGGCGCACGCGAGCAGACCCACACCATCTCGCGCGTGGTGGGCGCTGTTGAATGCAGCATCAACCGCAACCCTGCACCGGTCGCACCGCAAACCATCACCTTGGCCGCTGACGCCCTGTTTGCCTTTGGCCGCTCGGACCTGGCCGCCATGTCCTCCACGGGCCGCGCCTCGCTTGACGCCCTGGTCACGCGCTTGCGCAGCGAATACATCCAGCTCGATCGCATGAGCATCATCGGCCACGCCGACCCGCTGGGCCAGAGCGGCCCCAACGAGCGCCTGTCCATTGAGCGGGCCAACACCGTGCAGCAATACCTGTCGCAAGCAGGCCTTGGCAACGTGCGCATGAGCAGCGAAGGCCGAGGTGACCGCGAGCCCGTGGCCACCCAATGCGCCCGCGTGGCCACGCCGCAGGCCATTGCCTGCCACGCGCCCAACCGCCGCGTGGTCATTGACATCGCAGGTGCGCGCCGCTGATCGCGGCTGAGCACCGCACGCACACCGCACGTACATACACACACCGCACACGCACACGCACACGCACACGCGAACACACCGCGTACCGAACACACCAGCCCCAGCGGCCCCGCAAAGCATTTAGGGAAAAAACTCATCATGGCCCAGCAATTCAAAGTCATCGTCAACACCGGCAAAGAGCAAGCGGCACAAACCCTGCAAGCAGAGCAGGGCGCAGGCCAGCGCGGTCGCCCGCTGATCATCAAAGCCAAAGCCGGTGCCAAGTACCAGCTGGTGGAGACGGGCAAGTCCAACGACCGCGCGCCCGACAACATCAAAGCCAAGCGCGTGGGCAAGCACCTGCACCTGATGTTTGAGACCGACACCGTGGCCGATGTGATCATCGAGGACTACTACGACGTGATGCCCGAGGGCTACAACGGGGTGATCGGTAAAGCAGAAAACGGCAACTTCTACGAATACCTGACCGAAGACCCGACCGACCCGGGCCTGATCCCGCAGCTGGCGGACAACGCCACGGCCGTCACGCAGGCGCTGGGCGGGGCTGAGGTTGCGCCTGCGGGCGCTGCGATTGCGGTGGCGGCGTTCCCGCTCTTGGGCGCCTTGGGCCTGCTCGGCGGCGCAGCTGCGGTGGCAGCCGTGGCCCACAACAACGGCACGACCACGACGGCGGGCACCACCACGGGCAAGCTGGACGCTGTAGCGCCCAACGACAGCGGCGTGCTGGGGGACAACAAAACCAACGACAACACGCCCACGCTGAGCGGCACCGTGCCCACCGGCTCCACGGCCACGGTCACCATCAACGGCCAGACCTACCCGGTGACGGTCAACCCCAACGGCACCTGGTCGTTCACCAACCCGACCAACTTGCCCGACGGCACCTACTACCCGGTGCTCAACGTCACGACCAACGGCGTGACCACCCCCACCAACCTCACGCCTTTTACGATTGACACCACACCGCCCACCGTGGCCGTGGTCAGCAACGCCGCCGCACTGGCCGCGGGCGAGAGCGCCAACATCACCTTCACGCTGTCCGAGCCCAGCGCTGACTTTGCGCTGGAGGACATCGCTGTCAGCGGCGGCACGCTGACGAACTGGCAGCAAAGTGCCACCGACCCCAAGGTCTACACCGCCACCTTCACGCCCACGGCGGGCAATCCGGCCAACACCGTGGCCACCATCAGCGTGGCCAGCGACAAATTTGCCGACGCTGCCGCCAACCGCAACACCGACGGGGCCGAGGCCAACAACACCGTCACGCTCAAGACCAACGCCAGCGTCACCGGCGCACTCACGCCCACGGCCCCCAACGACAGCGGCGCCCTGAAAGACAACCTCACCAACGACAATACGCCCAACCTCAGCGGCAAAGTGCCTGCGGGGTCGACGGCCACCGTCACCTTGAACGGCAAGACCTACCCGGCCACCGTCAATCCAGACGGCACCTGGTCCGCGCAGATTCCCGACACCGACAAACTGCCTGACGGCACCTACACGCCCCAGCTGAACGTCACCACGGGTGGTGTCACCACCACCACGCCCATCACGCCGTTCACCATCGACACGGTCCCACCGACCGTGATTGTCAACAGCGCCTGCAGCATCCTGGTCGCAGGGCAAGCCACCAACGTCACCTTCACCCTGAGCGAAGCCGTGGCCGACTTCAGCAACAGCGACATCGCTGTCACTGGTGGCACCCTGAGCCCCCTGGTGCAAAGCGCCACCGACCCCAAGATCTACACGGCCACCTTCACGCCCGCCAGCACCGGCACGCAAGCCACCATCAGCGTGGCCAGCGACAAGTTCTCTGACGCTGCCGCCAACCTCAACAAAGACACGGCCACCAATCCCGCGCCCGCAGGCGCCACCTACGAAACCAACAACCAGGTCACACTGACCACCAACGCCTGGGCCAGCGGCCAGCTCTCGCCGGGCAGCGACAACACCACGGGCGTGCCCAACGACCACAAAACCAACGACGCCACGCCCGAGCTGGTGGGCAAAGTGCCCGCAGGCGCTAGCGCCACCGTCACCATCAACGGCCAGACCTACCCCGTCACCGTCGCCCCCGACGGCACCTGGACCTTCACCCAGCCGACCAACCTGCCTGACGGCACTTACACCCCGGTGCTCAACGTCACCACGGGCGGCCAGACCAGCAGCGTGCCGATCACGCCCTTCACCATCGACACGGTGCCGCCAACGGTCGTCGTCACCGGTGCCAACACGGCAGCCCTGAGCGCAGGCCAAAGCACCACGCTGACCTTCACCGTCTCTGAGGCCACCACCGACCTGACCGACGCTGACCTGGCCGTTGCAGGCGGCACATTGGGCCCACTGCAGCAAAGCGCGACAAACCCGCTGGTCTACACCGCCACCTTCACGGCCACCCCCGGCACCAGCGTTACCACCACGGCCAGCGTGAGCGTGGCCAGCGACAAGTTTGCGGACGCCGCAGGCAACCTCAACAAAGACGGCGCCGACACCAGCCCTGCGACCACCAACATCTGGTCCACCAGCGTCACGCCCGCGGTCAACCCGGCACCGTTGCCCAGCGCCAAGACGGCGCTCACGATCGACCCCATCACGGGGGACAACGTCATCACGGCCACCGAAGGCGGTGCGGGCAGCTATACCGTCACGGGCAAAGTGACTGGCGCATTTGCGGCTGGTAATGTGGTCACGCTCCAAATCAATGGCCACACCTACCCGGCCATCGTCAAGGCCGATGGCAGTTACAGTGCCGTGATCCCGATGGACGAGTTCAAAGCCGACGCAGACACCAAGATCGAAGGCACGGTGACCGGTACCAATGGTGACACCGCCACGGCGGCGCAGGACTACACGTTTGAAGCGACCAACGCCATCACGCAAACCGCGCTGAGCATCGACCCCGTCACTGCAGACAACATCATCGGCAGCACCGAGAGCAACGGCAACATTGCGCTGACCGGCCACGTCACCGGCAAATACGCCGCAGGCGACGTGGTCAAGCTGACCGTCAACGGCATCACCTACAGCGGCACCGCCGCTGCAGACGGCAGCTACAGCATCCCCGTGCCCGCAGCCGCTTTGCTGGCCGACAGCGACACGCAAGTGGACGGCACCGTCATGGGCAACGGTGGCACCGTGGCCAACGCCATCCAGAACTACGGCGTTGATGCCAACGTCAACCCCGCACCGGTGGACACCACACCGCCCACCATCGCCATCAGCAGCAACCAGGCCAGCCTGAGCACCGGCCAGACGGCCACCATCACCTTCACCCTGTCCGAGGCCAGCAGCGACTTCACCTGGACCGGCAGCACCGGTGACATCGTCGTCACCGGCGGCACGCTGGGCGCCATCACCCAAAGCAGCACCGACCCCAAGGTCTACACCGCCACCTTCACGCCCACGGCCAACAGCACGACCCCAGCCACCATCGCCGTGGCAGCAGGCACCTTCCACGACGCGGCAGGCAACCAGAACCTGGACACCTACAGCGCTGCGGCCACCCACGTGACGGGCGAAACCGCCGAGACCAACAACATCGTCACCCTGAGCGTCAACACCACCACCGTGGCGGCGCCTTTGAACCTGCTCAACGACACCGCCACCGCGCTGGAAGCCAGTGGCACCGCCAACGCCACCCCAGGCAGGACCGGCACCGGCAACGTGCTGACCAACGACGTGGGCAACACCCCCAAAGTCACCGGCATCCAAAAGCTCACCGACGCCAGCGCCACCGCCGTGAGTGCCAACACCAACAGCGGCAGCGGCACGTCCATCGTGGGCCAATACGGCACGCTGGTCATGGGCGCGGACGGCAGCTACGTCTACACCGTCGACAACCTCAACCCCACCGTGCAAGCCCTGTGCACCACGGCCAACACGCTGACCGAAGTTTTCACCTACACCGCCAACGACGGCACCGGTGCCAAGACCGCCAACCTGGTCGTCACCGTGCAAGGCGCCAACGACGCCCCCACCGTGGTCGTGCAAGAAGCCGACAAAAACGCCACCGTCGGCAACGCCCTGACGCCCTTCAGCATCCTCAGCAACTTTGCCGACGTGGACAGCAGCGCCTACGGCGAAACCGCCACCTACACCGCCACCGTGGGCGGCGCGGCACTGCCCAGCTGGCTCAGCTTCAACGCCAGCACCGGCACCTTCACCGGCACCCCCACAGCGGCAGGCACCACCAGCGTCACTGTCACCCGCACCGACGCGGCGGGCCTGTTCGTCACCGACACCTTTGACATCGTCACCACCCAGCCAGCCATCACCACCACCGTCAGCTTCAGCAGCATGACCAAGGACAGCGGCACCACCGCCAACGCCGACTGGACCACCAACGACGCGTCCGCAGGCCGCCTGGTGTCGGGCGACATCAGCGCCCCCCTGGCCACCGGCGAAGTCGTCAAGGTCTATGCCAACGGCACCCTGGTGGGCAACGCCGTCGTCAACGGCACCAAGTGGGAAATCACCGACCTGGGCGGCTACAACGCCAACTGGACCTACACCGCCCAAGTGGTCGGCGCCGCCAGCAACACCGGCCCCATGTCGGCCAACCGACTGGTCACCCTCGACCCCTCTGAATTGCCACCGGTCATCACCGGCGTGTTCGACACAGTCAGCACCACCACCATCGCCGATGGCGGCACCACCACCAATGCGCTGAGCACCGTCAAGGGCACGGCAGGCGGCGGCGCAGCAGAGGCGGGCTCCACCATTTACCTGTACGACAACAGCTACACCACGCTGGTGGGCACAGCGGTGGTCGATGGTTCTGGCAACTGGGCGGTCCCTGTGTCCGTGGGTGGCGGGGCCAACACCTTCGCCGCCGTGCAGGTGGATGTGCTCGGCAACCAAAGCGTCATGTCCAACCTGTGGACCGTCACGTCAGCTGGGGTTGACCTGATTGCGAACGGCAACTTCACCGCAGGCAATACCGGCTTTACGAGTTCATTGACGCAGGCCAGCGTCCCCGTCAGTGGCGTCACCGATGCCTACAACGTGGGCACCTTCGGCTCAGGGGGGATGACCAGCGGAGGTAACGGCTTTGGCAACGGTGCCACAGTCACCACCACCACGACCAGCCCGACGGCCAATTACGCCTTTGGCACATGGTCCAAACGGTATGTTGGCGAATCGCAAGCGGCATACACCGGCATTGCCACGGGCAACCCAGACGGTGCCATGAGCGGTAACGTCTTGTATGGTCAGGTCAGCAGCGCAGCGCAAACGACGATTTGGTCTGAAAACGTTTCTGTGACCGCAGGCACCAAATACACCTTCACGTTTGACTACATCAACTACGACTTCCTGGGCACCGAAATGGGTGTCACCATCGACGGCGTGTACATCCAGATGGCAAGCAATGACCATGAAGCCGGTCATTTCACGGCCACCTACACAGCACCGACCACCAAATCCATGACCTTGTCGGTCAGCGGTGCCCAAGGTACGACCAACATGTTCCATGGCGACTTCGCGCTGGACAACTTCAAGTTTGGGGTGGCCGGCAGCACACCCGATGGCACCTTGACCGCAGGCGCAGCCCTCGGCGGCGCCACCGCCAACCCCGACACCCTGAGCTACACCGCAGGCGCACTCGACGCGCTGGCCAGCAACGACGTCATCACCGTCACCAACACCGCCTTGCAAGCCACCCTGGCCGCAGGCGGCATGCTCAGCGGCGGCGCGGGGCTGGACACGCTCAAGCTGGCCGCAGGCACCGCGCTCGACCTGACCGCGCTGACGCACAACCAGACCGTGCGCGCCATCGAGCAAATCGAGGTCATCACCATGCAGGGCGGCAGCTCGGCCCTGTCCATGACGGCCAACGACGTGCTCTCGCTGGGGGCCACCAACACCGGCTCGGCCAGTGCGGGCAACACCAGCACCATGGCGCCCTACAGCTTTGCCACCACCGTGCAAAACAACATCGGCACGGGCGGCTCGGCGGTGGTGCCCTCTGGCTCCACCAGCAGCGCGGGCAAGGTGCAAATGGTCATCAACGGCGTGACCGGTGATTCGCTCAACCTCAACAAGCTGGCCGTGGACGGCGTCACCACCGCAGGCGCCCAGGGCAATACCGGCCTGGAAGGCTTTTGGGACTACAAAGGCGAGGTCACCATTGGCGGCACCGTCTACCGCGTGTACGACCACAGCACCACGCAAGCGCAGGTGCTGGTCAACGTCAACGTGACCATGAACGTGGCCACGCCTGTGTTGGCCCTGACCAACGACACGGCCACCGCCATCGAAGCCAGCGGCGTGGTCAACGCCACCGCAGGCACCGACCCCTCGGCCAACGTGCTCACCAACGACCAGGGCGCCTCGCCGCATGTGACGGCGGTGCAGTTGCTCACCGCCAGCAGTGCCAGCCCCGTGTCGGCGGGCACCACCAGCGCCACCGGCACCACCGTGACGGGCCAATACGGCACCCTGCACATGGGCGCCGACGGCAGCTACACCTACACCGTGGACAACGGCAACGCCACCGTGCAAGGCCTGCGCACGGCCAGCAACACCTTGTCCGAGGTCTTCACCTACACCGCCACCGACGCCTCGGGCAGCAAAACGGCCAACCTGGTCGTCACCATCAAGGGCGCCAACGACGCGCCCACCGTGGTGGTGCAAGAGGCCGACAAGACTGGCACCGTGGGCACCGCGATCAGCAGCTTCAGCATTTTGGGCAACTTTGCCGATGTGGACAGCACCGCCAACGGCGAGACAGCCACCTACACCGCCACGCCGCTGCCAGCGGGCATCACCTTCAATGCCGCCACCGGCACCTTCAGCGGCACCCCCACGGCGGCGGGCACCACCAGCGTGACCGTCACCCGCACCGACGCGGCGGGCCTGTCGGTCAGCGACACCTTTGACATCGTCGTGGCCGACGTCATCACCAAAACAGTCGCCTTCAGCTCCATGACCAAAGACAGCGGCACCCTCACCGGTGTCAACGACAACTGGGTCACCGCCGACGCCAGCGCGGGCCGCCTGGTCTCGGGCACGGTCAGCGCCGCGCTGGGCGCCAACGAGGTCGTCAAGGTCTATGCCAATGGCGCCGAAATCGGCAGCGCCCGCGTGGTGGGCACCGCCTGGGAGATCACCGACATCAACAGCTACGCCGCCAGCGCGGGCTGGACCTACACCGCCAAAGTGGTCAACACCAGCACCAGCGGTGCAGGCCAGATCGCAACGCAAGCGGTCAGCACCGACTTCACGGTGGACGCCCCCGTCATCACCGGCGTGTTTGACGGCGACACCTCGACGGCCACCACCATTGCCAACAACGGCAGCACCACTTTGCCGCTGCTCAAGGTCAGCGGCACGGCGCAGCCCGATGCGCTGGTCTACCTGTACGACAACACCAGCACCAACCTGGTGGGCTCGGCCATTGCCGATGCCTCGGGCAAGTGGGTGGTGTCGGGCTTTGGCGTGTTGCCCACCTCGAACACTTTCTCGGCCAAGCAGGTCGATGTGCATGGCAACGAAAGCGTGCTGTCCAACCTGTGGACGGTGAGCACCACGGCCAGTTCGGGCATCAATGGCAACTTTGAGTCTGGCCCTACTGGCTTTGACACCGACATGGACTGGCTGAACGAAGCCAGCACCTTCAACTATGTGCGTCAGCGCTTTGGCTTCAACGTGATCGACAAACCGGTGGCTTACGACACCAACGGCAACCCGCAAACGGTGCTGGCCACTTTGACTCCAACGACCCCCGCGCTTTGGAACGGCGTGGACACCTGGTCTGAAAAGGTCTATGCGGTGGGTTCAGCCGGGGCGTTTGAAGAAACCGACAAGGGCTACTACACCTTCCTGAGCCTGGCCAAAGGCAAGATTTTCTACGGCAGCATGGACGGTTATGGCGGCGTGGGCCAGCTGGGCACCATTTGGGGCTCTCAGGTCGATGTGGTCAAGGGCCAGACCTACCAATTCACGTTCGACTACTGGAACACCACCTTTGGCACCAGCGCCGATTACGCGCTGGGCGAACGCATCTTCATCCATGCCCTGATCAACGGCCAGGAGGCCATGGTCACGCGGATCAAGAGCACGGGCTCCGTCACCATCAACTACACGGCCACCACCACCGGCCCGATCGACCTCAAGCTGGGTGCACAAGGCTGGAGCACTGGCGGTGACTTCGCACTGGACAACATCTCGTTTGCCGCTGTGGCCCCAGTCAACGGCAGCCTGGTGGCCGGCACAAACCCCGGCTACACCAGCGGGGCCGATGGCACCAGCGCCTCGCCCGTGGCCTACACCGGTGGCCCGGTGGACGCACAAGCGGGCAACGACACCGTGGGCGTGGCCGCAGGCGTGAACCTGCAGACCGCGCTGGCCAAGGGCGGCAGCTACATCAACGGCGGCGCCGGTGTGGACACGCTGGTGCTCAACACGGGCACCACGCTCAACCTGAACGCGCTGACCACCGACCAGACGGTGCACCCCATCCAGCAGGTCGAGATCTTCAAGCTGCAAGGCACCTCCACGCTGACCCTGTCGGCCAACGACGTGCTCAGCCTGGGCGGCAGCAACGCCACCACCATGACCGGCTACACCTTTGCAGGCAGCACCGGCAAGGTGCAAATGGTGATCGACGCCACCGCCACCGACGTGCTGAACCTGACCCCGCTGACCACCGACACAGTGAGCACCAACGGCGTGCAGGGCAACACCGGCCTGGCCGGCAGCTGGGTCGATGCAGGCACCATCTCGATTGGCAGCACCAGCTACCACGTCTACAACCACAGCACCACCGAAGCCCAGGTGCTGGTGGCCGGGGGCGCCACGGTCAACAGCAACGCCACGGCCAGCTCGGCCCAGACGGTCACCATCACCCAGGTGCAGACCACGGGCACCGGCGCCACTTTTGTGGAAGAGTTCAACAGCGGCACCACCACGGTGGCGGCCAACTTGCTCAGCGGTGTGGTCACCTCGCCCCCGACCTACACCACCAGCACCCCCAACACGGGCGGTACCAAGGTCAGCACCGCTGGCTGGGACATCAGCGTGGTGGACATCTGGTACTCCTGGAACTATTACCAGACCTACGACCCGGTCAACGAGCTGTACATCAAGACGGTCGCCACCACGCCCACCGGTGCCTATGCCACGGTGGTAGACACGATGTTGGGCACCGATGGCAAGCTGCAGCTGGGCCTGGACGCCAACGAAGGCGGCGGTGCCATCGATAAACGCTTGTTCACCTTCACCTCCAAGTCGGGTCCGTTCACCGCGCTCTCGTTCAAGTCTTTTGGCATGGACAACCGATCGATGGGTTCTTCGCCCACCAGCTTTGTCTACCCGCAAGTCGATTTTTACGACGCAGAAGGCAATGTGGTCTACCGCACCGACTTCTTGACCCTGAGCCTGACCACGCAGATGGACATTTTCAATGTCACGCTGCCACCAGGTGTCACGGCTTCGTCGTTCAGCTTCAGAACGTGGAACGCCGACCGCTGGTTCATGGACGAATTGACCATGACCCGCGCAGACACCTCGGGCGTGAGCAATGCGGGCACCACCTCGGACACCACGCCGCTGATCTCGGGCACCTACGCGACCCCCCTGAACGCGGGTGAGGTCGTCAAAATCTACGACGGCAGCACCTACCTGGGCGACGCCACCGTGGACCCGGCCACCAAGACCTGGACCTACCAGGTGGGCACCGCCGCTGCGGCGGGCAGCCACGCCTACACGGCCAAGATTGTTGCGGGCGCCACCACGGTGGCCACGTCCAGCAACTACACCGTCAACATGGTCGCCCCCGTGGTGCTGGACTTGAACCACGACGGCCAGGCCTGCTACAGCCAGGTGCAGATGGACCTGAACAGCGACGGCGTGCTGGACACCACCGCCTGGGTGGCCGCGCAAGACGGCTTGCTGGTGCGCGATGTGTATGGCGACGGCTCGGTGCGCAGCACCAGCCAGTTTGCCTTTGCCCGCCACAGCGGCGAGTCCGACTTGCAAGGCCTGGCCGCGCAGTTCGACAGCAACCACGACGGCGTGCTGGACGCTCAGTTCGGCGAGTTCGCGGTCTGGCAAGACGCCAACCAGGACGGCGTGGCCGAGGCCGGTGAGGTCAAGCACCTGACCGACCTGGGCATCACCGCCATCGCGCTGACCAGCGACGCCGTGCTGCGCACCCCCGCCACCGGCGTGGTCGAAGCCGGCCACACCACCGCCCAGCTGACCGACGGCTCCCACATGCTGGTGACCGATGCGGCCTTTGCCTACACGCTGGGGGTGGCGGCTGCCACCGTGCTCAACCTGGATGCCGTGAACCATGCCCAAGGTCAGGTGAACCTGAACAACGGGCAGGGCGAGCTGCTCAAGCTCAATGTGAGCGATGTGCTGCAACAGCCCACCAACGCCAGCGGCCAGCATGTGCTGCAGGTCAGCGGCGACAGCAACGACGCCATCACCCTGAGCCAACTGTTTGCCGACGGCCACACCGAAGGCCAGTGGACCCAAAACGGCACCATCACCCAGAACGGCCAGACGTTCAACGTCTACCAGTACTCGGCTGATGCATCGTTGCAAGTCCAGATCGACCAACACATGGCGCACGCGCAACTGAGCTAAGCCCCCATCGCCACCCCGTAGGTCGGCGGCTTCAGCCCCGACATGCAGCCTGCGCCTAAGCCCGCAATGTCGGGGCTAAAGCCACCGACCTACAACATCTTTGAGCATCGAAAACTTCACAGGGCCGAATCAATAAGCCCCGATCGCCACACGCGATCCCCGACACGCGCAGTCACCCCGTAGGTCGGCGGCTTCAGCCCCGACATGCAGCCTGCGCCTAGGCCCGCAATGTCGGGGCTGAAGCCACCGACCTACAACATCTTTGAGCATTGAAAACTTCACAGGGCCGAATCAATAAGCTCCGATCGCCACACGCGATCCCCGACACGTGCAGTCACCCCGTAGGTCGGCGGCTTTAGCCCCGACACGGGGCAGCCCATGCCGCCGATAATTGGGGCATGACTGCAAAAAACCAAGACGCGACATCGACTCGCTTTGACCGGCTGACGCTGGCGCCCGCCACCCTTCAAAACCTGGAGCAATTGGGCTTTGCCCAGATGACGCCGATTCAGGCGGCGAGCTTGCCTGTGACTTTGGCGGGGCAGGACCTGATTGCCCAGGCTAGCACCGGCAGCGGCAAGACCGTGGCGTTTGGTTTGCCCTTGATTGAGCGTTTGCAAAGCGCGGGCTCGCCCAGCGCGCCGGTGCAGGCGGTGATTTTGTGCCCCACCCGCGAGCTGGCCGACCAGGTCACGCAAGAGATTCGCCGCCTGGCGCGTGCGCGACCGAACGTGAAAGTGGTCACCCTGTGCGGTGGCGTGGCCTTGCGCGGCCAGACGGTGAGCCTGGAGCACGGTGCCGACATCGTGGTGGGCACGCCCGGCCGGATTCTGGACCATCTGGAGCGCGGTTCGCTGAGCCTGGCTGGTGTGAACACGCTGGTGCTGGACGAGGCCGACCGCATGCTGGACATGGGCTTTTTTGACGACATCGTCAAGGTGGTGCGCCAGTGCGCCAAGGACCGCCAGACCTTGCTGTTCTCGGCCACTTACCCCGAAGGCATCGACAAGCTGGCCGCGCAGTTCATGCGCCAGCCCCAAACCATCAAAGTCGAGGCGCAGCACAGCGAACACAAAATCCGCCAGATCTTTTTTGAAGTGAGCGAGAGCGAGCGTCTGCATGCGGTGTCGAGCATCCTGGCGCATTACCGCCCCGAGCGCACGCTGGTGTTTTGCAACACCAAACAGCAGTGCCGCGATGTGGTCGATGTGTTGCAAGCCCAGGGCCTGAGCGCTTTGGCTTTGTATGGCGATCTGGAGCAGCGCGAGCGCGATCAGGTGCTGGTGCAGTTTGCCAACCGCAGCTGTTCGGTGCTGGTGGCCACCGATGTGGCGGCGCGTGGTCTGGATGTGCAGGGCCTCGAAGCCGTGATCAACGTGGACGTGACGCCGGACCCCGAGATCCACATCCACCGCATTGGCCGCACGGGCCGGGGCGATGCCGAGGGCTTGGCACTGACCTTGGCCAGCATGGACGAGATGGGTTCGGTCGGCAAGATCGAGGTGCTGCAAGGCCGCGAGTCGGATTGGCAGCCTTTGTCCAGCCTCACGCCTGCTGCGGGTGGCCCTTTGCGTCCACCGATGCGCACTTTGCAAATTGTGGGCGGGCGCAAGGAAAAAATCCGTGCAGGCGATGTGATGGGCGCTTTGGCGGGCGAGTGCGGCTTGACCCGTGAGCAGGTCGGCAAGAT